>Ga0137463_1000282_pt1 | contig 19081 bp, 35 predicted proteins | sample EasRivERMGT800_2_FD_102333 | JGI IMG/M metagenome (GOLD analysis project Ga0137463, IMG submission 102333) | Soil microbial communities from meander-bound floodplain in the East River, Colorado, USA - East River MetaG ERMGT800_2 | ecosystem: Environmental > Terrestrial > Soil > Floodplain ...
GAATCGACTCCCCCGCAGCGGTGCGCCTCGTCGAACACCAGCAGACCTACGGTCGGACTGAAATTGAACTTGCCGTATTTCCATGGCTTTTTGCGGATGGTAACGCAATGGGCACCAATCGGATGAACGTAGCAAGGAACGAAGTTATCGAAGTCCACTTCTCTTTGACACGATTGGCAAATGAAAATCTCGGGGTTGCGCAGTTTCTTGGGCGGCTGATTCGCCCATTCGCCATATGGCGTTCGGCCTGTCGCCAGCTTTTCAAAACCAATATACGAAATAGTATCACCGAAGTTTTTAGCAGTGCGATGCCACGCCGCTTCAGCGATTTTAGGGCCGATTACCAATGTGGGCAAATTCATTCGTTTGATTACGGACATCGCGACGTAGGTTTTCCCCACGCCACAATCTGAAAAGTCTACCGCTGCCCCATGCTGTTGAAGGCAACAAAGCAGGTGATCAGCCGCCGGTATTTGGTGTGGCCTAAGCACTGGCCGGGTAATGATAGAAGTATGCCGACTCGGCATAGTAGCCGTTGGACTCCCCGAGCCAGCGGATGACGACCTGCCCTTTAATAGTGGAGATACGATAAAACGTCCATGTGAAAGAGAATTCGTGTGGTCTATCCGGTGGATTTTCGTTGCTGCTAGTCTCCTCCGCTTGCAGGATGGGCGTGCCAATCAGGTCTGTGACATCTCCGCAAATGTCTTCAACTTGGACCAACGAGTAATCTTTGGGATCGGACAAAACAAAACGGTCGCCTTCATTGGTGTGAAAAGTAATTTCCTCAGACTCTTTAGAGCATCCCTCTATGCTCGTAAGCGTTCTGCCGGTCATCGTGGAAAATTCTGCGTGGTTCTGTTTCATATGGATTTACTCGTTTGCAATGGATGGTTCGTGATCAATTTGAGGATAGAGGGATAGCAGATCGGCCATTACCTCAGTTACAAAAATCTTTTGCTCTCTAGCGAAGATATACTCAGCGTATGCGCCTTTGGAATTTTGCCAGCCGTAGATCAGAAACACGGCGTCACACCGCCTCAGAATCTCAAGGTCACCGCTCAGGAAGGCCTCATCCGGTGCCGCGCCTTGAAAGTGGCAACTGTTCGCGTGCGGACACAGGACGGTAAAACCCTCCCTCCAAAATTCAAGCGCCCTCGCTTCGGCTCGCATTATGTTTTTTTGAACTTCCCATTGGTTTTCGGCTCGGAAAGGCCCGGCGATGTATATAACAATTTCTCTACGATTTTTCATAGCACGTTCAGTTTTGCAAATTCTCCAAATAATTCCGCCGCTTTTGCGTTATAGGCAGTAGCTGCGGCTATTTCGTCTTTGTATAACCCTAGATAAAACTTTTCTAGGCCAAGGTCAACTCGGACCATCCACTTTTTAGCTTTCCTATGCCAGCACACACCTTTAAATTTTGAAGATGCTACTTTCCGTTTTTTTGAATTTATGAGATTTAATCTGTGCGAGCAAATCCGCAAGTTTATCCTTCGGTTGTCGAGTCTATCTCCATTTATGTGATCGACATCGAATCCCTCGGGACAACCCGTTATTACCCGATGTAGATACTCTTTGTCTCTAGTCCTTGGCACATTCCGGCGTGCGTAGCCTCCTCCTCCACCTCCTCCTAAATACCACTTCTGATCCCTAATCCACGCGGGGCAATCGGCATCGACGATAGCGAATACGCCCGGTCGAAGCGGGAGATAAACGACTTCTTTATTCTCCACGGTTCCTCACTTGTGCCGGGGTCTGTCGTATAGCAACCATTACGCACTTTTGTCTCACCCAGTCGAACCATTCACTATTTGAAACATTCGCGGGGAGCGCTCCCGAGGAGATCGCGTTTTGTTTATATTCATACAATTCCCCCGAGAGGCGCCCCCGCAAGAGGTAGGCCCATTTTGGATCAAAGGCCAACGACATTTTGTCAGACCAACAGAGCTTTGAAGGCTTAATGCCTAGCCGGGCGCATAGATACCGAGAATGCCGTAGGATTTCATCGGCGGGTTCCCGGAAAAATTCGGGGCACCCAATCAATTCTCCGAACCGTAAAAGCATATTGGCACTCCGTATCGGGTGTTCTTCCCCATACTCATCGTCCATACGGTCACTACCAATATATCCCAGCGAATCGTGGAATGCGATGGCGATGCACTGTTTAAACGTCGGGCGCTTGCCGTAAAGTGCAACCCAGCCCATCCAGACCGTAATCGGGTGCCACAAAAATTGATGCACTCCGAACAAAACCGATTTCGTGCCGGTCTTCATGAGGACAGCAAGGGTGAGGTAATCAATGCCCCCGGCGAAATCTTTGCCGCGTCGTCGCGGAGCAAAGGATACCCCCCAAATTGGAATGCCGCAGCGATTAACTCAGAGCAGAAATATCGGGGCATATAAATGCCGGTCCGCTGTCCGAAGCGCGCTAGAAAGCGGATTGCGCCGACGTAGCTATACTTTTTCCCGAGTTGGGCTTCCAAGAACCCTTTAACCAAGTCCTCGACCTGTTTCTCAAGATAACCAGAAGCGAATGCCACTGGACAATTCCTAGTTCCCTGAACGCCATGTTTGTAAAACTCGGCTACCGTCATTTTGTGAACTCCTTTTCCGGGGTATGCTTCGTAAACGTCATCGTTCACGCGGACAGCTACGTGTGCCCAATAGGACCATGTTTGCCAGCGTATGAGGGCGGAGGTAAGCCCCCGGCCATGACAAAAAATAAGTGAGGTCATGCGATTGATAGGTTCGAATTTTGGTTGGCGATCATGGCGCAAAAATCTGGTAGCGTCCACAGTCGGGGAGACGGGCATGGGCTCGGATCATTCCAGACGACGCGCATTTTACCCCCGCCACGGTTGAAGCTGATCTCCTTTCGGAGTTGCTCATTGAGTCGCTTGGCGAGGGCCTCTGACACGTCGGATAGCTCGGGCGATTGCATCGTGAGCTTTTTCTTGACGAGCCGCTCCGCGAGCGTTGCAGAGCTACAGCAGACGTGCCACGGCTGAAATCCGGCGTCTGAAAGCATCTTGAATTCGTTATCAAACCGGACGTTGGTATTGGCAATCAGCGGGTCAGTCGAATCGGCGATACGCGAGAGCAGTCCGTTGGCCCAAAAGTTATCCGTCGTTCCATATTCTCGCCAATCCAAGTAAGGACAAAGCGCCTTCAAGCTGTCGGCGTTTGACCGAACCGCATTGATGAAGGCCGCGCGTTCTATCGACACGGGGTAGTTGACATCGAGTGTCCCACGTCCATATTGCCCGGCCATTTGCAGGAACTTCCTCATTCCCGGACCGTCTTTTCCTTCGTTCGCATTGACTTCGAACCCGAAAAAGAATTTAGCGAGGGCATACATCGGGTCGGAGAACCCGTAAACTTTCGCCCCAATCTGAGCGGCGACGTAATCTTTTCCGACTCCGAGAGTGCCAGTGAAAAAAATGCGGCTGACGGGCGCGGACACGGCTTCGACCGGGGCGACGGGCACCGGGACAGCGCCGCCGATGTCAAGCTCAGGTGACTCGGAGATGACCGGGACAGATAGCCCCTGTGGCGGGATGTTAAGCGCGGGATTTCCTCGCGACGCGCTCGGGCCGGGTATGGCTTCGAATACCGGGTCAGTGGGCGACGCGAGATTGCGGCGCTCCCCCGGATCGGTGTTGGCCATTACCTTGTTGAATTCCAGCGCAGCCGAACCCACCGCGACCCGGTCGTTGCTAAGGTTGGCGCGGTCCATCGGCCTCTTGAGAGGCTGCGGAGCTAGGATGCCCTTACTTTCGTCTTTTAATGGATTTGTCGGTTTCATTTTCTTTGCTTTTGAATGGTCGTTTTCGAAAATAGAAAGGGCCGGTCGTATCGACGTTTATGGACGGCAACTCGGTCGGCTGCTCTTCGTCGATCATCCTCCAGTATTGGCGGTGATATTGTTTTCGCTTACTTGCAGGCATTGGGTTCGCTTCTGCGGACGATCTCGCGTTTGAGAATCCCTCGCGATTGACGGAGTTGTTCAATTTGTGTGCTGATGGACTTCAATATCACAGGAGAGTCGCTCAGGTCTTTTCGTTTGTCAAGCTTCCGCTCAATTCGGTGCGTCCGGGTGAACCACTTGCTCAATTGTTCAAGCGTGGCGCGCTGCGCCTTTCTAGCTAGCTTGATGGCCGTCAGCTTCGGCTCAACCGTCGAGACGAAATAGTTAGCTCTCGAATACTGGAGACGCTTCCGCGCCTTGTTCGATAGTTTGTTCTTTGGGTTGGTCAGGATGGCTGTCGCCACTTCCGCCGGAACCGGTCGGTCTGTTACATTGTTCATTGAGTTTTGCTTTGTAGTATTCGGGGAAACCGGAGCAGATTCCACGAGAAATCTGCGGCCAGAAATGGTTAAAGAGCGCGTCCTTCACGTCCGCCTCGACATCTTTTTTGGTGTCTGTTTGAATTTCTTTGAGCAGGATTCCAATGTCCTGCGGAGCACCCAACAGGTTACCGTCATCTCGCAAGTGTTGAATGGCCTTGTTCCATCGCGCGGGAGTTTTCAAACCGGCAATGATCGCGGTGACAATGTCCGACCGACCCGGATTCTCGGTTTTCCATTCTCGTCGATGGACTTCCTTGAATTCATCCGAAACTAATTTAGCGACCATGAACTTCTTGTCCGGGCCGACTTTGAAGTAGTTCTTGACGACGACGCCCTCTACCTTCTGGCCGCCCAAGAAAGACGTTTGCTGCATGGCCCAATCAATCACGCGATACGCCTGAACCGACCCGCCGTGAACAAAGCCACGATACTCTTCTGGACCGTGAGGTCCGAAGGCAAAGGTCGGAACCGATTCGAATCCTAATACGGCAGCGGTATGAGCTTTGGCATCGGGAGGAAGAATATTCCCTTGAGCATCTTCGATTTCAAAAATCGCGATATGCCCGTCCGGGACTCGGTCGTAAGCCAGCGAATTATGCTTCGGCTTCATTAAATATTCCCCGCGATACGTCGTGCCCGGCGTCAACATGTGCTGCACGGCGAGCACCGACTCCATACCCTTCGAGAACATGGACGGCGCGCCGAAGAAAATTTCCGTGCCTTTGGAACGAAAATGAACTGCCCCGCTGTCCGTTTTGCAAAAACTAAATTGAGACCCGTCCACCTTCTCTTCAATCACTACCGGGCCGTCGCAGATGTCGGCAACAAATCGGCTACCGAGGGCTTGAATGGAATTATACGCGGGTATCATGGCTGTAGTCGAAGATAGTTTGACTGAGAATCAGAATAGGGAAATGTCCATGTGGCACAAGTGAACCAAAAATAATTCGCGCTCTGCTCGATGCGGACTACGTCACGTCCAATGTGCGAGTCGGGGACCAAGCGGAAGAACCTAGCCGGGTTTTCGTTGGCCACGGCCAGCGACCCAAAGTCTGTCCATGAAACGTCGTCCAAGGAATTTTGCATTCCGTAGGTGATCCAAGTTGTGAACGAACCGGAAGGGACGCACAAGACCAGCGGAATGCTGAAGTTGCCTTCCGCTCCATTTGCGTAATACGCGGCGACAGAAAAATAATAGGTGCCCGGAACTAGAGGCAAGTAGGCGCTGGTAGCGGTGCCCGTGTCCAAAACTTCCGTGTAGCCGTCGGCGGTGACGCCGGAATATAGCTTATATCCGGCAACGGAAGGGTCCGCATTGGCTGGCCACGTCAGAGTCACCGCTTCCGCCCTCAGGGCGAGAATGATGAATCCGATCATTAATCCGACTATGCGAATCGCTTTCACGCGCGGTCGAATCGTTGGGGCGACGAGACGCCGTAGAGCTTCACACGCTTCGCGCCTTTGCGAACGAACCCTTCCTCAGAATTCGGGAAGTTCACTTCGTCGAGGTTCTTCAAGTAGGCTTGGCGGTCGGTCGTGCGGTCCGCGCTGCCCTTCCCGTTTCCGTGGTTGAGCAGATTGCGATTCGTCGGTCCCGTGGATCGTCTTGGCATATTTTTTAAATTTCCTTCGGAGCGTCTTGGAAAACGATTTCCTTGACGATGGTGGAACCGTCGGTCTTTGTGGCCGCTTCCGCTTGGCGTTGCAGATGCTGCATAGTGGCGAAACGTTGCGCGTCCACTCGTTGCAGAATCTGGAAAAATCCCTGACAGAGCGGCTCGTATTCCTTTTTGATGGTGAACCACGCGCCGAGCAGGGTCGGGGTGAACTCCAGCAACATGCCCATGAGCGCGGTAGTGACGCCTTCGCGTTCAGCGTCGGACTCACGAGTGTGAACCTTGGAGGCGCTCAACACGAGGTAGCGGTTATACAAATCGAGGATTTGCGCGGCCTGCTCTTCCGAGAGCGAGGAAATGGAAACGGGCTGGCTAGGGATTGATTGAGACATAATTCGGATTTGGTTTGATTCGTTGTTCAAGTGCGAAAATTTTATTTTCTAGCGCGGTGATCCCCGACGCTAACAAAGCGATTTTCGACTCCATCGAGGGCGGCAGCGCCCCAAAGTAGCTATCCAATTTAGAAAAATATTCAAGAACCGGCAGAGACAAATTCCGTTTATCGCACGTCCAAAAACGGTGAGCGAGTTGGCGCGTGCCCACGCATTGATAAAGGGTGCCGCGTGCAATGACGCGCTGTTTACCGGCCACATAGAATTGGCAGCGCCAAACGGGACCATAAATGAAGGTAGCTGGGCAGGCCGAGACCTCACACCCGACGAAGGGACGGCCACCTAGGTATTCGTAGACTAGCTGGTCATTTTTTGTCCCGTCGTTACGCACAGGCGGATTGGAAATCCATTCACGCAATGCCTTGTTCTTCACCGGACGACCGGGCGAGTTAGGGGTGTTGGCCATTTGTCTACCCTATATATGACGTTCAGGTCAGAAAAAAGAAACTAAAAACTTCAACCATGTTGGAGTCTCCCTCTCCGGGATTCGCGGCGCGGGATAACTAAAACAGGTTACGGGGCGTCCTGCCAAAATGGCCTGCGTTTGGTCTGGCCATGGTGCCCACGCGTGGGCCGCCTTTGATTTCACAATTGGTTCGGGCGTGACGATGACCGGCGGCGCGGGTGCCAACTTTGCTTTCTCCAGCTTCAGCAACTCTTCCGTCGCGCGGGCGGTTGACCGGGCGTCCAGCATCATCATGGCGAGAAAAAAGGTCAGCATATTACAGCGCCCCGGTTTTGAATTGTTCGAATTGGCGAACCCCCGTGCAACGGTAGCCGTTCTTGACGCACCACGACTTGATCTTGTAGGCTAGGTTGTCACCGAATGGTACTGAATTAACTCGGGTGAACGATGCCATCCTTGCCCCGGCGCTGCTCACTAGCTCGATACGGTCGTCTGGCGCGGGCATCGCCTTCAGGTCATCCAGCGATAGGTCTCGTTGGTTGCGGGCGAAAAGGATTTCGGTTTGCGCCTCGGTGGAGTATAACGTTTTCATGGTGTTAATATACCCTATGGTTCGCAGTTTGCAACTATTATTTTGTCTCGGGTTCTACCGGAAATGGGTCCAGTAGTTTGCCCATATCCAAGTCTGTGTTTCTCTCGATCTGACGGGTAAGCCAGAGGGGATACAGGTATTCTACAGACTCCGCCGTGACCCTCCGGCCTTTACAACGTAGGAGTTCTCGCTCGATTCGGTCGAATTGTGTGTCGTCAGGCGTGCCCCCGGCCTGATCCCTGAAAAGGTAACAGAGAAATGATCGCTTTGTGAGAGGCACTAAAGAATGAAGCGCCGTGAGGAATTCGGCATAGGCCGGGCATTTCCTTTTTATCTCCAGTAGCCGCGCCACCCGGCTCGCGTATACAGCGGGTGCCGACTTTGGGTCTTTGCATTTTCGGAAGTTCCTCCACGTTCCACGTCCGGTAGATTGAAGTAGCTTTCCGTCCGACATCACTCGGATGGTGTAGGTAAGGTAGTGAATCTCCCCGATTATCGTGCGTTCTTTTTTCATATGCCCTTAAGTTCTTGCTCGGCGATTACAATTTCGTCACCGTGCCGATAGGCCCATTCGGCGATGGGCCGCTGGATTATGCCCATGTCAGCCAACTCAAATCCAGTCCGTTCTGTGAAGCCGTAGGCGTCACCACATTTACTCAGCAGGCCAAGGAGACTTCTCATTACGCAGGGAAGTGTAAACTCTTTGCCTTTAAGGAAAGCGGACCCATTGTAAGTCCCTCCATTTTCAAGACGGATGCGATAACTAAACCGGGCGTGCTCATCAGTTTGATAAAACGCCTGTTCAATGCTGACCTTATCCTTTCCGATATGGATTGTCAGGATATTGCGACTGGGGAGAAAACGATCTGCGACTGCTTTGGCTTCCTCCTCCGATCCCTCTTGGAAGATGCGACAAAACTCAGGGCTGCCGCATAGTGCATACCACTGGTCCAAAGTGTAGTCGTCCATCAACCGTGATTTTTGTTCTTGGTTCATTTTCATATGCTCATCTTACAGCACGTCGGGGTCACGCGCAACTGGAATTTCACGGACAACCTTTACTATATTGTCGTTAGTGGCAAGGCCCGGAGTGCTCTTTAATCCAATCATGCGCAACGTCCAATCGCCCACGACGGTGCGCGCCACGGCGATGCCAGTGCGGCAATGCCCTAACTTATCTCTGATGGTTACGAAGTCACCCCGTAGAATCACATTGACTGTAGGGACCATGTATTCGTAAACCATCTTGATGCGCTTACCGGGCAAGACATACTCGGAAACGACGCCGTCCACGACGGCGAAAACATGGTGCGTCACCCGGACCACAAACCGCCCCTTGGCCAGCTTTGGTGCGAGAGTTTTCCAGCTACCGCCTGAGAGGTCTGGTCGTCGCGAAAGCCCCAGCCGATTAATCACTTCTTCATAGTGCATTCCCTTGCGCGGTTTGCGTCCCATGGCGGCGAGGCGCTGATGCGCTGCGGCGTAGGTGATGTCCAGCGCTATCGCCGTGGCGCGCACGGTGCAATCCCTTGTCTCGCGCAGAGCGGTTTTTAGTTTTTTCGAGTCCTCGTCCATTTTGACTTGAACCTTCGGGCAGTCCATCATATTTTTAAGGTGCCTGATAGCGGCGACTGCTTTTTTATTCATAGTGCTAATTTAGCAGAGCGGTGTCAGACTGTCAACAAGTATTTCATCGTTCCTACCTTACGTAGAATTACCTACCCCACGATGAAAGTATAGGCTTGACCAAGCGCGAAGTCTGTGCGAAATTATAGGCATGATAAATAAAGTAAATGACTCCAACTACAAGGTGAACGACCTATTACAACGGGCGAGCCGGTATCTCCGCGCATCTGGTGATGCCGTAGAGGGGGCAATTCTCGATTTGCAAGATGCTTCGAAAGGTCGCCCTGAAAAAGATAACGACATTCACAAGTTGCGCCGCAAAGTGATGTATGCTCAGCATCGGCTGCGCGAACTGTCACAGGCCATTTTAGATTTACAAAATGTATGAACAAGTCACCCTCAGTCCGAAAATACTTTGCCACGTTGGAACTACAATTCGCCATGCGGCGGGAAGGCGTTCCGATCACCGGGCAAGGTGCCGGTTCGGCGGCTAAAAATTTCGTCCAAAAACACGCGCCGCCCATGCTTCCAATGCTGCGTCGGCAATCAAGAAACGTCCGGGTCTACCTGTGGCGCGCCTTGGAGCCCGACGACCTGATGGCAGTCGATGTAGTATCTACCACAATCACGAAGTCGGTGAAGCGAAAGCCGGTCGTCGATGTCCAGTCCGTCTCTCGCATCTAATGCAGTGTCCAAGTGCTCGGCCTTTCGGGGTCGGGCACCTTCATTCGGTCCACGTCGATGCACTTGTCGCGGGACCGTCGCTTCGCCTTGAAGTAGCTCGCCGATCCCTTCTCAAAGATATGCCGAATCGCCGTGTCGCGTTTCGCCTTTTCGTCTTTACTGATCCTCTCGAAGGCGCGTGACTCGGAATACGCGATGGCGCATTCAGTTAGCCCATGCGTCCATACTTCGCGGAGTAACAGGCTGATTCTCACCTCACGCTGTGGCATTCCGCAATGCGGACACTTCCGGTCAGGGCGCGGACTGTTAGGGTGTGGTTTTGCTTTCGTGCTCATATGGTCACTTCGACCCGCAGTGGACCATTTCTACCGCTTCCGGGTTGGTTTCAAAGTCGTGATTGGCTTGGGCATGACTGAAATTATATTCTTTGTATGACCGGCGAGACGAATATGTGACCATATCGGCGAATCGGAGGGCGGTCTCATGATTTGAAAATGATACGGATGACAGCCTGTCGTCGAGAAAGGCATACCATCGGCCAGACTCTGCGTGAACGCCGCCGGTGTTATTTCGTCGCACGGCTAAGGGCGCGTCGAAAACTAGCGCGTCTCCGTCGTATTGCCAGAAACATTCGGAAGGATTCTTTGGTTTTTTCATTTAGCAAGCGCGCTAATCGCTTGAGACTGCTGGAAAAGCAGAGTTTGAATAGCTCTTAGTTTCTCCTCAATTCGCATGAGAGCCTCCGAGCTTTCGCACAGTTTGTCCGAAATCGGTTCGACGTTCAGAAGCTCGACGATTCGCATCTCCAGTCGGTCAACGGTGTCTTTAACGGCGAAATTGGACGTGTAGTCAGAATGCGCCAACTCCCGTGAGTAATTAAAAAAGGTAGCTATCTGCCCCGGACGGCGTTTCTTATATCGGCTGAGCCGAAGTAGACATACATCTGCGAATCGCATCGCGGCGTTCCTGTCCCTGAACACCCCAAGCTCTTGCGGCGCTTTGGCGAGATACATGCCGACGGAATATTCTGTGTCATTGCTTCCACGATTGTAGACGTTGTGTGGCGGCGTCCCGTCCGCCCAAGATTTCGGCTCTTCGTCAGTGGCATCAAAGACGATTAGCGATTCGGCGTCTCGTCCTATTTTGGATATTTCTCGGTCTCTAGGTAGTGACATAAATAATTACTTATCTGCTATCAGTATATGACTTCCTGAGCAAGTTTCGGCAACCTTTATTTGAAACTATAAAAAAAGAGGTTCTTGTTGTATTACACACGTGCCGACCCCCCTCCAAAAGTGCTATTAGACCGATAATTCCGTGTAAAATATATAGTATATAACAATGTATTAAAAAACTTTTCGCGCGTAGTTACTACCCCCCTTTTCTTCTGTATTAGGAATACCACTTTTGGAGGGGGGTCGGCACGTGTGTAATACAACAAGAACCTCTTTATTTGATAAGAAGCCCCCCCGTCGAACTTTCATGTTGCTTTTCTTTCCTGCGGCAGTCATATATAGGGGTGAACAAGCAACCCCGAGCTGACGCTATACTTTTTCGTGAGCATCCCGCTGCTGCCGCGCTGGACAAAGAAGCGCGAAAGTTGAGGCGGATCCAAGCCCGAGCCAAATGGAAGAAAGAACATGAAAATCCCCCGCGTCCGTCTCGTTAACTTTCGAAAGCATTTCCGTTGCGCCGATACCTCGTTCGGCGATTGGTTTACCGTCCGCAAGTTTTTCGGCGGTCGGCTGATCGTCGTCTCCGTGAAGTCCTACTCCGTGTCCTTCGACTTCCGATGAGTGCTGACTTCAACTGGAACCACGAGTTTCCGTCCAGCAAGCCGGGCAAATACTTGGAAGCCGTAGCTTATGTCATTGGGCAACTCCGCACGATCCAAATGGAATCCCACATCGCGAACACTCCCGGAAATACCGATGAGTGGCGGCAGAAGCTTCTCCGAGCTATCGAGACCCGGTGCGACACGGCACTGGCTCGCCTCAATAAGGCCAGCGCTACGGAATGAATGCGGCCTTTTTGCTTTTCGCATCGCTTATGTTTTTAGCTCTTACCCTCGTTCGCCCCATGACAAAGCCCATGCTCGTGCTAGGGTTGTTGCTCGCATTCCTCACTCTGCTTTTCAAATCCTGCTGATGAAAGAAACCCAGTTCAAGATCAAATTCGACCGGCAGGCCGCGTTCCTGCTCTACGCGCAATTCTGCGGCGACGCTGTGCGCACCGCTGCCGCGCTGAACATCAAGCCGTGCGATATCCTTGAAGTGGCGAAGGATTCAGAATGGGATTCGCAAATTCAACCCATCTTGGAATTGAAGGCATCCGGGCGACCCGGAGACGTGGAGCGCGCGCTGAACCGCGCTGTAAACTTCGTGCAAGCATATAAACTCAAGATTTTCTTGGAGAGGATATTGTCTAAGCTCGACCAGATGAAAGAGGAAGATGTTGAAGAATATATATTTCAAACTAATGTCAGAGATGGCGTCGTCTCCAAAAAGATGGATACTAGACCTCTTACGGATCTTGTTGCCGCGATAGAAAAATGTCATGCGCTCACCTACATGGCGTTAGGTGATACAGCAACTGAACGTGTCAAACGCGTCGATAACGCCAGCGCAAATCTGGAGGACATTCATGTGAAGATGGCCGACGCGTTCGCAAGGATCAAGGCCGGGGACTCCCGCACGGAGCGTCTGTTTGACGCGCGTTTAAAGCTGGCGCAGTCAGTGGAACTTGAGAAAACCCCCGATGCGCCGAAACTTGTGGATGATTCACACGTTGAATTATGATGACTAGGTTTCTTTGCATGGAGCACGGCGTGCCCCTCGATCCTGTGTCGCCTTCCGATCCTCGGTTTGTGGATCCGCCTTACGCCATCGTTTTGTTAGACGGTAAGCGAGCCTGATTCTTCTCGAATCTCGATCATTTCGATAGAGGATAGAAGGATTCTCCGAAGGCGATAAGTCGATTCGGTTAACGGACTTCTGGCGCAACAACTTACGACTTTCTATAACGCTGATTGTCTTGATCCTCGGAATTAGACAAGCTGCCCTACGTGGAAGTTCTTGCCGACGAGAGGGCGATACGGCGATACGGCGGTCTGCCTTTCGTCGTTCCGGCTGCTCGCCCTCTGGCATCTCGCCCTTTAGCGATAAAGCCGACCCCTACCCCCCGGCCTTGGGGGTTTTTGGGGGAGGCGTCGTCGCTTAGGGAACCTCCCCCGAGATGAAAATTTACCATTTGTGAAAACCCGGTTTCCTTTTGAAAAAATAAAACAGCATTCGCGACTCTTTTTATTTTGACAGGACCCTTCCTCCGGGCTACGTTCAGGACATAAGAATGGATATAGATTGGGCGGCGCGCCTGCGCGCACTTGAGGTTCAGCGGGCAGAATATAACGCCCAGCATCCAAATAGATCGGGGCGAGACCCCCAAAGCCTGCGGTTTAGCAACCTTATTTTCAAGGCTAGAGAAAATATGGAAGAAGGGCCGGATCATTATAAGCTTTCCCGCGCCCGACTGGCAGTCAAGCTTTCGCCCGAGGAACGGGCAGAGAAGAACCGCATCCGGGCGCTGGCCGCATACCACGGAAAGGCGAAAAGCTATAATGCGAAACGACGAGACGCCTACCACCAAAACGTCGGGCGGCTACCCGGCCTTTTCCGAGCGGCGATCAGTCGAAATGGCGAACCGCCTATCGCCTCTCCGCCGCAATTGGAGCAAGCCTTTAGGGCGGTCCTGCGAAGGCCGCAGAACAAGGTCGAGCGGTCCCTCCGCCGGGCGTTACGAAGACGATTCGAAAAGGCATTCAAATGCCAAGGCGTCTCGCCGGTCATGCAGGACCTTTCAGGCATTTCAATAGCCGGTCTCCGCCAGCATCTGGAATCCCTTTTCCAGCCCGGCATGACGTGGGCAAACTATGGCTTCTACGGCTGGCACATTGATCACAAGAAGCCGCTGTCGTCCTTTTCGCTGCCCGCGCAGCAGGCGGAGGCGTTTCATTACACGAACCTTCAGCCATTGTGGGCAAAAGAGAACCTAGCGAAAGGAGCGAAGACGGTATGACGAAATTTCTAACCGACGAGCAGATCGAAGCCCGGATCGCCCATCTGCCGGAACTGCAAGACCTACTTGAGTCAATGTCGAGCCCGGCCACGAAGGATGCCATCCGCGCGGCAGGCGAAGCGCTGACCATAGCGTTAGCTGATCAGATTCATTGGCGTAACTAGATAAGGCGCAATGCCTTATCTCTTTTCGTCGTATCGCCTTCTCGCCGTTCCGTTTACCGCATCTCGCTGTCTGTCAATGGCTTACAGCCAATTTCGGAGTTTGCCCTGCTTGGTTTAATCGCCATAGGTCAAGTCATGCTTGAACAATGGCCCTAGGACGAATCGACGGCTCATTCCGCTGCCCTGACCCTCCCCGAGCCGAAACGTCGTCAGCGGGCGGCAAGGCGGCGCAATCAGCAGGGTTACAGATAAAAGTTGCATTCCTCGCCGCTAGGTGGCATAAGCGGGGCCAAAGTTTTCTGAAAATAATAGTTGCACTTCGAGCTGATACATGGCATATATTGGGTGTAAGTAAACGGGTTGCTAACCCGAATGCTTATGAGACCAACGCCGCCCTGATGAAGGGACATCCGGTAGACGGTCGAAACAAGTCCTGAGTTCGCGACTCGGGCATAACGGGCGACGGCCCTCCGCTGGAAATCGGACGCACGGGGACGCGATATCGAGCCCCAAACTTTTGAACTTGGTGAAATGGCAAACAGAATTGATCACGAAGCAGCCCACGAGTTCACTAGTCCCTGCTGGCGGCGACCTTTTAAGTTGCGAGGCCGAGGGACAAGGATTTTGCAGTGTGGAGAAGTTGGCCATCTCGTCACGCTCATAACGTGAAGATCGGCGGTTCGAATCCGCCCGCTGCATCCAATTTATGAGAAAAGTATTAGTCATAGTTCTGGCGGGAATACTATTCGTCTTGTATCTACCCGGCGCATGGGTTTGGCATACGGGTAGCCGGTTGGTTTACCTGATATCCGACGCGGCCATTGTTTCGGCCCGGTGGTCGAAAAGGTGGTTCAAATGATTTTTATCGGCGATAGTGTGATACCGGGGAAGTCCCGGTTTGGTTTAGTCCTACGGACTTTTTTCCACATGAAGACGAATCGCCGATTTTACTTATGACGAAAAGACAAATCAAAGAAATCCTAATCGCCGCCGCGCTCTTCGTCTACTACTCTCTCGTTCTCACGGTGGCCACGATCACGTTTGCCTTACGGCTCGTCTTCTCCGCGCTCTGGTCTCTCCTAACTAAAATTATAAAATGAAAATAAAAACCCCCACAAAGAAACACGCTCTCAAAATTTTGGACCTGCTTGACCACGGGCTAACCTCCGGTAAAGGTTACCCCGAACCGGGCAAGATGTGCGTGGAAGCCGCAGTTTGTTATGCCATGGGGCTACCGCACGGAGATAGTCCTCCCTGTGTATCGCCCGCAGTGCGGACGTTTAAAATCGCTTTAAATGATAGCCATTGGTCTTCCCCTATGGCACGAGCAAACGGTCTACGTAGGATCGCTGTCGCACAACTGGGCAGCAATGCCATCGACGAAAATATTTTTGTGGGCTACTTGGTCACCCACATAGTTAAACGCATTCTATCTTCGATGCTCAAGTCAATAGGGTTAACGAAGGCGGCTGCAAAATGTGCGGGCGTAGTCACTCTTGACGAGGTCTCCCGTGCCTCACTTGCCGCCCGCGCCGCCGCCAATGCCGCCAGTTGTTTCACTGCCTGCCGTGCCGCCGATTTAGCCGCCCATGCCGTCGAATATTTGTATGAGGCCGCCTATATCCCCGAGTATGCCCGTTCTGCCGCCGAGGTAGCCGCCCATACCGCCGATGCCCGCATCCGTTCCGCTACTGATATCGCCTGTGCCGCCGATGTCGCCGCCGATATCGCCTTCAATGCCGCCCGCGTCTCCACCGATCTCCCCTGTGCCGCCGACTCAGTGTTACGACTGGCCGCAGAAATAGGAGTGGAGGCCTTAATCGAGGCCAAGTCGCCCGGCATTAAATTCCTTAAGCTGGTAAAAATATGACCGACAACTACATCCCACTCGACGAGGACGTGGTAACGAAGGCCGTAGCGAGTCTACCCGACAGTCTGCGAGTGGCGTTACGAAAAAATCCACTGTTCCATCGAACAGTATTTATTGCGGGCGGGTTCATGGCGTGCATCGCCGGAGACGGTTTCCTAAACTCAAGCTGCACCGACATTGATTGCTGGACGACTAACGACCGGGTCTCCGACGACCTAAGCCTTGAACTCGTGAAAATTCACGGCGCCCCCGTCGTAGTCACTGATAACGCCGCTACGTTTAGTCTATCGGAATACAGCGGACATGTGGACGCCATTCAGGTCATAACCAAGAACCACTTTGATTCCCCGCAGATCGTGATGGACAATTTCGATTTTTCGATTTGCTCAGCGGCGATTTGGCGGGACGGCGAAGTGTGGCGCGGCTTGGCGCATAAAGACTGGTTATCAGACGTAATGAATAAACGGTTGCGGTATACTCAGACCCGGCACGACTTTGGCAACATGGCGCACGGAAGCCTTATCCGATCCTACAAGTGGACCGCGCGAGGTTATGAAATCGACGCTTTTTCTCTGGCCGCCATTCTCACAAGTCTGCCGCAGTATCGTTCGCTTATGGACGCGATGGATCACTTTGATCCAACCGGAAACGGTGGTCCGATAGTTAAGCTCAACACAGGAAAGTCATGATCCAGCACTTTTGCGATTCCTGCAAGGGGGAAGTCCTTACGATGGTGTTTACACTAAATCTCGTCACGACGGGAAATGAACTCGCTAAGCAATTTCACCTATGCCCCGTATGCCACAAGAATTTCAAATCGGGCGGTCTACGGCTGGAGTTCCTGCCCTCGGAAGGAACGTCTTGGCCCCAAGGCTATGACTCGGCTACCTCTATTCCGAGTTAGGTTCTCTGACTCAGAACATTTCGCAGATATTTTTCTGCATCGGAGCGTCGCTGCATTGCGACGACTTCGTAATTACAAATCACAGACGAATGTGTCTGACGCCGAAGCGTTCGCATGGCTCGTCTATGTCTGGCGAAAAAACGGAACGATTGCTGAGCTTCACTTTGCGCGCGACATGCTTTCCTACGAGCACATCTTCCACGAATGCACGCACGCGTGTCACCATCGGCTGACGAGATGGCTGGGCATCGCCGCAAAGGACCCACAGTTTGACGAAGAGATGGCCTCGTCCGCCGGGCAACTCGGGGGCCGGGTCATCGCCCAATTTTTAAAAATGAAAATTCCGATATTGCGCATTGCCCCCGTGTCCTGACGCGGGCATATTATAGTGGGATGAATTTCAAGAATTACCTAAAGATCATCGCAGTAATCGCAACAATAGCGACGAGCGCCGGATGGTTTCACGTCTTCACCCGGCCCACTCCCCCGAGTCGGTATGAAGTTGCACAATCTAAAGTCGTGCTGCTCATCGTGCCTGACGGTCAGGGCACGGGCATCGTGATCAAACGCCGCGACTCCCTTGGCCGGGAAAGAGTGTTCCTCTGGACCGCCGCACACGTCATGGGAAAGTTCACTGAGGCCAAAGTGAAGATCAATATTCGCAACGAAGGAAAGAAAGTCGGAGAGACCGACTTCACTGCGTCGCTAATCGCGAAGGACGAGAAGATCGACGTGGCCCTGCTCTATGTGGTCGGCGCGCCGGGCAGTTACTTTTCCGGGAATGAATTCGATTCCATTGTCCCGTTGCATGTGGGCGCTCCTCTCTATCACGTAGGGAATTTTTTCGGTGATATGTTGGACGGCAGTTTTTCCAAAGGGGTTGTGTCTCAGATCGGGGCTTTCCCCAAAACCGGAAAACTGGGGTTCTGGCCGGTGTTGGATCAGTCCACTTTCACAATCGAGCGGGGCAGTTCTGGCGGGCCGGTGTTCAACGACAAGGACGACAAGGTCGTAGGCATCGCGGTCGGAAAAACGGGTGAAGTTTCTTTTTATGTCCCGGTTAGAGCCGTGGATTCCTTTGCGACTAGCAAGGGATTGGCGTGGGCGGTTTACGGCAATAAATGCCCGATAAGTATCCCGCTCGCGCCTTCGATTATTCCGATACCGGCAGACATCGAGTTGTTCAAGTTGGGCTTTACAGATTAACCATGAGCGCATTTCTTACCGACCCACAGCGAGACTTCATTCAGGCCGCGATCCGATACTTGGTCGCCTCAGGCGGAGCCGCCAAGCCGGTCGATGAGATCATCTCACACCTACTCGCAAAAAACTTCTCGGCCTTTGGGTTCAGGAGCGAGATCGCTTTCAAGGATGCCTTGCGCGATGACGCCGTCAAAACTTTACTGGATGCCTTGTTGTATCTCGACGCCAACCCTCCGGTGCCGACTTGCGCCGCCGCTACCGCACTCGTGCAACACGCCTCCGACGGAGACGTTGGCTCGCCCTTCCCGGTCGTCTTCGTCACGTTAAATGACGCTCCAGTTAATGGCACTCTCGTAGTGATTGAGCGAGCCGGGCAGGCGGATTTTTCAGACGCCTCGACGCTCGTCAGCATTGCTGTCGTTTCTCCAACGACCCAATATGGCGGAGAGCCACTGTCTCAAGATTTTTCAGCATTTTTTCCGGGCCGATACTATTACCGAGCCCACGTCTCGAATTGTTCGAGCACTCAATCTAACGCCGTGTTCTACGACGTTATTTAAAATCTATCCCCGAAAACAACAAACCAAAGGAACATCATGCAGGTAATCTTGAATTGGACAGCGGTAGCCCCTTCGGCGGGAGTCGTTCGGTATGACATCTATCGGGCGAACGGTCTGAGCGGCACCTACGCCAAAATCGGCGAAGTTGACGCAAGTGTCACGACCTATACAGACTCGACCGTTGTCGAGGGAAACCAGTATGCCTATACCGTGAAATCTGTGAATCTCTCCGGCGCTAGCGCGTCAGCCACTCCCGTGCTAACGCCGGGCGTGCCTCCCGCTCCTACCGGATTGACGGTCACCGTCGTGTCCTAATCAAATAACACGTCACGCGCTTATAGTTTTACCCGCTATAAGCGCGTTGACTTCTACGCCCGTGAAGGGCATATATAAATTATATGGCAGCTTTTTTGACCACCGCTCAGCGAGATATTGTTCAGTCCGCCGTTGACTACATCGTCAATACCGGAGGCATCTGTAAGCCCGTAGATGACATTGTCGCAAACATTCTTTCTCGCAACCACGCGATTTTCGGTTTTAACGGGGATCAGGCCTTCCGGGAAGCTCTGCGCAATGA
>Ga0137463_1000283_pt1 | contig 19077 bp, 17 predicted proteins | sample EasRivERMGT800_2_FD_102333 | JGI IMG/M metagenome (GOLD analysis project Ga0137463, IMG submission 102333) | Soil microbial communities from meander-bound floodplain in the East River, Colorado, USA - East River MetaG ERMGT800_2 | ecosystem: Environmental > Terrestrial > Soil > Floodplain ...
CGTCGATGCGGCCGGCGACGAGGCGAATCTTTTTCGCGCAGCGGCTGGCGATCGCGTCGTCGTGGGTCACCAGGAGCAGTGTCGTGCCGCGCTCGGCGTTGAGCTCGAACATGAGGTCGATGACGGCCGCGCCGGTCGCGGCGTCGAGGTTACCCGTGGGCTCGTCGGCGAGAAGCAGCTTGGGCCGCTTCACGAACGCGCGCGCGAGCGCGACGCGCTGCTGCTCGCCGCCCGAGAGAGTTTTCGGATAGTGCCGCAGGCGCTCGGCGAGTCCCACGCGCGCGAGCATTTTTTCGGACAGCTCGGCGGCACGCGGATCCCCGGCGAGCTCCAGGGGCAGCATGACGTTCTCCAATGCGTTCAGAGGGGGCAACAGCTGGAACGACTGGAACACGAATCCCAGCAGCCGCGCGCGCAGCGCCGCGCGGCCGTCCTCGTCGAGCGCGAAGAGATCGACACCGTCGAGTTCAACCGATCCTTCGCTCGGCGTGTCGAGGCCGGCGAGCAGCCCCAGCAGCGTCGACTTGCCCGAGCCCGAGGCGCCGACGATGGCGACCGCCTCGCCGGGCATGACCTCGAGCGAGATGTCCTGCAAAATGGCGAGTTCGCGCGTCCCCGGCGCGCCGTCCGCAAGCGGCACGCGCTTGGCGAGGCCGCGGGCGCGGACGATGGCTCGGAGAGAATCAGGCATGAGATCGATCCTGTTTGCGGCGCTGCTCGCCTGGTGCGGAACGGTGTTCGCCGCACCGGCGATCCTCGTCTACGGGGACAGCCTGTCGGCCGCCTACGGCATTGCGCAGAGTTCGGGTTGGGTGGCGCTGCTGGATGCGCGGCTGAAACAAAGAAAGCTGGATTATACCGTCGTCAACGCGAGCATCAGCGGCGAAACCTCCGCCGGCGGCGCCGCGCGCATCGCCGCGACGCTCGCGCAGGTGAAGCCCGCCATCGTCATCCTCGAGCTCGGCGCGAACGACGGCCTGCGCGGGCTTCCCGTGGAGCAGATGAAGGCCAATCTCGCGGCGATCGCGCGCGCGGCGAAGCGCCAGGGCGCGCGGGTGCTGGTGGTCGGCATGCGGCTGCCGCCGAACTACGGGCAGGAATACACGAACGCGTTCCGCGCGGCCTTTGCCGGGATCGCGCGCGAGGAGCGCGCTCCCCTCGTGCCCTTCCTGCTGCAAGGCGTCGACAGGCGCGAGCTGTTTCAGCCGGACAACCTGCACCCGGTAGCCGAGGCACAGCCCATCATCCTGGGGAACGTCTGGCGCGGGCTCGCGCCGCTGCTGCAGGAAACGCCTAGAGGACGCTGAGCAGAGGCGCACTGGGGCGCATCGCGCCGATGCGTCGCGCCCCGGAGAAGCCGTCCTTGCGAAAGGCATCGATCACCCGCTGCTCCGCCGCGGGTGTGCAGGCGACGAGCAGCCCGCCGCTCGTCTGCGGATCGGTAACGAGTTTGCGCTGCCAGTCGGGCGCGCCCGCCGGCATGCGCACTTCGTGACCGTAGCTTTTCCAGTTGCGATCCGAAGCACCCGTTGCCGTCCCCTCCTGCACCCATTTGAGCGCCTCGGAGAGGACGGGCAGGTCGTCGAAGCGGATTTCAGCGCCGAGCCTCGAGCCGCGGCAGATTTCGAGCAGATGCCCGGCGAGCCCGAAACCGGTGACGTCGGTGAGCGCGTGGACCTCGTCCATCTCGGCGAGCGCGATCCCCGGCGTGTTGAGCTGCGTCGTCGTCTCGAGCATCTGCCGGTAGCCGGCGGCGGAGAGCTTGCCTTGCTTCAGCGCCGCGGAAAGGATGCCGACCCCGAGCGGCTTGCCCAGGACGAGGACGTCGCCGTCCTTCGCGCGGTCGTTGCGCTTCACTTTCTTCGGGTGCACCAGGCCCAGCACCACCAGGCCGTAGATCGGCTCCAGCGTATCGATCGAGTGGCCGCCGGCGATGGGAATCCCGACCTGCGCGCACACCGACTCGCCGCCCGCAAGGATTCTCCGGATCACCCCGACCGGGAGTTTTTCGAGCGGCATGCCGACGATCGCCAGCGCAAAGATCGGCCTCGCGCCCATGGCGTAGACATCCGAGATGGCGTTGGTCGCGGCGATGCGGCCGAAGTCGTACGGATCGTCGACGACGGGCGTGAAGAAATCGGTGGTGGCGACGATCGCCTGCTCGTCGTTCAGGCGGTACACCGCCGCGTCGTCGCTCGACTCGATGCCCACCAGCAGCGCCTTCGGCAGACCACGGACCGGTGTCTGCGCGAGGATCTCGGAGAGCACCGCAGGCGCGATCTTGCAGCCGCAGCCGCCGCCGTGGGAAAACTGCGTCAGCCGGATAAATTCGTTGGGGGCGTTCATCGCTCGGCGTTCATGTATCCGCGTTCAGGGATAATACCGGGTGTGAATCCCCGGCACCCGAACGCCGTAACCGTAGCACAGCTCGATACCTTTGACGAGGCGATCGACGTGCGCTCGCCCGCGGAATTCGCCCTCGACCACGTTCCCGGCGCGATCAATTGCCCGGTGCTCGACGACGCCGAGCGCGCGCGCGTCGGCACGCTCTACACGCAGGTCTCGCCCTTCGACGCAAGAAAGTTGGGCGCTGCCCTGGTGTCGCGCAACATCGCGCGGCACATCGAGGAGCGCTTTCGCGCGCAGGCCCGCGAGTGGCGGCCTCTCGTCTACTGCTGGCGCGGGGGCAAGCGCTCGGCGGCGATGGCTCACGTGCTGCGCGAGATCGGCTGGCACGCGGCGACGCTCGAAGGCGGCTACCGCGCCTATCGACGCGAGGTCAACGCGCAGCTCGAGACGCTGCCCGCGCGGCTGCGCTTTCGCGTGATCTGCGGCGCCACCGGCAGCGGCAAGAGCCGGCTCCTGGAAACGCTCGCCGCCGGTGGCGCGCAGGCGCTCGACCTGGAGCGCCTCGCCTGCCACCGCGGCTCCTTGCTCGGCGATCTGCCGGGCGAGCCGCAGCCTTCACAGAAGATGTTCGACAGCCGAGTCTGGAGCGCGCTGCGGCACTTCGATCCGGCGCGGCCGGTTTTCGTCGAAGCCGAGAGCAAGAAGATAGGCCAGCTGCAGTTGCCCTCGGCGCTGCTCGAGCGCATGCGTGAAGGCGAATGCCTGCGCCTCGAGGTGCCTCCGCCTGAGCGCGTGTGCTTCCTCATCGACGAATACCGGCATTTCCTGGAGGCGCCCGCGGCGCTCGAGGAGAAGCTGCGCTGCCTCACCGACCTCTACGGCCATGCGGTAATCGACCGCTGGATCGCGCAGACCTGTGCCGGCGCCTGGGAGGAGTTGGTCGCCGATCTGCTCGCTCACCACTACGACCCAGCGTACCGGCGCGCCACCACACGCAACTACCTGCATTATGATGAAGCCCGAGTGCTGAAGGTAGAGGTGCTCGACCCTGCGGGATTCGGGCGCGCCGCCGCGGAGCTGGCGGCGTGGACCTGAGCGGGCGCGAATCCTTTCGGAGGACGTGATGTTCTTCAAGCAACTCTTCGATCCGGCCTCGTCGACGCTGAGCTACCTCATCGCCGACGACTCGACCCACGCGGCAGTCCTCATCGATCCGGTGGTCGAACAGGTCGAGCGCGACCTGCATCTGCTGCGCGAACACGGCCTGAAGCTCGAGCACACGCTCGAGACCCACGTGCACGCCGACCACGTCACCGCGGCGCAAGCCCTCAAGAAAGCCACCGGGGCGCGTACCGCCGTGTGCCGCGAGTGCAATGCGCAGGGCTACGACCGGCTGCTCGAGGATGGCGACGTGATCCTCTTCGGCCAGCAGGAAATCCTCACCATCGCCACGCCGGGACACACCCCTGGCAGCGTCTGCTACCTGTGGCGCGACCGCCTGTTCACCGGCGACACGCTGCTGATCGGCGGCTGCGGGCGCACCGATTTCCAGAACGGCAGCGCCGAGGCCCTGTGGGAAAGCATCACCGGGCGCCTTTTCGTGCTCGATGAGCAGACCCTGGTCTATCCCGGACACGACTACAAGGGACGCCGGGTCAGCAGCATCGGCGAGGAGAAGCGCCTGAACGCGCGGCTCGCCGGAAAAACGCGCGAGGAGTTTCTCGCCATCATGAACAATCTCGGCCTCCCCATGCCGAAGCGAATTCACGAGGCGGTGCCGGCCAACCTCGCCGGCGGACCGGCGGGCACGGCGTCGCAGGCCCCCGGCGAACCGGTCCCGCTGCTGAGCGTCTCGGCCCGGCAACTGGCGGCGCTGATGCAGTCCGCCGACGTCCATCTCGTCGACGTGCGCACGCCCGAGGAATTCGCGGCGCTGCGCATCGCCGGCTCTGTGAACCTGCCGCTCGACCGGCTCGACGCGGCGGCGCTCGCAGGGCGCTGCGGGCTGGAGGCGCCGCTGTACTGTGTCTGCCAGACCGGCACGCGCAGCCAGATTGCGGCGCAGCGGCTGCGCGCAGCGGGATTTCGCCGTGTCGTGCACGTCGACGGCGGCACCAGCGCCTGGCGCGCCGCCGACCTGCCGCTCGTGCGCGGTGAATCGCACGCCGTGAGCGGCTGAATGCGCCCGCGCACGGGGAGCTGTCTCCGCGTGCCGCTCGTCGTGCTGGCCGCTGTGCTGCTCGCGGAAGGCGCGCGCGCAGCGCCCGCGATCGAGCAGCTCATCGAAGCCCGCGACCTGGTGTGCGAGTTCTACCACGCGAGCGACTGGGCCGACGCCACCGCGCGGTTCGCGCTGCGCGAGCGTGCCGACCTGCTCCTGGTAATCGAGAACATCCGCGAGGACCCGGACAGCGCGCGCGTCGTGCACACGCGATCGACCGGGAGCCGCAGCCTGCGGCGCTACTCGGGGAAAGCCGGCGTGCACTTCGTCGAAGATCTGCAGGGCAGCGTCGTGGTGACGACGCTCCTCGCCTGCGAGGACCGGAAGTCCAGGCGCGGCCGGGAGGTGTGCGTGCGCTACAGCGCCGCGCACGCCTGGCACTTCGACACCGGCGTGCACCGCGATCCGGATGCCGCCTTCCTCCGCCTCGGCCCCGGGCTGCGCGGCGCGTGCGAGCCATGGAACACCGACTGACCCAGTTTCCGCCGAGCCCTAAAGAATCCACTTTGCATAGGCCATTGCAGCGTGAGCGCAGCGCGGCTTTCCTTATGTCAGGTAAACATGCCAAACCTGTCAGGAATCTCCCATCTAGAGCGTAGTGCGATTTTAAATTTGAGCGTTCCGATGGCACAGGCGCGGTCCACAAACCGGTTCGCGCGGCAGCCCGCCGATGCACGGGCAAGAAAAAATCACACCGCGAATTTATGATGCTTGCATCCGGCATACTCCTCGGCTATCTTCCTCTTTCAGAACCTCACCAGATGGTCAGAAAAAGAAGGTGATAGAGATGAATTCCGAGGACGAACCGTACCCGAGCACTTTGGCGCTCGCCAACGTCGGCGCCGACGAGGAGCGCTCGCTGCGCTCGATGCTCGCGCTGCTCAAGTCCCACCTCGAACCACCCTGGTGCATCGCGGCACGTTTCGGCGACATTCCCGACGCCGTGCTCGTTGACGTGGACAACGAGGAAGGTCGCGACATCTGGGCGAACCTGGATTTCGGCGGACGCCCGCGCATCGCGTTTAGCCGCGACGTCGTGCTCGCCGCGGAGTGGACGCTGCTGCGGCCGCTGCGCGCCGGCGGCCCGCACAGTCTCACCGACATCCTGCAGGCGATTGCCGAAAAGCTCGACGTCCTCAGCCCGGGGGCACCGCCCCGGGGTCAAGACCGCAGGACCTTCGCCAAGCTGGTGCGTAAGGCCTGCCGAAAATCCTACCCGGTGGAAGTGATGCTCGCCACCGGTTCTGCGCTGCTGGTCGATTCACCGAACCAGGTCTACTATTCCTCGCGCAACCACGACGAATTGATGGTGCTGCTGCGCAACCGGCGGCGCATCGACGCCAGCGTCGTGGCGGTCCCCGATCGCGACGCGTTCGCCGCCCGGCTCGCGCGATCGGGTATAGCACCACGCCCGCTCGAAGAACTCCTGTGGCTCACCGGCCTGATGAGCGGCGCGGGTGAGTCGCTCGGCGCCTGGAGCCCGATTGAGCCCGTCATGCTGCAGCGTTGGCCGAACTTTACCGCCCTGCCCTACCTGAAATCCCATCTGAAGATGGCGGCGATGCTGACGCGCCAGAGCGCGCTGCCCGCCGCGGTGGCCGCCGCCTGCGAAGCGCGCAGCGGCGACGTCGCGGACTTCCTCAACGCCTGCGCCGAAATCGGCATCCTCGAGACCCGCGCGGCCAAGGCGGGCGCCGAACCCCAGGCCGAGGACTCCATGAAGACGACGCTGATGGACGCCTGGCGCAACGTCGTCGGCAGCCTGAACCGCTAGGGCAACACGCAGCGGGCGATGCGCTACAGCCCGCTCAGCACCTTGAGGTGCGCCACCACGCTGCGGCCGAGCGCCGAGAGCGCGTAGCCGCCTTCGAGCACCGACACGATCTTCCCGCCGGCGTACTTGTCGGCGACTTCCTTGATGCGCTGCGTGACCCAGGCGTAATCGGCCTCGGTAAAGCGCAGGCCGGCCATGTCGTCCTCGACGTGCGCGTCGAATCCTGCCGAGACGAAGACCATCTGCGGCGCGAGGTCATCGAGCGCCGGCATCCAGACCTTCTCCACCGCGGCGCGCAGCGCCTTGCCGTCGGAGCCCGCCGGCAGCGGCACGTTCGCCATGTTCGGCGCGGGGTCGTCGATGCCGCTGTACGGATAGAAGGGATGCTGGAAGATGCTCGCCATCACCACGCGCTCGTCGTCGCTGAAGATGTCCTCGGTGCCGTTGCCGTGATGCACGTCGAAGTCGATGATGGCCACGCGCTCCAGCCCGTGCTGCTCCAGGGCGTGCATCGCTGCGACGGCAACGTTGTTGAACAGACAAAACCCCATGGCGCGCGTGCGCGTGGCATGATGGCCGGGAGGGCGCACCGCGCAGAACGCGTTCTCGGCGCGCCCGCCGAGAACGAGGTCGGTGCCGAGCACCACGGCGCCGGCGGCGTGCAGCGCCGCCTCCCAGGTGTGCGGCGACATCGCCGTGTCCGGATCCAGGTGAACGATGCCGTGCTGGGGGGAAGCGTTGCGCAGTGCCTCGATATACTCGAGGGGATGCACGCGTGCGAGTTCGGCTATTCTGGCGGCAGGCGCCTCGTGGCGCTCAACGAAGCTGGCGATGCCCGAGGCAATGAGTTGGTCCTCGATCGCGGCGAGGCGCGCCGGGCACTCCGGGTGCTGCCGGCCCATGTCGTGTTTCGCGCAGTCGGCGTGCGTGATGAAAGCCGTCGCCATGAACGTGTCCCCTCCGTCGAAATCATAACGGCTTTCCATTAAACTTACGAACTCCACTTGAAAACGGAAACGGCGCGCAGCATGCAAACCCCCTTCATTCAGGGCGTCATCGAGCAGGCGGGCAGGATCATCCTCGGCAAGGAACGGCAGATCCGTCTCGCGCTCGCCTGTCTGCTGGCGGGTGGCCACCTCCTGATCGAGGACTTGCCTGGCGTGGGCAAGACCACGCTCGCACACGTGCTGGCGAAGCTGCTCGGACTCGAGTTCCACCGAATCCAGTTTACCAGCGACATGCTGCCCGCCGACATCATCGGCGTGTCGGTGTACGAGCGCGAGAGCGGCACGTTCAAATTCCATGCGGGCCCGATCTTCTCGCAACTGATCCTCGCCGACGAGGTGAACCGTGCGACGCCCAAGACGCAGTCGGCGCTGCTCGAAGCCATGGAGGAGCACCAGGTCACCGCCGAGGGCGAGACGCGCCGCCTGCCCGAGCCCTTCTTCGTTGTCGCAACGCAGAATCCGTCGCACCTGGTCGGCACCTTCCCGCTGCCGGAGTCGCAGCTCGACCGCTTCCTCATGCGCATCGACCTCGGCTACCCCGACCACGATGCCGAGCGCACGCTGCTGCAGAGCGCCGACCGCCGCGAGATGATCGCCGGCCTGGACGCGTGTCTCGCGCCCGGCGACCTGATGAACCTGCAGTCGATGGTGAAGACCGTGCACGCCTCGGGAGCGCTGCTCGACTACATCCAGGGGCTGGTCGAGCACACGCGCCGCTCCCCGGAGTACAACACAGGCCTGTCGCCGCGTGCCGCGCTCGGCCTGCTGCACGCCGCACGCGCGTGGGCGCTGATAGCGAACCGCGACAAGGTGGTGCCCGAGGACGTGCAGGCGGTGCTGCCCGGGATCGCCGGCCACCGCCTGCGTCCGGTGCACGACGGCGTGCGCCAGTCGAGCATCGACAAGGCGAACGGCCTGATTTCCGCAGTGCCGATTCCCTGACCCGGCGGCCCCCGTGAAGCTCGACCGGGTCCTGCGACGCTCGCAGGCCTACACCTTCTACCAGTGGGTCTCCCGGCGCCACGCGCCCGAGGCGGGCGTGATCTTTCTCGGCCAGCGCCGCGTCTACATCCTGCCGACGCGCCCGGGCATCACCTTCGCCTGCTCACTGGTGCTGATGCTGATCGGGTCGATCAACTACAGCCTGAGCCTCGGCTATATCCTCACCTTCCTGCTCGGTGGCATGGGGGTGGTCTCGATCCTGCACACCTTCCGCAACCTCGCGCACCTGTACGTGAGCGCGGGGCGCGTCGCACCCGTGTTCGCCGGCGACACCGCGCAGTTCCAGATCTTCCTGGAGAATCGCAGCGACTTCGTCCGGCACTCGATCGTCCTGCGCTGCCGCCGCGCCGCAGTGAACTGCGACGTCGCCGCACGCGCGGCCGCCGGCGTCCTGATTCCGCTGCAGGCCGGGCGGCGCGGCTGGCTGCAGCTCGAGCGGGTGACGCTGGAGACGCGCTTTCCCCTCGGGCTGATGCGCGCGTGGAGCTACGTGCAGCCCGATCTGCGCGCGCTCGTCTACCCGCGGCCCGACGCGTCTTCGCTGCCGGTGACCGCCGCGGTTTCGGAATCCGGCGATGCGGTCGCCGCGGGCGCGGGCACGGATGACTTCGCCGGGCTGCGCCCCTACCAGGCGAGCGACTCGCCGCACCACATCGCCTGGAAGGCCTCGGCACGCAGCGAGGGACTGCTCACCAAGCTGTTCTCGGGAAGCGCCGCCGCCGAGCTGTGGTTCGACTGGGAGGAGCTGCCCGACCTCGACACCGAGTCGCGCCTGTCGCGCCTGACGCGCTGGGTAACGCTCGCCGACCAGCACGGGCTGCGCTACGGGCTGAAACTTCCCGCGAGCAGGGTGCCGCTCGACAGCGGATTCGAGCACAGGGAAAACTGCCTCAAGGAACTTGCGTTGTTCGGTCTCTCCGATGCTCCCGGAAAAACCTAGCCGCGAGACCTCGGGCACGCTGCCGCTGCTGCCGCTGGTGCTGCTGTTCGCCGGCGCGATGCTGACTATCGCCCCGCACGCCATCTGGCTGCCGTGGTGGGTGGATGCGGTCGCCGGCGGCCTGCTGCTGTGGCGAGTGTGGGTGGCGTTGCGCGGCGGGTCCCTGCCGCCGCGCTGGCTGCTCGCGCTGCTCACCATAGTCAGTGCGATCGGCGTGTACTTTTCCTACCGCACCGTCCTGGGCCGCGATCCCGGGGTCACGCTGATCGTGCTGCTGCTTTCGCTCAAACTCCTGGAAACGCGCACACCCCGGGACGTGTTCATCGTCGCGTTTCTCGTGTATTTCGTCGTGCTCGCCGGCTTCTTCTACTCGCAGAGCATGCAGACCGCGGCGTGGATGCTGGTGACGGTGCTCATCAACACCGGGGCGCTGGTCGGCTTCAGCGCGCCGTCGCGTCCGGTCGCCGACAATCTCACCACCGCCGGCCGCATGCTCATCCAGGCCGGGCCGGTGATGCTGCTCCTCTTCTTCCTCTTTCCGCGCGTGCAGGGCCCGTTGTGGGGGCTGCCGCAGGACGCCTACTCCGGCATGACCGGGCTCTCCGACACCATGACACCAGGATCGATCAGCGAGCTCTCGGCCTCCGACGCGATCGCATTCCGGGTGAAATTCCACGGCGATCCGCCGCCGCGCAACCAGCGCTACTGGCGGGGACCGGTACTCTCCGAATTCGACGGCAAGACCTGGCGCGCCGGATTTCCCCGGTTGCGACGCGAAGCCTCGCTGCAGGTGGACGGCCAGCCGGTCGACTACGAAGTCACGCTGGAGCCTCACAACCGCAACTGGCTGTTCGCGCTGGAGATGCCGGTGCGCATTCCGCCGAACGCGCGCATGACCGCCGACTACCTGGTGATCTCCCTTCCCCCGGTGCGTACGCGCATGCGCTACGAAATGCGCTCCTACCCGGACTACAAGGCCGCCGACCCGGAGTCCGACAACGCCATCCTTGCGCGCCGGCTGCCGCGTGGCTTCAACCCCCGCGCGCTCGCGCTCGGAAGGGAGTGGCGCGAATCGCTGGGTGACGACGCCGCAATCGTGCGCAGGGGCATCGAATTTTTCGGTGCCAGCCGTTTCGAGTACACGCTGTTGCCGCCGCTGCTTGGGAAGGACTCGGTCGACGAGTTCCTGTTCGACACCCGGCAGGGATTCTGCGAGCACTTTGCCTCGAGTTTCGTGTTCCTGATGCGCGCCGCGGGCGTGCCGGCGCGCGTCGTGACGGGCTACCAGGGCGGGGACACCAATCCCGTGGACGACTACATGGTGGTGCGCCAGGCCGACGCGCACGCCTGGGCGGAAGTCTGGCTGCAGGAGCGCGGCTGGATGCGCGTCGACCCGACCGCGGCTGCGGTCCCGGTGCGCGTGGAATCGGGGATCGCCGCGGCGGCGCGCGGCGCCACCGGACTGCCGCTGTTCTTGCGCACCAACATCGACTGGCTCAAGTCGCTGCGCAACAACTGGGAGGCGCTGACGAACCAGTGGAACCAGTGGGTGCTCGGCTACAATCCGGACCGGCAGCGCGAGATGCTCGGCTGGCTCGGGATGCAGCAGCCGAGCTGGCAGACCATGACGATGATGCTGTTCTGGAGCGTGGCGGGCGTGCTGCTCCTGGTCGCGCTGTGGCTGCTGCGCGGCATGCGCCGCGTCGACGTCGTCCAGCGCGCGTGGCAGCGCTTCTGCGACAAGCTGGGACGCGCCGGGCTGGCCCGCGCCAGCACCGAGGGACCGCTAGACTACGCGTCGCGCCTCGCGCTCGAACTCCCGGCGCGCCGGGCTGCGGTGCGCGCTATCGTCGACCTTTACGTCGACCTGCGCTACGGCACGCTCGGCGACCCGGCCTCGGTGTCGCGCCTGCGGCAACTGGTACGCGAGTTCAGGCCGTGAAAGCGCTCCTGGGCATTGTGTTCGCCGCATCGCTGGCGCTGCGCCTGGAGGCTGCCGCGGCGCAGCCGCATCCGTACGTCGAGCGCGCGGAGGTGAAGCGCTTCATCGGCGAGATGGTGCACGGGCACGGCTTTGCCCGGAAGGACCTCAACCGCGTCTTCGCCCGCGCCTGGTTCCAGCCTGCCATCGTGCGGGCTATGAGCCAGCCGGCGGAGACCGCGCTCGCGTCGTGGCAGGCCTACCGCGCGCTGTTCGTCAATGCGCAACGCATCGACGCCGGCGTGCAGTTCACGGTGCGCAACGCCGAGCCGCTCGGCCGCGCCGCCGCCGAATTCGGCGTGCCAGAGGAGATCATCGTCGCCATCATCGGTGTGGAGACCATCTACGGCCGTAACCTCGGCACCTATCGCGTCATCGACGCCCTTTCCACGCTCGCTTTCGACTACCCCAAGCGTGCGGAATTCTTTCGTGCCGAGCTCGAGAGCTACCTGGTGTTCGCGCGCGAGATGAAGATCGACCCGCTGCGCGTGAAGGGCTCGTATGCCGGCGCGATCGGCATCCCGCAGTTCATGCCCGGCACCTACCGGCGCTTTGCCGTCGACTATGACGGCGACGGCCAGGCGAACCTCGCCGGCAGCGCCGCCGACGCCATCGGCAGCATTGGCAATTTCCTGCGCGCGCACGGCTGGGTGCGCGGCGAGCCGGTGGCGGCGATCGCCGATGTCTCGGGCGACGCCTGGCGAGCGCTGATCGAGGCCGGCGTCACGCCGAGCCGGCGCGCGGGCGACCTTGCGGGCCTGGGCATCAAGTCCCGCATCGCCCTGCCCGCAGACACGCTGTGCGCGCTGATCGAACTCGAATCGCCGGGGCAGCCCGCCGAAGTGCGGGTGACGCTGCAGAATTTCTTCGTGCTGACGCGATACAACCGCGCCAACCTGTACGCCGCGGCGGTGCTCGACCTTGCCGCCGAGCTGGTGCGCGCAAGATCCGCACCCCCGGTTTCTCCGGCGCCGGTCATCCAGAAGGGAAACTCTTGAACCAGTCGCCCCGCCGGCGCAGGAAAGGAATCCGATGAACGCGCCGCACCGCCCCTACCGCTACTACGAGTTCGTCATGGCGGCATTCGTCACCGTGCTGATCTGTTCGAACCTGATCGGCCCGGCGAAGATCGCTCAGGCCGATCTGCCGCTGCTCGGCGCGGTGTCGTTCGGCGCAGGTGTGCTTTTCTTCCCGATTTCCTACGTGTTCGGCGACGTGCTCACCGAGGTTTACGGCTATGGGCGCTCGCGCCGCGTCATCTGGGCGGGGTTTGCCGGCCTCGCGTTCGCCGCCGCGATGGCCTGGGTGGTGGTCGCCCTGCCACCGGCGCCGTTCTGGAACAACCAGGCCGCCTACGAGATCGCCTTCGGCTCCACCTGGCGCATCGCCGCGGCTTCTCTGGCCGGATTCCTGTGCGGCGAGTTCGTCAACTCCTACGTGCTGGCGAAGATGAAGATCTGGACCGCGGGGCGCTGGCTGTGGACCCGCACCATAGGCTCGACCATCGTCGGTGAAGGCGTGGATTCGCTCATCTTCTATCCGCTCGCCTTCTGGGGCGGCGGCCTCATCCCCGATGAACGCCTGCCGCAAATCATGCTGGTGCAGTTCTTGTCGAAGGTCGCCGTCGAAGTGGTGTTCACCCCTGTCACGTACCTGGTAGTGGGCTGGCTCAAGCGCGCCGAGCAGGAGGACTACTACGACCGGAGCACGAATTTCAATCCGTTCACGCTCAAGACCTGAGCGGATGCTGACAGATTCACCGGGATTGCCGAATATTCACGCTGGCGCGGTCCGCCTCTCCGGAATCGGCTGTAGAATCGTTCTCATCTGTCTCTGAGGTTCAGTCGAGTGAACTGCCGCGGCAACGAATACGACGTCAGCTGCCGGATCAACACCACCGATCCTGTTGCCGTCAATGCCGAGGTCAACCGCATTTTCCTCGAGCTCTACCCGGAAACCTCGACCGCGCAGGTCGATCGCGCCTTCCGCGACATGACCGACCTTTATCGCGGCAAGCGCCCCGGCTATCACGCCTGCGATACCGCCTACCACGACGTCCAGCACGTGCTCGACGTGACGCTCGCCACGGCGCGGCTGATCGACGGGTTCGACCGCGGCCGCGTCGGCGTCGTACCGCTCGGCGCGTCCCTGTTCAAGCTGGGCGTGGTGAGCGCGCTATTCCACGACTGCGGCTACGTGCGCACGCTGGATGACACGCACCACAAGAACGGCGGCGAGCTGACTCTCACCCACGTCTCCCGCGGCGGACGTTTCCTGCGCGAGTACCTGCCGACGATCGGCATGGGCGAGGTCGCCGAGATCGCTGCTGCACTCATCCACTTCACCGGGTACGAGATACCCGTGCCCAAAATCCAGGTGCCCTCGCTCGAGTACAAGCTGCTCGGCAGCCTGCTCGGCTCCGCGGACATCATCGCGCAGATGTCGGACCGCTGTTACCTGGAGAAATGCCGGGACCGCCTGTATCCGGAATTCGTCGCCGGCGGCATCACCCACCGGCGTAACCCCGATGGGAAAGACGAACTCGTCTACGAGTCCGGCGACGACCTGGTGAGGAAGACACCGCGCTTTTACGCGGGTGCCTCGCACCGGCTCGATAGCGACCTGGGTGGCACTCACCAGTACGCCAGCCGGCACTTCGGCGGACAGCACCTCTACATGGAGGAGCTGCAGAAAAACATCCAGTTTGCCCAGTCGATCGGCGACGAGGACGAGCGCGCCGCACTGAAACGCCAGCCGCCCACCACGATCCCGTTGCGTTGGCGCTGAGCGCCTGACTGACCCGCGCCGCTCGCGCGGCCTACGACGGCCGTTCGGGGAGGAATTTCAGCGGGTCGACCGGTTTGCCCAACCGCCGGATTTCGAAATGCAGCTTGACCTGCGGCGAGTCGGTGTTGCCGATCTCGGCGATCTTCTGCCCGCGCGCCACGTTCTGCCCTTCTTTCACCAGGATGTTGCTATTGTGCGCGTACGCCGAGAGATACGTCTGGTTGTGCTTGATGATGACCAGCTTGCCGTAGCCGCGCAGTCCCACGCCGCTGTAGACCACCCGACCGCCCGCCGAAGCGAACACCGGGTCGCCGATCTTGCCGACGATATCCAGGCCTTTGTTGGTCGCATCGGAAAATCCGGCGAGCACGCGGCCGGCGGCCGGCCACATCCAGGCGACGCCTTCGGGATCCTCCGCGGTCCCGTCGGGCTTCTGCGCCGGCGGCGGCCCGGCACCCGGGACCTCGGGCCTCGGTGCCACTGCCAGCGGCTGCAGGCGCAGCAGCCTGGCGAGATTCTCTTCCGAATAGGGCAGCTTCATCGCCTTGGGCGCGGTCTTGAGATCCGCCGGGCGCGTCGGCTCCGCTGGCAGCGGCCGCGCTTCGCCGCCGAGCGGGCGCGTCTCCACCGCACCGGGAATGATGGCCGGCTGCGCGCGCACCTCGCCCTCGGCCCGGGCCGGTGCCTGCGGCTGTGCTGCGCCTTCGGGCGCGCGCATGCGCAGCACCTGCCCGGTCTGCAACTGTGCCGGGTCGGCGAGGTTGTTCCAGGCGGCGAGTTCGCGGTAGTCCAGCCCGTTGTCGAGCGCGATGCTGTACAGGGTGTCGCCGCGCCTGACCGCGTAGCTGTCCGGGCGCTTTTCGGCGGGCGCAGCCGACGGGGCGGCGGGCGCAGGCGGCTTGGCCGCGCCGGGGCGCGTGACCTGGCGCTCCACCACCGGAGCTTGATACGGGGTCGCGCAGGCGGCAATGAGTGCAGCAGCGAGCCCGGCTGCAGCGGCGCCGCACAGTTTCACTGCTTGCCGCTCCGCAACGGCACGAATCGCACGGCGTCCAGCCATTTTTCCTTCAATCCGGTCGGGGTTCGTTCGATCAGGCACAGCGCCTGCTCTTCGCTTCCAAGCGGGGCGATCATTTTGCCACCCGGCGCGAGCTGCTGCAAAAGCGCCTGAGGAATCCGCGGCGCCGCCGCGGCAGCGATGATGCCGTCGAAGGGCGCCGCCTCGGGCAGACCTTCGGCACCGTCCGCGTGCACCAACCGCAGATTCGACAGGCGCAGCGAACGCAGGTTCACGCGCGCCCGCTCGAGCAGCACGGCGATGCGCTCGACCGAGTACACCTCGATCGCCAGATGCGCGAGCAGCGCAGCCTGGTAGCCGCACCCCGTACCGATCTCCAGCACGCGCGCGGGAAACTTTGCCCCGCGCAGCGCCTCCAGCATGCGCGCCACCACGAACGGCTGCGAGATGGTCTGCTCGAAGCCGATCGGCAGCGCCGTGTCCTCGTAGGCGCGGCTGGCGAGCGCCTCCTCGACGAAGAGGTGGCGCGGCACGGCCGCCATCGCCGCGAGGACCGCTTCATCGCGTATGCCCTTTTCCCTCAGCCGCGCAACCATGCGGTCGCGGGTGCGCTGGGACGTCATGCCGATGCCCCGCGCCTTGGACAGCATCATCCTTCCATCCACGCGCGGATCAGCGGAATCTGCTGCTGGTGCGTCAGATCCATCTGCAGCGGCGTCAGCGACACGCGCTGTGCGGCGACCGCGTGGAAATCCGTCCCCGGCCCCGCGTCCTGCGCGCTGCCCGCCGCGCCCACCCAGTAGACGGTCTCGTCGCGCGGGTTGGTCGTCCGAATGGTCGGCTCGGCCTTGTGACGCTTGCCCAGCCGCGTGACCTCGAAGCCCTTCAGCTCGGCGTAGGGAACGTCCGGGACGTTTACGTTGAGCAGCACCGGATTGCCCGCGGGCCGTTTCTGGAACCGCTCGACCAGCTCGCGCGCAACGCGCGCCGCCGTGTCGAAGTGCCGGCCGGTCTTGCCGGCGAGCGAAATCGCGAACGACGGAATGCCGAGCAGGTAACCCTCGGTCGCTGCCGCCACCGTGCCCGAGTAGATGGTGTCGTCGCCCATGTTGGCGCCCAGGTTGATTCCCGAGACGACCATGTCGGGCAAGCCTTCGAACAACCCGGTAACCGCGAGGTGCACGCAGTCGGTCGGCGTGCCGTTGACGAACATGAAACCGTTCGCGGACTTGCGCACCGACAGCGGCCGGTCGAGCGTCAGTGAATTCGAGGCGCCGCTGCGGTCGCGCTCGGGCGCGACCACGGTGACTTGCGCGAGACTTCCCAGCGCTTCTGCGAGAATCGTGATGCCGGGCGCGAAATAGCCGTCGTCGTTGCTGAGCAGAATGCGCATGTGAGTCTTGCGCGATTATAGCGCGCATCAGCGCCGCGCCGCGCCGAGGACACCGCGCACGCCCTCGAGCGCGATGAGCGCGCGCCGCAGCTGGTCGATGTCGGTGACCTCGACGGTGAAATGCATCGACGCGAGGTCGTCGCGTGTCTGCGTGCGCGCCGCGATCACGTTGGCCTTCTCGCGCGACAGCGTCTCGGTGACGTCGCGCAGCAGACCCTGGCGGTCGTTCGCCTGCACCACGATGTCCACCGGATAGGAGCGATTGCCGCGCTCGCCCCACTCGGCGCCGATCGCGCGCTCGGGATGGCGCTGCAGGAGCCGCGCGAAGCTCGCGCAATCGCTGCGGTGCACCGACACCCCGCGCCCTTTGGTGACGAAACCCGAAATCCGGTCGGGCGGCGCCGGCTTGCAGCAGCGCGCGAGCTGCGTGAGCAGGCGGTCGACGCCGACCACGAGGATGCCGCCGCCCGAAGTTGGCGCCTGGCTCCTGCGCAACGGCGGCGGCGCTTCCGGGGCTGGCGCGGCTTCACCGCGCAGCGCCGTCTGCAACTGGCGCGGACCGACCTCCTCGCGGGCCACCGCGGCGAACAGGTCGTCGGGCTCGGAAAAACCGAGTCGCCGCGCGAAGTCCTCGAGGTTCTCGTCGCGCCGGCCTTCGCGCTGCAGTTCGCGTTCGACCGCCGTGCGCCCGGTCGCCACGAGGTGCGCGAGTTCCTGGCTGTTGAACCACTGGCGCACCTTGTTGCGCGCGCGGGAACTCTTGATGTAGCCGAGCGCGGGATTCAGCCAGTCGCGGCTCGGCCCCCCCGACTTGGCCGTGATGATCTCGACGCGCTCGGCGTTCTTCAGGCGGTAGTCGAGCGGCACGATGGCGCCGTTGACCTTGGCGCCGCGGCAATGGTGGCCCACGTCGGTGTGCAGGGCGTAGGCGAAATCCACCGGCGTCGCGCCCTGCGGCAGGTCGACCACCCGCCCCTGGGGCGTGAGAACGTAGACATCCTCGTCGAGCGCCGCGTGCTTCGATTGCTCCAGCCAATCCGAAGCGTCCACGATCTCTTCGCGCCAGGCGAGCACCTGCCGCAGCCAGGCGATCTTCTCGTCGAAAGGGTCGCCCTTTCCGCCGGGGCGCCTGCCGCCTTCCTTGTAGCGCCAGTGCGCCGCCACGCCCAGGTCGGCCTCGCGGTGCATCTCGCGGGTGCGGATCTGAACTTCCAGTGCCTGGCCCTGCGGTCCGATCACCGCGGTATGCAGCGAGCGGTACAGGTTGGCCTTGGGCCGCGAGATGTAGTCGTCGAATTCCCTGGGGATCGGCGCCCACAGATTGTGGACGACGCCCAGGGCCGTGTAGCAATCGCGGACCTCGTCGACCAGAACGCGCACGCCGCTCACGTCGTGGATCTCCGAGAAGTCCAGGTGCTTGGCGCGCATCTTGTTGTAGATGCTGTAGAGGTGCTTGGGCCGGCCGGTGATCTCGGCCTCGAGACCCGCGCCGGCCAGTTCCCCGGCGAGATCGCGCATCGCCTGCGCCACCAGGCTCTCGCGCTCGTCGCGCCGCGCGTCGAGCTTGCCGGCGATCTCCTGGTACAGCTCGGGCTCGAGGTAGCGGAACGACAGGTCTTCCAGTTCCCATTTCAGCTGCCAGACGCCGAGCCGGTTGGCGAGCGGCGCGTAGATGTCCAGCGTCTCGCGCGCCACCAGTTTGCGCTCCGCCTCCGGCGCGTTCGCCAGCCAGCGCAGCGTCTGCGTGCGGCTGGCGAGCCGCAGCAGCACCACGCGGATGTCCTCGACCATGGCGAGCAGCATCTTGCGCAGCACTTCGGCCTGCGCACTCGCGTCCTTGCCCGAAGCCGCTGTGCGTGTCACCACGCGCAGCTGATTGAGCCGGCTGATACCTGCGACCAGCATGGCGACGGTCGCGCCGAACTCCGCCTTGAGCTTCTCCTCAGCATCGGCGAGGTACTCGGGCACGGCGAACATGAGTCCGGCCACCCGCGCGTCGCCATCCAGCCTCAACGCGGCGACGTTTCGTGCCAGCCCCAGCGCGTGGGCGTAGGCGGATTCGCCCGTGCCGAGCAGCCTGTCGGCGTACGCGCCCTGCGCGAAATCGAGCGCGCGCGCGAGCGCCTGCCGCTCCGCCGCGGAGAGCCCGGCGTCGAGCGCGCCGGCTTCGCCGGCGTCGGCGGTTTGCATCGCGGAAACCATCGCCAGAGTGTAGCGCACGGGCTGGCGCGCACGGGCGCGCTCCCCGATAATGCGCGTTTCCCGGAACCTCCGTGCCCCACACCGCCGCGCAGCACCGCCTGCTGCCCATCCTCCTGCTCCTCGTCAGCGCCGCGTCCCTGATGCGCGACGCGGTGCCGCTCACCTCGAGGCGCTGAACCGCGTGGGCTTCTTCGCGAACTGGCGCCGCCGGCGCGTCCTCGCGCGACAGCGCATCGACGAAGCGCTGTGGTCGCGCGTCGCCGCGCGGCTCTCGTTCCTGCGCGGGCTCACCGCGGAAGAGACTCAGCGCCTGAAGGATCTGGTGGTGCTGTTCCTGGCCGAAAAGGAAATGCACGGTGCCGGCGGCCTGGCCCTCGACGACGCGGTCCGCCTTTCGATCGCC
>Ga0137463_1000284_pt1 | contig 19025 bp, 21 predicted proteins | sample EasRivERMGT800_2_FD_102333 | JGI IMG/M metagenome (GOLD analysis project Ga0137463, IMG submission 102333) | Soil microbial communities from meander-bound floodplain in the East River, Colorado, USA - East River MetaG ERMGT800_2 | ecosystem: Environmental > Terrestrial > Soil > Floodplain ...
ATACGATGGCCCTTTTCAATATTCTTGTTCAGTGGCATGGACTCCAGCCTGACGACACAGGCTTGGTTCATCTGTCTATCGCTGAGTTCAGCCTTTGATCAACTAGCACCATTGGTTATTAACTGCATCACCACTCAGGGCCTAATCAGTGGGGCCCGTTTTTGCGCAAGTCGAGATAAAAAGAAAGGCAGGGACATATGCCCTGCCCCAAGCGTCAAACTATGATTACCATCAATGATCGACTGACAAGATCTTATACGTAAATGAACCATCGGGCGCGCTAATGGTCACTGTTTCGCCAACTTTCTTGCCCATAAGCGCCCGGCCCAACGGTGATGCATCGCTGATCTTCCCTTCGGTCGGGTCGGCTTCCATTGAACCGACAATGTGATATATCTCCGGGGTGTGGCGCCCTTCCTGAAGTTTGACTACGCTGTTCAAGCGCACTGCATCCCGCAGTGTGGCATCTGAGAGGCTTGCGTCCTCTTCGATAATTTGTGCGCGATTGAGCAGCAATTCCAACTGCTGGATGCGGCCTTCGACGAATGCCTGCTCATTCTTAGCGTCTTCATATTCGGCATTTTCAACCAAATCGCCGCCCTCTTCCAGCGCAAGGCGCAGGCGCTCGGCGACTTCATCGCGGCGAACGCTACGCAGGTAATTCAACTCACCTTCAAACTTCCGGTAGCCTTCCCGCGTCAGATGAGTAACCTGATCATCCATAATGCCCCTGTTCCTGATAAATGGCTAATTAAACATCCCAATAAAGCTTGATTCAAACACAAAATCGCCCTGACTTATGGGCGGTGCATGTCCGGTACTTGCTTCGCAAACGACAGGAAAAACGGACGGCGAACTGATTACCCCATTCAGTTCGGGCTTTGAGTGCCGATATCTTATCACAGCGGTAGGGGTGTGTAAAGTGACGTGCGGCTCCAATTGATATGAGAAGATGGGACTATGACTTTTGTTTGATTCACGACTTACACACAACGGCAGACGGAGTCTGCGAATATCGCCAATGATGCTGATTTTTGTCTTCAAACCAAAGTTTAATGGGTGAGGGCGCCTCAGTCACGTTCGTACAGCCAACCGGTGGTCGATTGTATCAGACTGTTGGACAGCGGAAACTCGCTGCTCCAGCACCACCTGGTGTGCGTTTAGCCTCTAAAGCCAGACAGTTCCGTGAACAGCGCCCTCTCTTTGGCCGTCAGATCTTTCGGAATTTCTACGTTTACGCGCACGTAGAGGTCGCCGAACTCATCGGTATGGCGCAGGCGGGGCATCCCTTTGCCACGCACGCGGATCATCTGCCCCGGCTGCGTACCCGGATTAATCTTGAGCGTCAACTTGCTGGTCAGAGTCGAGATTTGCACCTCGCCGCCCAGAACGACTGTATACAAATTGAGCATTACATCCTCATAAAGGTCATCATCCTTGCGCTCAAAACGCGTGTCGGGTTTGACTGTTACACGCAAATACAAGTCGCCGCCGCCGTCTGTGCCTTCGCCGGCGATGCGCACCTTCAGCCCGGTCCTCGCGCCGCGTGGGATTTTGACCTGGAGCCGCCGACCGTCTTTTGAAAGCAGGCGCGTTGTACCGTGATAGGCTTCTTCCAGCGTTATCTCTACTTCGGTATCAATGTCGCGCCCACGCATACGCCCTCCTGAACGGCGGCCCACGCCGCGCAGCATGTCATCAACGCTAGCGCCCTGCCGGTAGGTGCCGGTCGGCATCCCGCCAAAAATAGTCTGGAAGAAATCCGAAAAGATGTCAGCAGAACCGGTTTGCTCATAGCGAGCACTCTGCCCGCGAGCACCGCTCATCCACTGTGACCAGTCGAAACCGCTGGACGGGCCGCCCGAGCGCTGCCACTGCTGGTACGTCGAGCCTAGCTGATCATACTTGCCGCGTTTTTCCGGATCGCTCAACACTTCATTGGCTTCATTGACCTCTTTGAAGCGCTGCTCGGCCTGTGGGTTATCCGGGTTCATGTCGGGGTGATATTTGCGCGCCAACTTGCGATAAGCTTTCTTGATAGCCGCTGCGTCAGCGTTCTTAGGCACGCTCAATATCTTATAGTAGTCTTTGTAATCCATGCTAGATGCTTTGCCGCCATTCCCGTTAGCGATACTGTCAACGATGATTCTAGATCGCTCTGCGGCGCTGTCAACAGAGATAATCAAATTCTAACGAACTCTTTATAGCACGCGGACCAGCCGCTACCAAGCCGACTCAACTGAATCTGGCACAATGATTCGCATGGTAAAGTGGAGTATGTTATACTGGCGTCATAGTAGAGTGCAGGTAGAAGACTTTAGAAAAGTTGACCCGGCCTTTGCGCCGGGTATTTTTTTGAGTCTTTACCCCGCCTACACTTTTTTCAGTGGGTAAAGGAGAAAATACCTATGGATCGCAAGACCGGTGTTGTAAAGTGGTTCAACGGCGAAAAGGGGTACGGCTTTGCCACCCCCGATGATGGCAGCAAGGATGTGTTTGTACACTACAGCGCCATTCAGGCCGACGGCTACCGCAACCTCAACGAAGGTGACCGCATCGAGTTTGATGTCGAAGCCGGAGATAAAGGCCCCAAGGCCGCACGAGTCGTCCGGCTGTAAAGCTGACGCACACCACTAAACCCCTGCTTTGGCAGGGGTTTTTTTGTTTATGAAACAGGCTAGTATGTGAGGCAGAACTGACTTTTACAATGGGCAGTATAGCAGGACAAAGCCTAATTTGATTGGATCTAATATCAGCGCTTCATGTGGCAGTAGGGCATGGGGCCTCATGCCCCTACAATCATGTCCACGTTATTAGACACTCCAATATAGCTGGCTGGCTTCTTTAGAACTTGCGATGATGTTATAATCGGTTTTACAATAAACTTATCTCGGGTATGGAACGGGGTAATCAGCACCGATGAAACTATCGATTGGCCTCAAAACTGACCGCGGCCCCCGCGAGGGGGCCAATCAGGATGCCATTCTTGGCATAGTCTCGGAAACGATGCCAAAGATCGCCCTGCTGGTTGTCGCCGATGGGATGGGTGGAGCAAAAGCCGGGGAACACGCCAGCCAGGAAGCGGTAGCCGTTATCAAACAGAATCTGGTGGAAGCCGGTTTGCCCACGGTTGAGACAGCGCGTGACCGTTTGCGGGAAGCCGTCCTGCGCGCTAACACCGCGATCTTCGAGAAAAGCCACTCCTCGCCGGAGATGGAAGGGATGGGCTGCACGGTTGTGATTGCGCTGGTGATCGATGACGTTTATTGGATCGCCAGTGTCGGCGACAGCCGGGCATACCTGGTGCGCGGCAATGAAAATTATCAGCTTACCGACGACCACACGTGGGTCAATGCGCGCGTCCGGGAAGGGCTGTTGACCCCCGAACAGGCAGCCAACCATTCACTGCGCCACGTGCTGGATCGTGCGCTGGGGACAGAAGAGACCATTGAAGTGGATGTTTGGCCAGATGACGTGCTGGAATCAGGTGATGTGATTATCCTATGCACTGACGGTCTGTATGGGGTACTTGAGGATGCGTCCATTGTTCAACTGGCCTTGCAACCGTCCGCCGAAGAGGCCGCCAACGCGCTTGTTGAGAAGGCGCTGGTAGCCCAAACACACGATAATACATCGGTTGTCGTGCTGCGCGCCGAGTGATCGAGAATGCGCTGTGAACAACAGGCAACCTTAGGCGAGAATGCGATGAAATCAACTGTCCGTGTTTCAACCCTGACAACTTTAGCCGTGCTCATAGCATTGACGCTCGTCTCTGTTACCCCTGTGTTTGCGCAGGCCGTAACATCGTTCACCGGCTCGTCGCTGGCTGACATCAACATCCGAGTGGCGCCGGGTGTTAATGCGACATCAATCGGCATTTTGCCGGCTGGTAACAAGGTCACAGCGATTGGCCGCAACGTTGGCAACAACTGGATCCAGATACAGTTTGGCACAACAACCGGCTGGGTGGCGGCCTGGCTAACGGTTTACTCCGGTGATACCGTGCTGCTGGCGGTTGTAAGCGATGAGAATCCGCCGCCAGCTGAGTCCGATCAAAACGGCCCGTTTATTGTCAGTTCACCTTATAACGTGAACATCCGTTCCGCGCCTGGTATTAACTCCAGAATTCTTGCGATTTTGCCTTTCAGCAATCAGGCGACCGCGTCTGCGCGAACCGACGCAAGTAATTGGGTAAAAGTAAAGTACAAATCAACGACGGGTTGGGTAGCCAGATGGCTCGTGATACTCACCGCCGATATCAATGCCTTGCCTGTCGAAGGGGGTATCGCTGGCGGACCGACCGCCCAACCAAACATCCCTCCGCCACAGACACCTGGCTTCGATTCCACACCATTCGCAGCACCGACAACGCTTCCAAATGGAAGTATCACCGTTCAGACGCCGGGACGCGTTAATGTGCGATCTGCCCCTAACGTGACCGCATCGGTGCTGGACGTTATTTCCTTTTCGGACACGGCGGTAGCAGTGGGCCAGACAGCAGGGCACAATTGGCTGCAGGTGCAACACAACGGCGCGACTGGCTGGGTGGCGCGGTGGGTTGTTGTTTCATCGGACGACACGTCAAAGTTGCCGGTTACGTCAAACAACAAGGACGTCACACCGGCGCCGGGTGGCGCTGTTGCCGGCCAGGGCATCTACGACGTTTTTATTCGCAGCGGCCCCAACATCAATTATGGCCAGGTAGCCGTGCTGCCAGCGTATACCTCCGTACAATTATTGGCGCGCACGGAAGAGAGCAATTGGGTACGGGTTGACTTCCAAGGCACATCGGGGTGGGTTGCGGCGTGGGTCATGATTGCCACTGCCGATATCAACAACCTGCCCGTTGAAACACCGTAAGGCTCACCGACGATGGATCAACTGCCTGTTTGGAGAAGTCTGAACAGGCAGTTTTCTATTATCCAGGTATACACTGATGACTGTCACCAGATGCTGTGATTTTTTTCACTAACGAGACGTTCTAATGAGAGTTATGTTTAACGCGCACAATAAAGGAGAAAACGATGGCTGAACCGAACATTTTTCAAATCGATGCTTTGCTCCCGCCGGATATGGCTGTCAAAGCGCAGCAACTGGGTATTAGAAAGGCCCAGATGGGATCATATACCATGTTTGTGCTGGCGATCCTGGCAGGGGCGTTCATAGCACTGGGGGCTGTTGCATCAACAACGATGACAACGGGTGCAGCCGGCATTTTGCCTTTTGGCGTTACGCGCTTCTTAAGCGGGATTGTCTTCTCGCTAGGGCTAATTCTGGTGGTTGTCGGCGGGGCAGAATTATTTACTGGCAACAATTTGATCGTGATGGCATGGGCCAGTGGCGCTATTTCTACACGCCAACTGCTAAGAAACTGGATTGTGGTCTACAGCGGTAATTTTGTTGGCTCGTTCTTAACAGCGGTCGTCATGTTCTTCACCAACCAGTATATGTTGAGCGGCGGTGCGCTTGGCCTCAACGCGTTAACCATCGCAAAGAATAAATCGGAGCTAGGATTTGTTCAGGCGATTGCCCTAGGAACATTATGCAACGCCCTCGTATGTCTGGCAGTGTGGTTGTGTTTTTCGGCGCGCAGCACTACCGATAAGATTCTCTCTATAATCTTTCCTATCAGTACGTTTGTCGCCGCTGGGTTTGAACATAGTATTGCAAATATGTACTTTATCCCGATCGGGTTGCTCATCAAACAGTTTGCCCCATCAACCTTCTGGGAATCGGTGCAAAAATCGCCAGCGGACTTTGCCACGTTGACATGGGACAATTTTCTCATTCATAATTTGATCCCGGTCACTCTAGGGAACATCATTGGTGGGGCGATCATGGTTGGCGCAGTCTACTGGTTCGTTTATCTACGCCACAAACGCAGCCCCGCCTCGCCACAAATCTCGCTCGAAAACATGGAGTGATTACCCATCTACACTTCTCTCCCAGTCTTATTGGACAGTAAGTGGAGGATTCGTGGCTGGTTGAACTAGCGAGGCTAAACGGATAATCGGCCTGTCCGATATTGTGGGCCCCAAAGGACAATTACGCCTCACGTGGTGCGATCAGTTTTGACACCCATCGGCGATGAGGTACAATGAAACGCGTTTCGCCCCCATCGTCTAGTGGACCAGGACGCGGCCCTTTCAAGGCCAAAACAGGAGTTCGAATCTCCTTGGGGGCATATCTGTACCCACCTCTTGAAACGGTTGGTTTTCTGTTTTCTCACGCCCATCGATGACATAGAGACCGGCCCTCACGACCAGGAATCGGCCAGCCCAGGGCTTTAGCCGAAAGTTCGTGATCTGTTGCGAATCCAGATCGTAAGTGATGGACTCGAATAGACTCTGAGCCAGCTTCTGTCGGTCTTCCGGGTCGCCACGCTCCCACAGCCGAGCCAACTTGTCAACCTGTATGGTGGAAAAACCTAACTAACCTGAGTTCGGGATTAGCAGGCCAACGCCAGAGAAGCCATATCTTGAGCAGCGAACTGGATGGAAGGCTTCTTGGGCTGATGGCAATCGGCGATCAAACCAGCGAGCAAATTGACCAGGAAGTTGAAGGGGCTGCGATGGCGAGAGTGTTCAATTTGCGAGATGTTCTTGAGTTGGTCATGAATGGTCTCGATAATGGCGCGCTGTCTGAGCCAGAGCTTGTCTTGAAGCAAGGTCAGGCGGTTTTTCATATTCTTGCGCAGGGCGGTGATCAGTTGCAGCCCGTGCTCAAACAAGCGATTGAAGAGCGGTTGCGAGAGGTAGCCTTTGTCAGCAAAGAGTTTGCCAAACAGATGCTGGGTCAAATGCGGAACGGGTTGGCGGTCATCGCTATTGCCGGGCGTGAGATAAACCGCCAGCAACTCACCTCGGTCATTGGCGACCACATGCAGTTTGAAGCCATAGAACCAGCCCATCGAGGTCTTGCCGCGAGCCGCCCAGCCTTGAAACACCCGATGACGACTGATGCGATGGTTATCGCACACGGCTAACGAGGTCGCATCAATGAACGAAATGCCACTGCATTTTCCCAGGCAACCTTGAAGATAGGTGGCCAGCGGAATCAATACACGCGGTGTCAGTTCGACAAAGCGAGGGTAGCTGACCAAACCAGGAAACTCGTCTCGTAGATGCCTCATCACATGCTCGGTGTAGTAGGCTTTGAAGTTTCGGTAATGTGACTGATGAAAGTGGATCACGATCGTCATGACTTCGCTCTCACATAATCCCGACTGCCGTATCCGTTTGACAGTCCCAGCATTCAGCCATTGTTGATGCCATTTCTGCTGGAAGGGTTGCCAGAAATCATCGACGCTACAGAACAGTTCAAGTAGACTCATAGGTGGATGCCTTTCGTGTGTATTTGCGTACCCGAAAGCTTATCGCTTTCGAGAAAAGGCATCCAATCCTTATCCCGAACTCAGGTTGAATAGCTCCGAAATCGATCGGCGATGAGGTTTATTGGGGCTTCGGGCTAGGTAACCAGCAGAATTTTGCGATCACGCTGCTTTGGTGCGCGTGCCGAAATCATCCTACGGGAGTAGAATGACAATCTCAATACTGTGAGCGGAGGCGCTAAGACGCTACTTCTCTAATAACTCGGCTACCGGCCCCCGCAGATGGATCGGTCAATTCAATTCAACAGAGGTACGCATGAAACGAGTGGCGACAAAAGATATCCCTTTGCTCAGCGATTTTGAAGCGTGGCCTGCGGAACAAGTATTCTCTATCGCGCACGGGAAAACGGTCGTGTTAGCGACAGGCGGCACATCACGCTGGTACTTCTTGGAACACGGCGATCCACGGGCGGGATACTCGGCTCCGGAGCAATTTCGAGATTATGGACGCCACACTATTCAGCGGGTGGTTGACATTGCCGCTATTATGTTCGCCGATGGCATCCAGACGCTATTTGTAATGGGGTTCGGGGGCGGGCAGGGGGAACGAAACCCTGAGTATATGGCGAATCTGGCGTGGGTTTACGAGCTACTGATTGATGACACGACACAGGAGCTTTATCAGCAACATCAAATTGGCGTGCAGTTTAGAGGTGATTGGGCTGCTCTGTTTGAGCGGTTGAAAGCGCCTCTACTGGTTAACCGCTACAAACGGATCGAACAAGAGTCGACGCCGGGTCGAGACCGCTGGTTAATCTGGTTTGTAGGCGATGACTTTATTCCAGAAAGCCTTGTTCGTCTGGTGCAACGTAGGTTAACAGAGACCGGGCATATGCCTGATCGGAGAGAGTTGTGTCAGGCCTACTATGGCCGCGCGCTTGATCGCGTCGACATATTTATCAGCAATAACAAACCATCGGTGACTGGAATGTGCCCTCCCTTGCTGACCCTCAGCGATCTATACTTTACTGTCAGCCCCACCCTGTACTTGGGCAAGCGCCAATGGCGGCACATTCTATATGATCACGTATTTGCGCGGCGCGAACATTATCGTAATTACGGCGTCTTTCCAGCAGAGGCCATTGAAGATATGCGCGCTTTTTACAAAACTAATCAAGACGCTGTGCTTGGAGTCGGGAGTTATGATCCATTGACTCAGACTTGGCGTCCGGTGCTGCATGGGGAGCGTCCCAATATCCGATCCAAGAAGAGGTGAAAATCGAAGCACAACCATGACGCAAGATCAGCACCTGACCAAAAAGTGCTGGCCTTGTTTTTCGAGGGCTACTTTTAGGGCATCAATTCGAGATCAAACTCGCCGACATGAAGAGAATCCGGCGTCGTCACTGGCGCCAGTACGCCAGGGAAGATCTCGTTGTCAACTGAAAACTCAAACCCAAGCGATTCAGGAGGATGCACGAATGCGGCCTGCAGTACCGGGGTGAAGGGGTATGTATCCTGCGCGACTTCGATCAGCGCGCCTTGTTGGGATACAGTTACCCGTATCATGTGCCACGCGGATGCATCCAGCCAGGCAGGCATAGGGGCGGTTTGTAACGATCCAGAAAAAGTTGGGTCGAACACCAGATCCTGTGCCACGATAGCCGAGTAGGCGGGCTGGCTAGTTGCGAAGTCTAGGCTTCGCGTTACCCCGACCGCCGTAAGTGGAATCGGGTTCTGCCCGAAGGGCGCATTCCACAACAGCATGTTCTCGGTCAAACCAAACGGTGCGGCACTTTGATCGAAGCGAGCCGCGAATTCGACCACCACCACATCGTCGGCAGTAGGCTGCCAGCATTTGACCCGTCGATCGGGCGCCACGGACGTGTCGATCTCGGTGATGCGGCTTGCAACATATTGCCCGTTGAACTGGGGTGTCGTGGCGACATTGAGCGAAAGACTCTTGTAACTGGAATCCTGCCCAAATCCTAAGTTGGCTTCCGGGCTGAATACCTCAGTGAAGAAGCCCTGCGCCTCAAGCTGTGAAATATTATTCCAGTTCGTGACGTGCTTGTGGCGAACACAGGTGATTTGCGGCGTATTGCCAGCCCGCGCGGGCGTAACCAAAACTAGGCTTAGCCCGAGTGCTAACAATAATCCGACAATTCCTGCTAGAAATCCTTTCCTCATCATCTCTCGTCCTTTCGTGACATAGAGTAAGCCCATTTTGTTCCGAAATCCCCATTTCCCAGCTCTCCAACCTTGCCCGTGCACCTCAGGCGGGTTTGCTGACCTGCTCTAGGGCCAGTATGTTTAAGCCAAGCTGCGCGAGGGCATACCTAGCGGCATGTACCATCGCTTTGACGATACCCCCTGGGCGATATAGGGTCTTGCCGATCCACAGGCGCTCTGTGGCCTGTTGATTGATGTAACTGTCGAGAAACGCTCCGGCTCTTGTCAGCAAGGTGTCTTGCTCGAGCATGCCGTGCCGCTGGGCATGAACCAATGCTAGCACGCACAGGGCAGTTTCTTCCTGCGTGCTGTGGCTAAACCATCCCCACCCGCCATCCGGCCGTTGGTGCTCGATAAGGAACGTGATGCAGTGTAATGCAAGGCTGTCATTCCAGCCGACAAAGGCTGGTATAGCACGCGATACCGGGTAAAACGGGGAAAGATGCCATTTGTCTATGAAAACAGAATTCGGCTTCATCTGCGCCGCCAACCATTCGGTGAGGCGGATGGCAAGCTCGCGATGTGGGAAGCTCGGCTGTGAGCGCAAGGCTGTCAGGCCATGAACGTTTACTGAGATGGAAGCGTTTCGTTCATCTAGGTACGTCAGGAAGTGATCGTGGTCCCAAAATGCCAACAGTGACTCGTCGGAGGGCGTCCAGCCTGCCCAGTTCAGGACCGTAAAGCCGACCAGAGTATGATCGCTATCGCTGATCGGGAAGTCGTCGCTGTATGAAATACCAGAGCCCTTCAGATTCCAAGAGCTCCGCGTTTGTTTGATCAAGCGGGCTAAGAACGGTGTTTCAGGATCGAACCCAGCCCGTCTAAAGGAATCCAGCGACCACAGCCGATCAAACACTTCGGCAGGCCAGCAGAATGGCACGCCGCCGTTGCCCCTCTTGAGCAAACTGTCCAGATAGTGAGAAGCGCGTAATGAATTATGCCCGGCGCGCCGGCGTGCCCGCAAATAAGCGGCTGTGGCCGCTGTGGAGGTTGCGATGGAGCCATACGGATCAAGGAGTTGATCGTCAAATTCCGCAAGTTGCTTTTCGGGCAGCATCTCCATACTGACCCACCAGGTATTGGGCGCAGTAGGGTCAGGGCACAAATGGCGGATGCGAGCCAGTTTTTCCTGGCTTGCCGTCTCGACCGACGCCCAGTGTTCAAGGGGCAGCTCCGTGGGGAAAAGAGGCAACAGCTCGTCGATCAAGCGCGGCAACAGAAGCTCGAAGCCAATCGGCTCGTGTGCCTCCTTTGGCATGTCTTCCGCGTAACGATGGATTACTTTCAGCGCCCTCTGGATGCGGCGCTCGTAGCCGGAAAACTTCCATGTGTGCAACGCCAGGATCGCCACCAGCGTTGAAATGGTGCGCTCGTGCGCGTAGTAAATACATGGGTCTCCCCAACCGCCATCCGCCAGTTGAGTAGCATGCAAATAGGCAAGGGCGTGCGGCCAGGCTGGTGCGCCTGGATCATGGAGATCAGGCACTAAGGCGGCCCAGGCAGTGCTATACGCGTCAACACCCAGCCAACCATCTAGTTCACCAACATAATTCAACGATCCTTTCACAATTCCCCCGTCATATAGATTTTGCATAATCCCCTTCGGATTACCGGGTAGTCGGGTCAGTACGTGACTGCATTGCCCGGATGCGTAATGCAGCATCTCGCAACTGTTCTGCCGATGCGTTCGCGCTAGTCTGTGCCAGCAATTCATCGATCAACTGGTCATCGACCAGTCGAACGCCGACAATAGTTGCAAGCACATCCCACTGGATAAATATCGCCGCTGGGAAAAGAGAGAAATAACGGCGCGCATCGATATTCGCGGAATGAATAAGCACGACCTTGGCAATGCTTCTCGGATCGCGTTCCCGGATCAAGCCCCCTGCCGCCAGCCACCCGCCTGTCTCCTCACCCAAGTCGTAGTCCATACAATACATATCAAACGGCCCATGCGATTCAAGCGCCTGACGGGCTTGTGAAACGTCTGAAGCCCAGGTGACCTCACATACATCTAGAAGCCGCTCAAGCACGGGCTGGCGCTCGATCAGCTTATCTTCCAGCACCAATACGTGTGTCCCTGGCACTGTGTTCAGCGTAAGCCCCCAGAAAGGGGGATGGCGATTGCTCTGAGTTGACATAGAACCCCTAAATTCTGGCCTTGCCAGTTATTTGATTGCGCTGACCAAGTCCTCAGCAAAGGTGCGTGCATTGATCGGTTTTGGGAAGAAGGCCTTGAATCCAGCCGCTATCGCCTCCTGTGCCACATTGGTAGAGTGATAGGCTGTGATAGCTACTGCTGGAATATCCGCCAGAGCAGGGTCTGCACGAAGCGCTTCGAGCAATTCCCAACCGTTCATCTGCGGCAACGCCAGGTCGATAATCGCAATCGTCGGGTGCTTCGCTCGCATGAGGGTCAGTGCTTCCTCGGCCGTAAAGGCCGCTAATACAGATGCACCATAATGTTCCAAGATGGGGATTACCACATCTTGAGCATCGACTTCATCTTCCACCAACATAACCTGCCATTGTGATAAGTCTGCAGCCATCTCATCCCTCCCGGGGAACTAAAGTAATCCTGGCGTTTTACTGCCCAAACAGCTCTTCAAGTCATCAAGTAAAGTGAACATCTTCAACGGTTTGCTCAAATATCCATCAAAACCACCAGCGAGCACGCGCTCTTTATCTCCGCTCATGGCATGAGCCGTCAGCGCAATCACAGGTGTGGTATGACCATTCTTAGATTGGCGAATTTCCTTTATTAGCTCCCAGCCATCCATTTCTGGCATAGATAGATCCGTCAATATCAGGGTTGGTTGGCGCTGCTTAAAAATCACCAGCCCTTCCTGCCCATTGGCAGCAGTGAATACTGTCGCCCCTGAGGCTGACAGCACCATCGTTACTACATCGATGCTGTCGGGCTCATCATCAACCACCAGAACCCGCCATCCATCTAGTTTGGAGTTTTCCATACGTTACTAGTCCCCTCGGGCACGAGCAGAGGCAATGTGACAGTAAAGGTGCTGCCGCTTCCCAACGAAGTTTTGACCTTGACGTTGCCATCCATGAGAAGCGCCAGCTCTCGGACGATGGCTAACCCTAGACCCGTACCTCCATAAGCGCGTCTTGATGTCCCATCGATCTGTCGGAACTTTTCAAAGATCGTTTCCTGCGCATGGGGTGGAATGCCAATGCCGGTATCGATGACGACAATCGCCCACTCCTCCGCCGACTGGCGTTGCAAGGATATGGTCACGCTCCCCTGTTCTGTGAATTTCATAGCATTAGTGACCAAGTTCTCGAGTATTTGCTCTAGTCGCTTGGCATCGCCAAACAACTGCTTGGGCAAATTGGGGTCAAGCACAGTCACCAATTTTAACGCCTTCTTTGTAGCCTGTGGCCTAAGGCTCATTTCGACACTTTCAAGTAGTTCTGCCGGCTCGAAGGGACGGCGCAATATCTCAACCCGCCCCGCTTCTATTTTGGCTATGTCTAACACATCATCAATGAGCTTAAGCAGCCGCTCACTATTAAAATGGATGCGCTGGGCTGCCCGTTCAATTTGAGGATTCAGTTCTCCGGCGAGTCCCATGAGCATCACTTCAGTAAAGCCAATAATTGCATTCAAAGGTGTTCGCAATTCGTGAGACATGTTTGCCAGGAACTGATCCTTCAGCTTATTGGCAATCTCGGCCTGCTCCACCGCCTTAGACAGATTACGAGATTGCTCCTCGATCTGGCTCAAGTCGCGCTGGCGGATTGAAGCCGACAGGGCGATGATGACTGCCATAATGATATCGAAGGCGATTGAGGGGACGATGGTTCCATAGGTCACCTGTGGGTCTAGCAGCGGGAAGATCAGCGTCGCCAGAATGTTAAGGGCGCTTACCACCAGCAGACCTCGCAGCGAAAGCAGGATACTGGCTAACAACAGGGCCATACTCAAATAGACCGTCATGCTCTGGATCACAAACGGAGCGGGATTGCTGACAATTACAGCGAAAGTTGACAGCGAGATCACACTTACCGTGATCAGTGCCCCCCATTCGTAATACCGGGTGCGGCTCAAGGCGTATGCGCCCCCAAGAACCAGCGCAGCGCCTAACGCCAAATAGATAAAGATCGCCGTTTGAAACGTGTTGGTGACAGTCGGATTCGCAAACTGCGGCACTAAAATCGATGCAACAATCATCAAGGGAATGAAGATCACGAGCATGGATGATAATAGCCGCGCCTGGCGGCGGCGCTCTTGTTGCCGCACGGACTCGGTAGGTCTAGTCAGCCACTCCCACGCCTTACCAATCTGCCATATAGATGATTTCATAGCCGCTTTAGGTGGCACTGATGTTGTAGTTGCGGTCATTGAGACTAACTCCTCTTAAAAACTATAATCCAATTCTAATATCGGCCCGTACGGCGCTGCCCAATACCTCAATAGCAATGCTTCTCAAATGCGTCATCGACAGATTGCCTTTCCGCATCAATCGAGACAATGGGACATTTAACTCCTCAGATAGTTCAGAGCCAATGTTGCCAGCTGTAAAGACGAGCACGGGTAGAGCAGCCGTTTCCGGGTTTATTTGCAGACGCTCGAGCACCGCACGTCCATCAAGGTTTGGCATTGACAGGTCCAGCACGAGTAGAAGGGGACGATCCTCATCAATCAAGTCGAGTGCTTCGCGGCCATCTCGTGCTTGAACAACCGGGATATCAAGCGTGGCGAGAACTAAGTCGAGTATTTCCCGCGCATCAGGATCGTCGTCGACCACCAGAATGTAACGTCCCATAACTCGAACACCAGCCACTTTATCCGTTATGTTTCGCCGTTTTAGGCGTGGTTCGGCCACCCAGGTTGACTGTTTGTATCACTCTGCTTCTCTGGAACTTGAACCCATGTTCCTGCAAATTAAGGGCAACCACGTTGCTTAACTGCTCCCTCCCTGCTAGAAAATTCCCCACCTCTTGTACGGTGAATCGCGTACGTTGCGGCCAACTTATAGTGGCAATGCCGACGATCAAGCTGATTGGGTCATACAATGGGACAATCACAATCGAGCGTATGCCCGCCTGCCTCAGAATTTGCAGGGCTTGCGAGTCAAGAGCATGGTCTACTCTCTCGATGTCTGGCAAAATCTGGACTTGGCCTACGGCAGTGATAAGTCGTCCCACTGCAAAATCTGCCAGGCGGTGCCGACTGCCGATTCGGCCAACAGGGATGGGAGAAGACCGGATTGCAGCCACAAGTTCGGCAAACTCGGGCTGTCCAAACTGGTCACGATGCATAACGAATAAGTCGAGCGTGCACGGCCCGGCAACAAGCACTGCCGAAGCGAATTCGCGTAACGCCTCTTCCAAAATTAAGGATGACTTAGATTTCATACGACTCTTGTTTTAGCGATGACAGGCACTTAGAAGGGAATTGATAGTGCCCCAGTCAGACTTATGATTATCCTATCGCCAGGTTATATACGATTTGTATATGGATCGACTTGGTTGTGTGAAGCGATGAGAGGAACTGTTAGGGTCTTGTAATATACGTGCTGAGTGATCAGCGTCTCGACAAAGATAAGTGTCAGATCGCTACTATCCGGGCCGCGATGCGATTATTGTTCAACGTGAGCCACAAACTGATAGCCAAGTCCGTGCTCGGTGATGATATACTCCGGATGGTGAGGATCTGCCTCTAAAGCCTCACGCAGTCGTTGGACATAAATTCGTACATAGTGCATATACTCCGAGGTGGTCTGGTCTGACCACAATTCCTCGACTATTTCCAGGGTAGGAACGGTATGGTTTCTATTGCTAACGAGTAACTCCAGCAGCCGAAACTCCAAACTGGACAGCGAAATACGCGATCCCCGAACATAAACCTGCCGTCGGTAAAGATCGATCATCAGGCGATCATCAATGTAGGCCAGTTTATTAACTTGCCATGCAGGGTTAGCGCTCCGCCTCAGCAGCGCCCGCAGACGGGCTCCGAAGATATTGAGCCGGATCGGCTTTAGGAGGTAGTCGTCTGCACCAAGACTCAAACCGCGAACCACATCGTCATCCTCCTGGGCGATTGCAGAGATCATCAGTATAGGGACGCCAGAAAACGAGCGAATGGATCGGCAGACATCCCAACCATCAACTTGGGGTAGCTGAACATCCAGTACGATCAAATCGGGATCTTTACTCTGAACGGATTTGAGGCCAGTCTTTCCAGAAAAAGCAGAATAGGTATCGAAGCCTTCCGACTTCAAATAGGGGATCAAGAAGTCATGGGTATCAATGTCATCATCAATAATCACCACGCGCATGAACCCTCCCCACGCGATCTGCCCTTGATGCCGATGCATAGCAATTCATGCTAAGATTCTATACCAAAAACTAAGTTTGTGACTGCGAAGTTGCAGATTTGTTGTAGCAGGTCTACAAATATAGTACTGGCTCAAGTAACTGATTACCCACTTGGGCGAGGATTAGTGATATGACTCAACCTACATATACCAACGTTGCGCTGCGCGAAGACGAGCGATTTTTCCAGCAATTCAACCAGTACCCCGCTGACGCGATAGTCATCATCGATGCACAAGACCACATCGGTCTGGCCAATCCACAGGCCGAACAACTGCTTGGGTATTCACATGATGAGATAATCGGGCAGCCGGTCAAGGTGCTGATTCCGGAGCGTTTTCGCGATTCTCATCGCCGACATACGCAGGTTCATACCAAACAACCCGCCTCACGCACGATAGGCTCAGGGCTTGACCTGTGGGGCTGCCGCCGTGATCGCACCGAGTTCCCGGTTGCCATCAGCCTTGACCCTGTGAATATGGGTAAGGACATCTCTCAAGGAAGTCGAGCGGATGAAGGATGAGTTTGTCTCCGACGTCTCGCACAAGCTACGCAAACCCTTCGCTAGCATTAACTGATCTACTCTCTGATGCAGCGCGGCGCCCTCACCCAACAGCGTTCTTCGAATTATCAATCGTTCCCAAAACCTGTACCCGCGCGAAATTGTCGATAGCTGTGTCGGGGTGGCTGGAACAAAGTGGCAATAGAGCGACTATTTTCGTCCTATTTTTGTCTTCATTTCCATGGAGATGTCCTTTATACTCAATTGCGGCAGTTCAGAGCAAATGAGACACAAATGGGGTGGCAATTCTTGTTCGGCTCAAAGCGTTTTAACGGACTCATCTCTGTGACGGCAAGCGGCCGCACAACGAGCTGTTCAAAGCAATTTTGGCGAACGCGAATCTAAGTATTTGCCAAACATTCACCAACCGTGTAATATTCCCGGCTACAGGGTGACTTACAGCAAAATTTTGGTCCAAGAGAATAGTGTTGGATTGGCGGCGCCGTGTGGAACTATCATGGGTGCGCTGGTCAGAACCAGGCCATATGTGGAGGATAGAATCTCCTTCACAGCGCTTTGATTCGCGTTGCTTTATAGGCCGATAGTGGAGCGCGACACAATCTGGCTACGTCATGTTTGATTTGCGTGGAAACAATGCGCCTTTTGCGTTGCATCGTCTTTACTGAGAATAATTCCGTTACTCGTGGAGGCTATCACCTATGTTGTTTACTCGCTTGCTCAAGTTAGTCTCGGGGCTGCTGGCTGCACGGATGACCAAGCAGCCCGCATTGCCGATGTCACACCAGAAGCGCAGACTGACTCGCCGAACAGCGCAAGGATCAATCAAGCCACTCCCTGAACCTTTGCAGGTCTTGTTTCACAACCACTTTGTCGCACCTGAGCCGCCCAAAACACTCACTTCATTGAGGAGATCAATTATGGACAAGACGTCCACGCCCACGCCGCTGCGCCATTGGATGAAGGTGTGCGCGGCCTTCTTGATTGCCATCGTGCTTATCGCCAACGTCAACGCCTATGTCGCGTTAGCCCAAGGCCAGGCCTTTTCGCCTAAAACGATGAATTTTGAAGGTTATCTCGCGGACTCCACAGGCGCGCCAATAACCGGCGCGCACAACCTCGTGTTTACGATTTATGACGCCGCGACCGGCGGCGCGTCGGTGTGGACTCAGTCCTATCCCAGCGTGAATGTTTCCAACGGGCTATACAGCGTCCAACTTGGCTCTGATTCCAATCCCCTAACGCCAGCAACGTTTAACGGACAGCGCTGGATTGAAATCAAAGTAGACAATGTCGCGATGGCCCCCCGCATTCAGATCAACGCGGTTCCGTGGTCGCTAAATGCGATTACCACTCAGCAATTGCAGGGGAACCCCATTAGCACGACGACACCCACCACTGGCCAGGCCTTGGTCTGGAATGGCACCAACTGGGCGCCGTCATCGATTGCCAATGGCAATGCGACCTCATTACAGGGGAACGCGCTGGCATCGACAGCCCCATTGGACAAAGAGGTATTAAGCTGGAATTCCACTACCAGCCAGTGGGAGCCAAGCGCCTGTACGCTGCAGGGACGCACTGTCTCGAGCGCAGCTCCGACCAATGGGCAGGGTCTCATCTGGAATTCGACTACCACCAAGTGGGAACCTGGCACTATATCCAATGTTCAAACATTCCCTCAGTTGGCTTCGGTGGGCAACAACGCCAGCCCGCAGAACTTCTTTGCGAACTACCGCAGTGGAGCCGTGTTGACTTTTGCGAGCACAACTAGCGTTAATGTCTCAGCCGGCGAGGTGATGATCAATGGCTATATGCGAAAGAATACTACTAATGTCACCGTTGGTTTTGCACCCAGCGGATTGAGTTTGGGGCTGGACACAGGAGGCACAGCTCAAATCAATATCAAATATTATGTGTACGCTGTGGCAGATAATACTGGCATAAGCAACTTTGAATTGATCATTAGCACCAGTAGCTCTACGCCCATCGGCAAAACCAATTTTCGTAAGTTAGGTTGGTTCAGGACAATGGAGAGTAGTGCGAATGTCATGGCAGGTAGCGTGGCAAATGTAGTAGAGAATGACGTGACCTTTACGCCAAGCACTCGCGTCTATAACTCTGCTGCCATCTCGATTCCCGCTACTTCTGGGACCCTAACTTATTTGACGTTCAACAGTGAGCGATTTGACACGGACAATATTCATTCGACTACCACTTCCCCGGGGCGGCTGACTGCCCAGACTGCAGGCATATATCTAATTTTCGCAACCTATTCGTACGCAACCAACCCCGGATCAACCGGCGGCTCTGGAGACTCGATTCGGTTGAATGGCACGACAACCATAGTCGAAGGAAGGGGCTATTTAGCGCGCGTTCGCGGTCACATAGAGACAGTCTTCAGATTGGCCGCTGGGGACTATGTGGAGTTTGGCGTCTGCCAAAATTCGGGGGCAGCCATAAACTGAGCTTGCCCCGGATTAGTGGACACAAATAATGTCCTTAGAAACTGTCTGAAAAGGGTTGACCGTCGGTCAGAAGTTGGGGACAGTTGGAGGTGTGAACAGCCAACCGATATACCCAACCGATATGACCGACAGTCAATGG
>Ga0137463_1000285_pt1 | contig 18972 bp, 17 predicted proteins | sample EasRivERMGT800_2_FD_102333 | JGI IMG/M metagenome (GOLD analysis project Ga0137463, IMG submission 102333) | Soil microbial communities from meander-bound floodplain in the East River, Colorado, USA - East River MetaG ERMGT800_2 | ecosystem: Environmental > Terrestrial > Soil > Floodplain ...
ATCGGTAGAGCGAGTCCCGGCGCGCCGGGATTAACCGCTTTGCTGCCATTGCAGCTTAAGGAAACCGGATTTACAATCCGGCCCGTTGCGTCCATTCCCCGATAGCTCAATCGGTAGAGCGAGCGGCTGTTAACCGCTAGGTTCTAGGTTCGAGTCCTAGTCGGGGAGCTCGATCGGTCGGTAGCGAACTTCCGCTACCCACTGGTTAACACGGAGCACCGAGAGGTTTCCCCTCTCGGTGTTTTCGTTTCTACCGCAGGTTCGGCAATGACTTGCGCTGAGTTGCCTCTCTGCCGAGAACTCTCTCGTGGGGCGCGTTCTACCAAATTCCACGGCGGTCCGCCACTGGCCGGGCGCGAGATCCGCCAGAACTCTCTGACTCTCTCGTGGGGCCAACCCACTGGTTAACTGGACCAGTTGCTCTCGGACCCCGTACAGAACTCAAAACAAAACTTTGCCCAAGTTCACAACGTCGATGAGATTTTCGCTCGGTTTGACGATGGATTTCGGGTCGGGTGCCGGAGCCGAACGGGGTTCGAATCTCCGCTCGTTTTCACAATCTGCAATTAGCCTGTGCTGTCGCGAAACGCCGACGAGAATCGCCTCAAGACGCGGGCGGCCCGGTTGGGCCGGCGCCCAAACCACGTTGCAATCGGCGGTGCCAGGCGATCAAACAACCAGGACGGCAGGCGGAAGGCGCGTGCGGTGGACCGGGATATCGAAATCGATTCGTCGTTCGCGCGGCGCCGACGGCGCTCGTACCGTGCGATCAGGTCGTCGTCCCCGTCGCTCAGGCAGTCCGCCAAAGCGACGGCATCAGCAATCGCCATATTCGCCCCCTGTCCGCCGGCAGGTGTCACGGGGTGGGCGGCGTCGCCCAGGAGCACTGCACCCGGTATCCCATAGCGTGCCGCGTGGCCGAACTGCGGCCGGAAATGAGCGAAGTCCTCTGGAAATCGCCGTCCTTCCAGCAAACCCGCAAGTGGCGAATCCGCGACGTCGAGCGCCTTAAGCGCCTCGTGAATGGCGCCACAATTCTGTGACTGCGGGAAGCGCATCGCTACCAGACCAATGCCGCGACCACGCGGCAGCGGAATGGCTCCCATTGCCACGACGCCAGTCGCCGATCCGTTCGGATTTAGCACAACGTGCGGTACGGCAGCCGGTAGCCGCGCGGGCCAGCCAAACTCGAAACACGCGAGCTCAATTGGCAATTGCGTCATTGTCAGCATAATGCCGCAGCCCTGGCGGACGACCGAGTGGGCCCCGTCGTCGCCGACAATCCATCGCGCGGCCAGCTCGCTCACGGCGCCTGTGGAGACATCACGGACTCGCGCCCCACTCGCGCGATCACCCTGGCGCAACAGCTCGACGATCTCAATGCCGCGCCGGATCTCGAATGCCGGGTCCGAGAGAAGCCCTGCCCGCGTGGCATTCGGGTCGGTCGAATGCGGTTCGACAGCGGCCTGACGAAGAGTCTGCTCGTCCACATGGAACAGGGGCCGACTGCCAGCGAACGCGCGCAGGCCCTGAATCGGCACTTGCCAGTCGTCCACGGCGACGCGAGCCAGCATCGGCTCGATCGTCCGCACTGTGGCGGGCCACAGGACTTCAGGGCGGATCACGTGGCGTCGGGAAACCTCGCGCTCCAAGACCACGACCTGCCGACTCTGGCGTGCCAGGAGGTGCGCCGCCACTGCGCCGCCGATGCCCCCGCCAACAACGAGGAATTCGATCATGGGGAATGAACGCCTAGGCACGTCAACTTGAGGCATTACGGTGGCCATTCAGAGCTGGCAAGCTTAATCTTGGCCCCACGCCAGAGCAATCGGATTCGTTCAACAGGGCCTGTTGCTGTCGGACTCCGAACAGTACTCAAAACAAAATTCGGCCCAGGTTCACAACCACCAGCTCTTTGCATTTCACGCCGACCAAAAGCGACTCACTCGAGAGGGCCGGATGTCTCCCTCCAAGTTCCCCGGGCTGGCGAGAGCGCGACTCGGTGAGATCGCAATCAGGGATCGGTGCTGGTGGCGGGAAAAAGCGAATAGGGAATCCAAGGGGTCGCGGAGCGTTTCTCGCTTCGAACACGAGCGATGAAGAGATCGCGTTAAAGGGCATCAAGCGGTAGGGGGCGGCCCGGGTCAATGACAAGTGGGGCACCGGAGAGCGAGTTTGGACCTTCGCCGACACCCGCTGCGGCCAAAATCGACTGACGTGTTCGGACGGGTAGATCCGGCCATGCCTCGATCAACCTGGCGAGCCTCGCCAGGCCGGATTAATTCAGGACCTCGCCGTCCGGGATCAGTTTCTCTCGAACGGGAAGGATGGCGCGCGGCACGCGTCGGTGTGTCGGACCGAGGCGCGATACAGTGGGAAATTCGCCAAACACGCGACTTTACCGTTTACACGCCAAGCGGTTCGCAAGTTTCATGCTGCTTCGGTAAAATCACGGGGTTCACCTCGCGGACGCCTTGCAACTCAAAATGATGTACGGACATCGTCGAAAGAATGACGCATTCGATCGAATGCAACCACTGATAAAGAAGGTGAATTCGCTGTGGGATCTCGAAATACCGTTCTCTCTGCGTTGTCGATTCGCGAGCTGGCTAAGATTGCAAAGCATTGTGAGATTGAACTAGCCGGTAAGAAAAAAGACGACCTGATCGCATCTATCGTATCAAAACGCGACTACAGCCTCGCGGCCATTCTCGATACGCTGTCTCGCAAGGAACTTCACCAATTGGCACTGCGGCTCGAGCTTCCGGCATCTGGAAGAAATAACGATGAGCTGATTGCGTCGATCTCTGGTGACAAGCGAAGGATTATTCGTGCTCGCATACTGAAGTCACTTCGACGTCAGGGATTCCGATTGAGCGGAAGCCGACTGGTATTCCCAGATGCGGCGGACAAGGATCGGTTGCGACAACTTCACTCTGAGGCAGTGGCCCACAAACGCAGCACTGCTCGTGGCACGCTTGGTCCAATGGAAGCCGAGTTGGTCAAATGGATTGCAAATGGCAATGAGGTTGTGCCAGATTCGGTAGCGCCAACCCTTATCGAAGTGATGCGGGGATCAAAGGAAGAACTCCTCTTTCGATATGCCTGCTTGCACTGGTCCATTCCAGTCTCGTCGGGCTACGGTCGGCGACTCCGCTACGTCGTTATGGATGCTTCAAATAACAAACTGATGGGTGTAATTGGCCTTGGTGATCCAGTGTTTGCGTTAGCGCCGCGAGACAATTGGATCGGCTGGACCTCTCAGCAGAGACGTACTGGTCTTCACCACGTTCTCGATGCATTCGTTCTCGGCGCCGTGCCACCCTACTCGCAGTTGCTTTGCGGCAAGCTCGTGGCAATGTTGGCCGCGAGCCGGGACATCACTTTGCGATTTCAGCAGAAGTATGGCGGCAGGGAATCCTTGATCAGCCAAGCTGAGAGGTCTGGTGAAGTTGCTCTCATCACGACTACGTCTGCACTTGGACGTTCGTCCCTTTATAACCGCTTAACGTATCGGTCAGAGCGAATGTTCATTCCAGTTGGATTCACTCGCGGGTCAGGAGAGTTCCAGTTCCTGAACGGTCTCTATGACGAAATGAGCGCGTTCGCAACGCAACGGCTTACGCCGACAGCCAAGAGCGAGCTTTGGGGAACAGGATTCCGCAATAGGCGTGAAGTGGTCAAGAAGTGCATTCATGCCGCCGGGCTTCATCAAGATCTGCTCTACCACGGCGTTCAGCGCGAGGTTTTCTTGGTCCCGACGGCTTCAAACTCTGCTAAATATCTCCGAGGCGACGACCTGAGTTTGCAATTCTATGACCGGCGGGCAGATGATATCTTTGCATGGTTTCGAGAGCGATGGCTTCTAAACCGTGCAGAACGTGACCCATCGTTCGCGGATTTCACAAGATCGAGCTATTTGCTCTGGCCACAATCAATGGATCAGCAGTGAATCAAAGTTCGATACCGTCGAGCTGTAGTGTACCTACCTGAAGGACATCGCCCAGAAAATCGCTTGCGGAGCCGAATGAGATTCGCCATAGACCGCGTACGCCTTCAGACCATTGTTGCGTATTATATACCTGCGGTGTTGAAAGCAGCACCCGGACATCCGGGTGCCGAATGCAGAAAAGGGTCACCGCTAGCGCCTGCATTTTCGACCCGAGCGGCGACAACGTGATGTTTGACGACTCCCACCGGCTGTCGTAGATCGACTCAAGAATTCGCCACACTTCACGGTAGTCAAAGGTGCTTGCCTCAAAAACCTTCGCATCGTCAGAGACTCTGTTGATCTTCCGCATGGCGTCGCGTCTCCACAGGTCTTGATCCAGATGGGGTCGCCCTAAAATCCAAATGACGTCGTCGTTGGGTTTGATCAGCAAAGCGGGATCAACATGACTGATGACTGCGGCACTTCGCTCGTGCCGGAAACTCGGTAGAAGTACGACGACGTTCGATGCGGCATCCAGATGTTCACCCGGAAACTCTTCGCTCGGACTAATGTCCTCGACCCCCTTCTCCGTTCCCAAGCTGTCGTCCGACATCCATGCTTCCTCGTTTTTCTCGAAAGCAGCCTTCTCTGGGTGATACACCGCAGCTTCGGTATAAGCGACAGTCAAACGGCAGTTGGACCGCAGAAAACAGGCCAGCGTACGGAGACACGCACGGTTAGCGGCAACGCTGATGTCGAGCAGCACGTGATTGTCTTCGTTCATGTTGAATGCCTCGCCGCCGATGCCGTTGATAATGCGGAGGTGTGTGCCCGGATCATCCCCATCTACGACAACTGGCGGATGCTCCGAGTGCGGCGCAAGCATTTCAACGACCCGACGGCCGTTATTCTTGTCTTTTTCGCTGTTTGACCGCAGGCTGATGACGACGACATGCCGAAGTCGAATTCCAGACGACACGATAAGGCTCGCCATCGCGTCGCAGCGATCTTCAAACCCCTGAGCACATACATAAATATCTGGACGAGTTTCAGTAATCCACGCGGAATCAATGGGCTCAATGACCGGTGCCCGTGAAATGACATCATCGATGCTGACCTGGGTAATGTAAGGCATACGCAATCACTCCATCTCCGGAAACAAACTGTTGGTCCCGTTCGAGTGCTCAGTTCCATTTCGTCTAGGCCAGCTTTTCCATTCCTGCTCTGTCGCCTGCTTTGGCGCCTCGAGAAGCCATCGCAGCCAATCCACCTTTCGCTTGATCGCGTCATTCTTTGACAAAGCGGCGTTGAAGGCTGGAAGAAACACCCGCCTGACCTGCCACCGGAGCGTCGTCACACGGCCGTGACGGGACAGGCCCGATTCCATCTCGATGAAAAGCGCGCGACGAACGAGCTCCCATGCGACGTCACTTGCATACGCGTCAAGTGCGTCGACGACATGCTGACCACCTTGGTCAATTTCGATTCGTGGAGACATTGTGGGTACGCCACTCGACTGCAATCGCCCCTCGACAAGAATTTGGCGAACTAGGGTTCCAAACGCGTTGATGATCTCGAAGAGCTTTGGCCCGTGTGGATAATATGTTCTAACGACATCCAGTAGGCTCCGCGACACTTTAACTATGGCCTGGTGTTGCTGAGTCGCGGGAACGACGGTTTCCGTTGTTCGAGTCACATGTCCAACCTCAAAGATGGCCCGGTATACCATCAGCAGACTGGAGACATCTCCTGAGCACAATTGGGCAATGCACGGCATCCCGTGGTATTGATCGTTCTTGGGCTTCGCCGTGTGCTGAAGAGCCTTGGCAAGCGATCCCGCTTCTCCCCAATTGGAATCACCAATGACGGTACCAGCGCGTCCGGCGTAACCCGCGACGGTGAGTCGATTGTCGAGTAGTTCTCGGGAGAACTCGAGTGCTCGCCTTTGCTGTTGATGGTCATCCAACGCCAGAAACTCTTTGCCGCAGTCGATCTCCAGCCTTTCGCGCGACAGTTCAGCGGATGCGAGCAACGCATCAGTGAGAATGGCGCCGTGCTTTTCCGAGGAGAGTTTGAAAACGTGCGTTGGTCGACGCTCCCAAATGATTTGGTTTAGGATCGTCTGGACCGGTGCCGGTATTCGATGAACAGAAAAATCATCGACCAGGAAAGCGAGTTTTCGGACGGCAAATGCAGGAATCTCGTTCTTCAACAGTGTCGTTAGGTCCCCCAGAAAGGCGGTCCCGGTTGCGAACTCGCCCCCTTGCCACGAGTCACGACTCAGATGAAGGCGGAAAATCTCGCTGTCAACAATCTCAACCACTTGGTCGATCCTCCTGCTGCCAGTCAGGCGTAGCGGCTTATCGACGCGAAGCATCGCAGTCACGAATTCGAGAATGCGAACTTCCACATTTGAACTGAGCCCCCAGAAAGAATCGCGGTCCGTCCGCTTGGCGATTAGCGAAAGTGTGACTGCGACCTCACGAAGACAAATCACGTTGAAGTAATGCACCAAGAAGGACTGTGCTTCTTGTGCGATGGCATCGGACTTTGCCCAACTCAGCCGATTCTGCAAATCGGCACTACATGAGACATAGAAGCCAAGAACAGTTAAGTCTGCGATCTCGTCGGACGGCAGTTCGGGATACGCCTCGAGGTGGGTACGGAGTGCAAGCCACCGAAAGAGTGTTGATTTGCCACAGCCTCGCGGTCCGGTGACAAGGCAGGGGTCTGGCCCCGCGACCTTTTCAAGCCAAGGACATGACTTCGCAAACAAGTCAACAAGCAGCCGTGCATCAGATATTTGATCGGCAGAGATGAAGTCAAATGGGGACGGCAGATTCGTCCGGTGTTGGCGAACGGGCATATCTGCACGCGAGTATGCGTCATGAAACCGGTCGAGAATTGCTTTCGGGTCGCGCAGTGCGACGCCAGAATCGTCTTCGACCATCATTCGCAGCAGCGGTACGGTGTAGTGAAGGAAGCGACGGTCTCGCCGCGAAACACGTCGTCGTGAGTGCAACGCGTTCCACAGCTTGACGAGGTGGGAGACGAAGAAGAAATGATCGCGCAGATGGTCTTCTTCGGAGACACTCGACAAGCGGCCCACGTCCACGATCCGAATTGAATACTGCTGATCCAATGAACCGAGTTGGGGAGAGGCGATCATGATGTTGCGGTCGTGGAGGTCGCCATGAAACAGCCGCTTCTCGCGCAATGCGTTGAGCGCTGTGCACATGTCGTGGACAAAACCAAGAATCAGCGTGGGGGTTATCCGTTGCTGCGACTCTCGCACGAACCTTGCCAGGGTGATTCCGGGAATCCACTCCTCAACGAAGACATCCAAGTTTACGACGCCTGCGGCGCCGAGGTGCATGTCCAGCGAGTCCGCGTCGACGAATCGTGCAAACTGCGTACACGTTTCAAGCTCGCTAGCCTTTATCGTCTCGAGCAGGCTTCCTTTCGTTTGATGGGAGCGGAGCTTGATGGCTCGATCACGCCCGTAGGGATCCTTCGCCTTCCAAACAACGGAATACAAACCCGAGTCGATCGCGTTATCCCCCTCAAGACGGTAGTCCTTTCCTGCAACCTTGATAACGTCAGGGATCGCGCCCCTCGTTTCCAACAGCAATTTGAGTTCGGAAGGGGACATTCTGTGAGACTTCTGGGGTTGGGCTGGAACTCGAGGGAGAGATTTCAAATGGTGAATTGCAACGCGCAGAACATCCGAGTTGTTTGGCTCAGGCAAAGGAAAAGTCTACCAGAGATGACGGTCTTGCAACATCAAGCCCGAATAGCGGAGCTACCGAGGACCCTTAAAGCGCCGCGGAACGGCAGGGTAATGCCACTCATTCAAAGCCGCGATACCGCTCATGGGTGGTGATTGCAGAACATCTTGGCCCGCCCCAAGACACGTGGATCCCACGCAAAATCCTTCACGCGTAAACGCTGACTTACGCTCGGTTTCTGGCAAGAACTGCTCAGGCGAGCGTCTCAACTCTTAGCCGTTGCGTTTGTTTGTCATTTAAGCTGCCGGAGCTCTGCTAGCTCGTGCACCGGGAAATCCTTAATGCGGCTGCGGTGAATTAGTCCGCGCGGTAACACATATCGCGCCGGATAGTAGCTATTGGTGAGGTCTGCGATTTTGTCGCGGGCTTGGGTAGCGCCCTCGATGGCATCGAGCCAAATCTGAAGGCCCCTCTGGCGGATCGCGGCGGGGACAGGAAAACACAGAGCGTCTTTGAGTCGCACGAACGAGAGTCCTGTTTGGTAAGGTAGCCGTCGGGGCCAAAGCGAATCCGAATGTCGAGTTGCTGGTCGTCACGAGTTCAATCGCACCAGAACGCTGTAATGCTCTGCACCTGGCAGTCGTCAATTAAGATGCCGTTTCGGCCACAAAGGCCGTCGAGAAGTGGCTTGAGTATGTTGTCCACGTCTGGCGATGCGTCAGTCTCCCAACGAAGCCGCTCGTGAATGAGCCACTGAATCTCGATCTGAACCTCGCCATCGAGGATATATTCAAGCGGCGAGGCTATTCTTCGGACTTCGGCCACGAGCTTCTGTTTGGCGGCCGATCCGGCCTGTTGGGATACAGGTGCGACCGGAAGCGAAAACATAATCTCGCCGAACTCTGGCGGTTCTTTCGGGTCGAGAGTCATAATGCGAGGACCAGTGGCTACGACCAAGCCCGGTACGAGTCAGACGTTCGAAAGCGCTTTGCGAATCGCGTTCCAATCCTGCACTCGCTCCACACCGGCCGCGACTGAGTTATTCCAAGGATGCGCAAGCACGATACTCCTTACGCCTCGTTCCTTGAATAAGGCAGCTTGGACCGCGTCGTCGTCGATTGCCGCGGCAATGCCAGCGATCACTTCGTGCTTCTCTCGATGAGCCACGAAATGAACTGAATAAGAACGAGTCGAATCCAATCCGAGGTGATCAAGCCAATTAAGTGTCGCCGCCCGAGCCTTTGGCCTCCGCGTCGTTACAAAGTGAATCTCGAAATTTGATTGAATCGCGCGCAGGGCTTCAACCGAGCCAGGAATGTGCCCGATGTCCAGTACGATTTCGGGCTCCGAAAACCGATCGTGCACCTCTTTCCAGGTTCGCTCATCGATTCCATTTCCATTCGCGTCGCGGCAGAGCGAACCGTGATAGTCAAATTCTCGGATATCTTCGTACTGAAGATTCACGAGGCCACCGGTGACGGAATGAATGATCCGGCGCATCACAACGTCCGTGGCCGCGACACAGTTGTCGATGTCAACGCAAAGGCGTTTGTTTTTCATCGATCATTGGCTAGGCGGCTTTCCGCGCCAAGAGACGGTGGCTGATACGCCGGCACCGGCTGTGGCCTGGGCAATGCGTTCTCACGCTGTTGGTTGGCCGCTTGAAGCGCTTTGATAGCAGGTCCTGGAGCTTGGGGATTCGCAGGCAGCGGTGTTGGTACAAAGGACCTTGAAACGAGAAAGTCAGGCATGGCTAGATTCCGGGTTAAACAATTGCGACACACGTCGATGGTTGCAATGACAAGGTCTTCGCAATTACGTCGACCTTATCTCCAAGGCGCGACGCAATTCCGTAAAGAAGATTGTCATCGGTCACGTCTTCCAGTCCATCGATATTCAAAACGCCAAGAGCATTCATCGTATTCGGCATCAACAACGGAAGCGAAACAATCCATTTCAAATTCTTATGTATTTGTTCATCCAATTGGGTCGTCATTTGAAATTTGCGATCCCAGTCACCTTCACCAGTTGTCTGTCGCCGAGTAAGTTGGAAGGTTCCATCGCGAAAACTGACGCCGGAAGCGCCCTGGCCAACGCTAAACTGGAGCTGCCGTTCAGGGGGATGATTCATATTAATTGAAAGGTCTTTCGGGATCACCAACTTCCACTTTCCGTCAGCTGACCCACCTTGCACCTGAGCAAGCAGAAAGATGTTCGCTCGAATCTTGTCGTCGGGAATCCCTGAATTCTTCTCTCGAATCTGATCTGCCGCGTCCTGTCGGATCTCGCCGAGGGCGGCTTTAATTTCGTTGCAAACCTGGGCGGCGAGAGGAAATATCGGGATGTGTCGGCACCGACGTGGTCCGACGACCTCTTGCTCAAGGTAGAGCAGATAGGCAGCAGTTGCATAAATGAGAAGTGTTGCCAATACAAATGCGACGCCAACTACGGACGGTGATGATGCCTTGACTGACCCCAGCGCAACAAACATGCATGCACAGAGTGCCATCGCCAGAACGCCAGCCTTTTGACCAGTCGTCGCATGTGGGAAGGCCGAAAGGAGTGACTTACTCGCAGCCAAGAAGCCCCAGCGATCACCGGTCGGTGACTTCCTCCCTGATTCCGCGGATTTCTCGCCCATTGTGCGTTCCCCAGAGTCACTCATTCAGGTTCGACGGTCCGAACGCCCGGGGCAGCAACTCGGCGACTGTAAGCCTAATTACTTCGGGACCGTCGCAGAAACTTAGAACACGAGCGGATGGGCCAAATTCATTTAGAACTTGCCTACACGCTCCGCACGGTGCAGTTGGGGTCGCCGTTGGTGTGTAGATCGCGACGACCTGAATATCCGTCTTGCCGGATGCGACGGCGTGAAAGGTGGCGTTTCGTTCGGCACAAATTGTCAGGCCGAAAGATGCATTTTCAACATTGCAGCCAGAAAAAATTGATCCATCGCGAGTGAGAACTGCGGCACCGACCGGAAATTTGCTGTATGGGCAATAGGCCTGCCGGCTCGCCTTTTTCGCTGCGTTCATTAATTCGGTAAAATCGTCGTCTGCCTGTCTCATCGTTAAGTCCTCGAATCTGATGTTCAATTGGTATCGTATCGGCCGACGGGTCTGGCCTCAATGTCGAGATTGCCAAGTATTCAGCTGCGTCCGCCAATTTGGCGTTGCAAGGATCTTTCGGAGATCCCGCTCATATACCGGATCTTCCCCCGCCTGCACCGCAGGCAGAAATAGAATCGCCTCCTGTATTCTAGGCGCCAACAGCAGCAGGTCCATGATTTGGGACAGCCGAGCTCGACTGACGTGACCCAGCCTCGCCAACTCGGCGTAGTCCTTCACGACTCCGTCGCGGATCATCTGCTCGAACCGGTGGGCCAGCGCCAGCAGTCGGGTGACCCGTGGAAGACGTCCGACCGGCGCCGGACTCCCAGCCACCGGGTTCACCCTTTTCCCCATCCCGAACCGCACCGTCTTCCGAATCGTCACCGCCGTATTCATGCCGCCGTCTCCTCTTCCTGAACCTCTTGCACCAGCGTTTTGATCCCCGCTGGATGGAACGTGATCGCAATCTCCCCAGTCCGCCCGTCGTACTCGACCCGCTCGACCAGGAGTTGCAGAACCCGAGACTGCTCACGATGGCTCAGGTGCTCCCACACCGGGTCGAACTGGGCCAGGGCGGCTGTCAGTTCGGCCTCGTCGATCATTCCCCGTCGAATTGTCTCGATTTCCTCGCGCAGCGCCGTCACACGTGGCTCCGCCTTGGCAATCTGGTCCTGAAGATCGGCCAACCGGTCCTCACCTGCCTTGCCGCCCTGGGCGACCAGGGTGCGAACCTCGGCGTGATGTCGGCAAAGGTCGGCCTCCAGTCCCAACTGCTCCTGCTTGAGTTCGGCAATCTGCCGCTCCCCTTGGTGCCGAGCCTGGGCCAACGTCTCGGCCACGACGCCCGGATCCCGTCCAATGCAGCGGATCTGGTCGATGACGAACCGCTCGATCTCGGGCGCGGAGATCGCCTTCGTCGGACACTTTGACCAGCCCCGCTTCTGAGCCTGGAGACAGGTGTAATAGCGATACCGCGTCTTCCCCCGCTTCGTCACCTGCGTTGACACCATGCTGGCGTTGCACGGGGCACACCGGAGGAGCCCCCGCAGCAGGGCGCCGAACTCATTGCGGACGTCTGAGCCGCCGTTCCGGCGATTCTTCTGGATGATGTACTGGACCTTATCGAATATCGCCGGTTCGACGATCCCCGGGTGCTCGCCGGCGTGAACTTCGTCCTTGTACCGCACCTTCCCGAAGTACAGGACGTTTCGAAGCAAGCCGTGGAGCGTCGGCTTGTCGAACGGCTTGCCCCCCGCCTGTGTCCCCTTTTTTGTCGTCCAGCCCTTCGTTGTCCAACCCCGACGTTCGAGTTCCCTGAGCACCTTGGTGATCGATTGATGCTCGACGTACAGATCAAAAATCTGCCGGACGCGCGACGCCTCGGTCTGGTTGGGAACCAGCTTCATGTCAACTACATCGTAGCCCAGGACCGGATGGCCGCCTGACCATTTCCCCTTGCGACGGGTCGCGGCGATTTTGTCCCTGGTCCGCTCGGAAACCATCTGGCGTTCGAACTCGGCAAAGCTCATCAGGATATTGAGCGTCAGCCGTCCCATCGACGTGGTGGTGTCGAACCGCTGGGTGATCGATACGAACGCCACGCTGTACTTCTCGAACATCTCCAGCAGGCGGCTGAAGTCGAGCAGGCTGCGGGACAGGCGGTCGATCTTGTAGCAGACGACCACGTCAACCCGTCCCGCCGCGATGTCAGCCAGCAGGCGCTTCAGTGCCGGCCGGTCCATGTTGCCACCGGTGAATCCGCCATCGTCGTAGTGGTCCGGGATACAGATCCAGCCCTCGTGCGCCTGGCTTTTGATGAACGCCTCACTGGACTCACGCTGGGCATCCAGGCTGTTGAACTCCTGCTCCAGCCCTTCCTCGGTGCTCTTCCGGGTGTAAATGGCACAGCGAACCGCCTTGGGTTTGCCGTTGGCCTTGCCGCGGATCATGCTCCACCCCCGTACTGGCCGAGGCGGAAGAACTGGAACCCATTCAGGTGGCTCCCTGTAACTGCCTTCGCCACGGCGCTGAGGGACGTGAATACATCGCCCTCGAACTCGAACCCGTCTGCCAGCACGGCGACCTGAAGCGTCCGGCCTTTGTAGGCACGGGTGAGCACCGTGCCGGGGGACGGGACACGGCCCTTTGCGGCTGGCAATTTGGCGACGACAGTCCGCTCTGGCGCCGGGCTGGTCCGGCGCGGGACCGCGGGGGCTTTTAGACGCAGATCGGCGTCGTTGGCGATCTCCAGCGCCCTGCGCCGGGCCCTTTCGGACAAGTCACCCTCGCTATTTGCCTGAAGGCGCCAAATGATCCGCTTCACCAGCCAGGCCTTGTGGCCAGACCGGCTCTGCTCGCCGAAAGCCTCTGCATACTTGACCCGCAGTTCAGCCGGCGTCATCCGTTGCAGCACGGCCAGTTCCTTCGCGACGTTCAGCGACATTTCTTGCTCCTCTCTCGGACTCTCGGACGTGTTAACCCACGGGTCACAGTCAGCGAGTTTCCGGTGTGAACATCAAGGCATGTTTCGGCGGGGTTGGCAGGATTCGCGGAACTGGCCAGGCTGGCGGCTCGGCGCATCCGGAGCACGCCGGTGGCCAGGATGGCGGCCAGGTCGTGGAGTCGGGCGTCGGAGGCCAAATTGGTCTGATCGCGGTTGGTCATTAGGTTTCCTTCCACGCTTTCGGTCTCAATCCTTGAACGGAAAACCACAGTCGCTGTGCGGAACCCACGGAACCTGCGGAACCTTTCTCCGCTGTCATTCACATACGCGTAAAAACACTCACGTCATTTCACTCACGTAGGACCTTCACGAATAACTGGTTCCGCACGTTCCGCAGGTTCCGCGAATGCCTGTTTTTGCCGGACGAAAATCAGCGGAACTTATCAACATCAACGTTCCGCAAGGTTCCGCAAAACGCTCCTCCTATCCTTCCGTTGGCCCATCCACATTTTGAAACCAATACTCCCGGCCATTCCGCACGTCGTCGGCACGCAGTTTGACGGAACGTTGGCCCTCCAAGGTTCCGCAGCGCCCGGTGACGTGAAATGTCTCGCCAAGAAATCGTCCGAGCAGGGTTCCCATCCGCGTGGCCCGCGACCGATCCGACTTATCGCCAATCTCGTCGATCAAGAGGTGATTCGCAGTGGCGATACGGGCGATCGCCATTGAAGCCCAACGCTGCGTCTCCCGATTGTCCATGAGAACCTGGACCAGGTCCTCGAAGTCGCGACGAACGGGATCAAAGTCATGGGCAGCCTGGTCCGCGTTCGATAGAAAGTCCGGCTCGCCATTCACGTGCAAGATTCCGCCGATGATGTTGCCCCAGTTCCGCTTATTGAACCGGCTGTTCACGTTGACCTGGGGCATACCTGCAGCCTTCCAGCGCTCGACCATTCCGAGCAGTTCACCGAGAATTGCCGCCCGGTTTTCCTCGGCGTAGCCTTCAGGATTGGGCATTTTGAAGCGCCGACGCGTCGGGTCTCCCTCGAGGTACAACTCGACCGGGACACACCGAGTCACCAAATCGCGGGACAGCTCGGCCGTGTTCACGGTGATCGCAATGATGTGGGAGTTCTCGGCGCGGATCTCGAGGTTGTGGCCGAGTAATCGGAACGAGAGGATTTCGTCCGTAATCGCGCGTTCGAGGCACGACGACTCGATCAATGTGGTTTTGCCATACAGGCGCGATTTGGCATTGTCGACGATGAGCGTGGTTGCCCCCGCCCTAACGCGGCTGGCAATCCGCTTCTCGAATTCCTCGTCCTTGTCGATATAGGTGCACGTTTCGACGCAGTGGCCATCCCGCAGGATCGCCAGTAGCTGTGCCAGGATGGTCTTTCCGAGGCTCGGCTGATTGCCGTTGAACACGATGCCTGGTTTCGAACCAATGAAATGGTTCACCAATACGCAGGTCACCATCATGCCAATGTAATTTGTCCGATCGGCGACAGTCCGAAAGCAGAAGTCTTGCAACAGTATGTCGATGTGTTCCGTGCCGGATCGGACCTCGACAGCCGGGCCCGTAAAGTAGATCCCAAAGGCCTTGCTGTAACCCGGCGCGACCAGGTTAAAATCGCCGTCGAACACCGGATTCCGTGTAAATAACTTCATCTCCGGCAGACGACCGAGTTCACGAGGGTGGTTCAGCCAGGTCGTGGCATATTCGGTTGGGAGCGGTTTGTACTCACGCTTCTCCGTGAATCCGTCAGACCCGCCGACCGTTTTCACGACGAGCACTTCAGCAAATGAGTTGACGATACCGCTGAGCTGTCCCGTCGTGTCGATCGGCACAATCTCAGATCCGCGAATCGTCACTGGGATGCCGGCGCGGCGATAATACAAACCAGCGGCGAGCATTTCCTCGGTGATTCTGGCCATCACGCTCAGGACGGTGATGAATTCGGGCATGATCGTGATCTGCGGCCGATCGTAGTCGTCACTGCCTGTGAAATGTGGCGACTCGATGTCTCCGGTGCCATCAACGTCCGTATTGGGTTGATCGCCACCGGGATCGCCGTCGGTCACTGGGTGGATGACGTCGGCCTGTTTGCTTCGACCACGTTCAATTGCGCCGTCCAGCAGTTGCTCTTGGGTATGCTCGGATGCGTTGTTCCAGGTCCTGTCGAAGTATTCGCGCCCGCGCTCGGCAAACTTGCCGACCGCTTCAACCATCGGCCACAGTGTCTCTTTGGGGACCCCCTTCTCGATGGCATGGCTGACGAGCGCAAAATCGGCCTGGCTGCGATCCGTTGCGGTGCCGCAGATAAGGATGAGCCGATTGAGTGCGTCTCGCCGTGACGGAGTTACCTTCCTCTCTGTCGGGAGCGCCACCTTCGCAATTTGTTCGCGACGCTTTTTGTCTGGCGAGACTTGGACCAAATGCGAGAAAACTGCGATGTCGTACCGCGTACCTGAAAACTCAACAATCTGACAGGGAACTGGCTCAGCACCATTCCGCTCGTCCTTCCGATTCATCGTGCCGGGAAGTCGCAGTAGGCGAGCCAGGTCGGTCGTGTGGTCTCCGCCAATTTGTGCTGCCAGCCCTTTCAGAATATCTTGAACCAACATCGCCTTGGCCGACAACTTGGGGTGCGCGCTGCGGATCGCTTTCCCAGTTTTGGGGTCGTCGAGATAGACCCGATCGCCGTCGCTCCCTATGAAGGACTGGATGCACTTCTTCCTGCCGCCGACTTCCACAAAGTGCTTGTGAACCTGCGGTGGTTTGTCGACGTCATCGATCACGTAGGGGATCGAAAGAAACCAATAGAGGTGCACGCCGTTCCCCGAGTTCACGATCAGGGACGGATGCGGCAGCTTGGCCTCTTTGCAGCGCTCGATGGCAACTTCAGCTGTGCAGTGGTCAATGTCTGCCCACAGGCAAACCACTCGACGGATCTGCCACGACAAGTCGAAGCCCGACAGTCCGAAGCGTGGACAAACTCCGAAAAACAGATTCGCCTTCTCTCTCGCTGCTACACCTAGGAAGTCCTGGAATCGATGGAGGTTAATGTTTTCGGGGCGCCAACAACGTGACGATTTGAAAACCGTGCGCGACTTCTTCTTCCCAAATTCGATCCACGATTCGATGGGCCGAAATAACACGGGCTCGAGCGGGTCGAACATCGACAGCAGTTGGAGCGCCTGCTGATGTTCGGCAGATTGCTGGGGCGTCTCGCCTGCGGATCCAGCAGTGCTGAGTTCGGCGACGTCGGCAGTCACGGTACTCTTCCTTCCGGCCCGCTAGTCCCTGACGGATTTCCTTCGAGGTAAGTGATCCAATCTTGTCCCAGGATGAAGTTCCGGCCTGCGGCTCGATGGACGACCAGCCCGTCACGGCGAAGGCTGCGGATTGCCCACCGTCCGAGGCCGGTACGGCGAGAGAATTCTGCGATCGTGTAGGCGCATGCTGCAGAGATCTCGCCAACGACCCCTGTAGTGAGCGGGTCGGTTGTCGGTGTCATCGGACGGCGGCCTGTTGCTTGGCTCGGAAGTACTCGACCAGTTCGGCCGCATGTAACTCGCTGAAAGCGAACCGCAGGCTTCCATCCAGGGGTGGCCGAGACACATGCCCCGAATCGATCGCCCACCGGATCTGTGACGTCGTCGCGCTGACTCCATTTTCCGCGAGAAGTCTGCGGACATCCTTGAAGCACATACCGAGATCCTCCTGAAAACAAAAATGGGACAGAGCAAGTTGCTCTATCCCATTTCTAACACGGTCGCGGTGGCAGTCGAGACGATCAGAACGCAGTTTCAGAAAGTCGTGCGCCTGGATGCGCTTCAATGTAGTTCAATGTCACTCAATGCTCGGTTTGGCGACCTTTGCCGCCGCCTCGCGATAGCGGGCTTCGGTCTTGAACCAAATCGAAAAATGGTCTCGAGCGTTCTCCCGCCCCCAAAAGACGCCTTTTTCCAATTGGGCGACCAACGTCCGCCGATCGGCATTCTCCCTGATTATGGCGTGCGCGAGTTCGTCTTGGCTTCCCTCCAAAGGACCATAGGCGAACTGTGGCGGCGGGGCCTCACCGACTTCATGCCAGGTGACCGGACGTGGCGGACCGTCTTCCCAGGGGAGATTCTTCGTCGCGTCGAGCAGTGCATCGGCCAGTCCGCCTAATGCGTGGATTCCATAGGCGACTGTCCACTGTTCCGGGGAGACGAGATCGCCTGGCCTGATGGCTTCCATGTAATCCATCAGCCGGATGAAATCGAACGCAATCTCAATGCGGCGTTTCCGCGACTCGTCGCTTCGGTCTGCTGCCAGCCCTCGCCATTCACTAAGCCATGCCTCGCACCGAGCAGCCATTTCAATTCTTGGATCAGGCCCGTCGAAAGGCGGTTTACCGAAGATTTCCTTGTTGTTTGCCATCAGTGGCTCCTCGGCAGAAGTGAAATGACCGGGACGCCCGACACGCGCAAACTGTCGAGTTAATTAATTCTCATTTCGCAAAATCTCCCGTCAACCCCACGTCAACACTTCGTCACACCTACTTCAATATTCGGCCGATTCTGTGGCACCAGCTGCCAAGTGGACTTCGCTTCCGAGACCGCCACAATTCGGCGGCAGCCATTGCCGAATCCCGGCTGATTCCGCGCCCGCCTAACGGAGTCGTCCACGGTGCACATCGAACTCTGGGACATCGACCGGGTCCGCCCCTACGATCGCAACCCGCGCCTGAACGATCCGGCAGTTGATGCCGTGGCCGCATCGCTGAAGGAGTTCGGTTGGCGTCAGCCAATCGTCGTCGATAAGGACGAGGTGATCGTCGTCGGGCACACGAGGTGGAAAGGGGCGAAGAAGCTCGGCCTGACGCAAGTGCCGGTGCACGTCGCGGCCGAACTCACCCCCGAGCAGTGCAAGGCTTACCGGATCGCCGACAACCAGACCGCAACGCTCGCCGAGTGGGACCCCGCCCTCCTCGCGTTCGAACTCAAGGATCTCAAAGCACTGAACTTCGACCTGGGACTGCTGGGATTTGAGCCTGAAGACCTGGCAAAACGGCTCGACGGAGATTTGGCCGACGGGCTGACTGACCCCGATGACGTTCCAGAACCTCCCGACGAAGCCATCACGCAGCCGGGAGACCTGTGGATCTTGGGAAACCACCGGCTGCTGTGTGGAGATAGCGCGAAGCCAGAAGATGTCGATCGATTGCTCGCCGGAGCGCCAATCCACCTGGTGAACACCGATCCGCCTTATGGAGTTCGCGTGGAGCCGCGCAGTAACAATGCCATCGCCGCCGGCAACTCGTCGTTTTCTGCTCCCGCCAAGAAACGAACGCATCACCAGTCGTTGGACCTGGCCCGGCACCCGGAGAAATCAATTCCGACTGGCAAGATGCGTGCGAAGGACCGGCCACTGGCCAACGACTTCTTGAGCGACGAAGAGTTCGACCGCTTGCTCGATGCCTGGTTCGGCAACGCGGCTCGCGTCTTGCTGCCAGGCCGGGGATTTTATTTTTGGGGCGGGTACGGAAATCTCGGCGACTATCCCCCCTTCCTCGAGAAACACGGTCTGTATTTCTCGCAGGGGATCGTCTGGGACAAACAGCACCCGGTTTTGACGAGGAAGGACTTTATGGGTTGTTTCGAGCTGGCGTTCTACGGTTGGAAGGAAGGCGCCGCTCACAAATTCTACGGACCGAACAATGCCTTCGACCTGTGGCATGTGAAGAAGGTCAACCCGCAGTCGATGATTCA
>Ga0137463_1000286_pt1 | contig 18918 bp, 14 predicted proteins | sample EasRivERMGT800_2_FD_102333 | JGI IMG/M metagenome (GOLD analysis project Ga0137463, IMG submission 102333) | Soil microbial communities from meander-bound floodplain in the East River, Colorado, USA - East River MetaG ERMGT800_2 | ecosystem: Environmental > Terrestrial > Soil > Floodplain ...
GCCGGTCGCCCCAGGAGGGGACGAGCAACGCCAGGGTCACGCCTGCGCCAGCCGGTCCTCCGACGGCGACCACGGCGACTTTTTCGCCCCTGGGGAGCGTGATCGCGAACGTCGACGGCACCCCCATCCTGACGCGGGTCGACGTAGCCAACAGCCACGCGGCCTGTCAGACGGACGGCGGGCCGATGCGCTGCCTGCGCGTCGTGGTCACGGGCGGCGGCAGCATCCGCATGTGCGATCCCACCCCGGGCATCGTCGCGCCCGATCCGCGCGCCTGTCCATGAGGGGGACATGAGAATGCGCAAACCGTTTCCAATCCGCGGCCGAGAAGAGGGCGTCATGCTCATCGAAGCGCTGATTGCGATCCTCATTTTCTCGATCGGCATTCTCGCCGTCGTGGGCATGCAGAGCGTGGCGATAAAAAACGCCACCGAGTCGAAGCATCGCAGCGAAGCGGCCTTCCTTGCCGAAGAGCTGATGGCGCAGATGTGGATCGACCAGAACATCAACCCCGTCTCGAAGATCAACACGAGCAACGTGAACAACGCCAACTACAACTACGGCGGCTCCGGCACCGTCCCGGCACGCTTGACCGATTGGGTCGGCCGGGTGAATGCCAGACTGCCGGGCTCGACCCAGCCCGGGGTAATGCCGAAAGTGACGATAACGAATCCTACGGCGTCGGGCGCCACGGTCAAGATCGAAATCTTCTGGCAGCTCCCCGAAGAAGCTACGATCGGCCTGCCGCCGCACAGCCACACGGTCATGGCCTCCATCCAGGTCTAGGCAAACACCATGCGTCCTTTCCCTCATCCCTCCGAGCGCGGTTTCAGCATGGTCGAGCTGATGGTCGCCATGCTGATCGGACTGATCGGAATGATCATCATCTTCCAGGTGTTCGAGGTCTCCGAGGGCATCAAGCGCAGCACGACGAGCGGCGGCGATGCGCAGCAGAACGGCGCCGTCGCGCTGTATGTCATGGAGCACGACCTGCGCAATGCCGGAATGGGATTCAACGACGCGCCCTACGCGGGCTGCAACATCCTCGCTTTCGACTCACAGCGCGCGACGCCGAATTTCACGATGACGCTCGTGCCTGCTTTGATCACTCCCGGCGCGGCGGCGACCCTCCCCGACAGGCTCACGGTTTTCTACGGTTCGAAGCCGCTGATCGCCAACGCGACCATGCTTCTGGGGAACACGGCCCCGCCTCCAGCCGATCCGCTGCAACTGATGAATTCCTACGCGTATCGCCCGGGGGACCTGCTCGTGCTGCTGGAACCGGCCAGCGGCAAGAACTGCTCCCTCATGGAGGCGACTAACGTCGCCGCCACAACGGTCAACCACGATTCAGGCGTGGGCTACACGCTTGTTGGCCCTCCTATCACCAACCAGACCGCCCGCTTCAACCAGGCGGGCGGGTTGGGCGTGCTATACCTGGGCAGCGCGGCTGGCGCCAACGCGACGCGCGTGTTCAATCTGGGCAACCTCTACGAGCCCGCGGGCGCGCCGAACATTCCCGTCTACAACACCTATGCGATCGACGCGAGCAACGCCCTGACGGTCTCCTCAGCGTTCGTGGTCGACCCCGTGACGAGCGCGCCGCAGGTGAGCGCAGTTGCGGACAATATCGTGCAACTGCGCGCCCAATACGGAATCGACGACGGCGTCGGCGACCTCGCAAGCGTCCCCTTCGGCGGCGGCACGTTCGTCGCAGGCGACGGTCTGGTCGATCGGTTCGTGTCCGCCGCTGCCTTTAACGCCATCGTTCCCACGCCCCCTTGGCAGTCCCTCATCGCCGTGCGCCTGGCCATCGTGGCGCGGAGCGCGCTCGCGGAAAAGCCCTTGGGCAGCGACGGGCCCAAGTGCGACGCCACCACCGACGGCACCGAAAGCGGGACTCCTACACCCCCTGACCGCCGTCCCCGCTGGTCCGGCGGCGTGATCGACGTCTCGGCGTCGGGGGATCCGGACCCGGCGTCTCTGCTCTACTGGAAATGCTACCGCTACCGGGTGTTCGAGACGACCATCCCCTTGCGCAACTGGATCTGGAAATCGAGCTGACCATGAACGAGCAAACTCGCCGAATTCCTACGCGGCCGCCGATGCCGCGCAGCCAGCGCGGAACCATGCTGATCATCGCGCTGATCGTGCTGGTCGCCATGAGCCTGGCCGGCATCGCCACGATGCGATCCGTGGACACCGCGACGGTGATGGCCGGCAACATCGCATTCAGGCAGTCCGCCCTCAACGCAGCCGACCAGGGCATCCAGGCGGGCTATGCCGTGCTCAAGACACCTTCGCCGTCCTCGGACCTCACCAAGGACGGCAGCCTGTGGCTCGTACCGACAGCCGGCTATTTTTCCAACGCTCCCATCAACGACCCCAACTGGTCGGACGCTGCCGCCTGGGTGAACGCGGTGAAACTCAATGGAGGCGCTGCGGACGCGGCCGGAAACGTCGTATCGTTTCTCGTTCAACGCCTGTGCACGGTGTCGAACTGCGCGGTCGGCGCCACGTGCGGCGGTCAACCCAACCTGTGCGGTTCGACGCCGGGCTCGGCCACGCTGAGCGGGGAAGGCAACGACAATTTCCGGGTGCAACAAGGATTCGTCACCCTCCCGCAAGTTCACTACCGCATCACGGCGCGCGCGGTCGGCCCGCGCAATTCGATCGCCATCGTTCAAACCCTGGCTCGTTAGCTTTCGCAGGAGATCCTATGAAAAACACTTTGACAAAGAAGACGGCGGCGTACCTGGTGGCGGCCTGCATGGCGGCCCAGCCGGCCTTCGCGGCGGTCACCGACATTTCCACCGTGCCGCTCGGGTCCTCCGCGGGCGCGGGCTTCCTTCCCAATCTCCTGTTCATTCTCGACGACTCGGGCAGCATGGCGAGCGACTACAACCCCGATTACGTCAACGACAGCAGGACCTGCATGACGACGAGCGGCGGCAGCACCACCTGCCAGCGAGGCGACCCGCCGTTTGAAGCCGGAGGCGCCCATGGTTTCAACGGAGTCGCCTACGACCCGAACTTCACTTACTTGCCCGGCCTGTCCTCGACCGGCCAGCCCATCCTCAATCCGCCGAGCGGCACGCTCAGCCCGACCTCGTTCACGGCCGACGCCTACCTGGGCGGCGGCAGCGTAAACGTCACCACGAACATCACCGACAAGCGCTTCTGCAACGCCAATGGAGTGTGCAAGCGCAACGGCGCCGACAACGCCGGCGTCGTGCTGCCGGCGGGCCTCTTCGACGCCGAAGGCCACGCTCTGGGGGCAGGTCAGTTCCCTTACAGGACCAATGCCTCCAGCGCGAGCACCGTCGTGAGCTTCGGCCTGCCCGAGATGATGCCCCTCGGGACTTTCTCCCGCAGCACAACGACGGTTACGGCAACGACCATCACGGCGCACGGCCTTACGACCTCCGACAGGATCTTCGTCACCAGCGGCACCGCAGGTTTGAACGTCACCTGTGTTCCCGTGGCATCGGTGGCCAACGCCACCACATTCACTTACACGACGGGCACGTCGGGCACTATAACAAGCACGGCCGGGTCCTACCGCAAGTGCGGCCCGGGGACTTTCTCGCGCGCCGGAAATGTCGTGACGGTAGCCGTGAGCACCGGGCATTTCGTGGTCACCGACGATATCGTCTCGATCCTTGTCCCGACCAACAGCGCGTTCAACGTCACCAACGCCACGATTACGGTGACGAGCCCCACCACCTTCACTTACACGACCGGCACGTCGGGCACGATCGCCTCGACCGCGGGCTTTGGCGTGCGCACCGGCCTGTACAACGTCGCGAGCACCGTCAACGGCCCCGCGAACGCCTACGGCATCACCCCGATCGAGTACTGCAGGGACGCCAACCTCACCGACTGCGTCGAAGTCATTTCCCCCGCCACGCCGTCGGCCCCCTATACCATTCCCGCTTACGTGCGCTTTTGCAGGTCGCAGGCCGAGGCCCTGGCCCCCGGCGCGGTGACCTTCATCGCCGGAACGCCCCCCACGCCCCGCTGCCAGCTCAAGTTCGTGAACGTCACCGGCCTGACGGCGTACATCTTTCCGCGCTACGGCTGGTTCAACCGCGACACGATCACCTCGGCCGTCGCGAGCTACGGCAACCGGCCGAACCGCTCGGACTGCATAAGTGCGCCGCCGAACTGCACCTACACCGAGGAAATCCAGAATTTCTCGAAGTGGTACACCTATTACCGCACGCGCATGCAGATGATGAAGACCAGCGCGGGGCGCTCCTTCCTGCCTTTCATTTCCAATCCGACGGCTATCCCGCCGAAGCCCGACCGGCTGCGGGTCGGATTCATCACTATCAACCCGACGGTTCCGAACGGGAGCAGCAGTGCAGGCACCAACGTTGACTCGTCCAAATACCTGAAAATCGATACCTTCAACACCACTAAGGCTGCGAGCTGGTACAACAAGTTCTACACCATCATTCCCAATAGCAGCACGCCGCTGCGGCCCGCGCTGTCGCGCGCGGGCTGGATTTTCGCCGGCAAGCTCGGCACCGGCTTGACCGCCGGCATCCCCGCGGCCGACGACCCGGTGCAAGCGTCCTGCCAGAAAAACTACTCGTTCCTGACCACCGACGGATTCTGGAACCAGGGCACCGGGCAGGACCTCGCCGGCAACCCGATCGGCAACCTGGACAACGTCGACAACAGCACCGCTTCGCCCTACGCCGCGCCCGATTTCTTCGTGAGTCGTGCGAGCGGGACCTTCGACGGCGCCGTCCTCGCCGGCACCACCGCGGGAACTTCTCCCGGCGGTTCGAGCACGCTCGCCGACGTGGCCTTGTACTACTTCAAGACCGACTTGCGCGGCGCGGGTGCGGGCCCGTCGACCAGCCCCAGCACCACCCCCCCGGGCGGGGACGTCTCGAACAACAACGTGTCGGCCAAGTCGGGGTCGGCGGACTTCGCCAGGCACCAGCACATGAACACCTACACGATCGGCCTCGCCGACGGGCTGATGCGCTATCAGGCCGATTACGCGACATCGACGACCGGCGACTTCGCCAACATAAAGAACGCCGCCCCGGCTGCGGGCACTTGCTTCTGGGCGACCGGCACCTGCAACTGGCCCTCGCCTCAAGCCGACGGCCAGTCGGCCCTGGACGACCTGTGGCACGCGGCGGTGAACGGACGCGGCGCGTTTTACTCGGCGGTGAATCCGAATGCGCTCGCGACGGGACTGAGCAGCGCGCTGAACAGTTTGGACATCAACGTCGCCTCGGCGGCGGCGGCCGCAACCTCCAGCCCCCAGGTCGCGCAAGGCAACGCCAAGGCCTTCAGCACGACCTATCAGACCAGCACCTGGTCGGGCGAGATCTATGCTCAGAATATCGATCCGCAAACGGGCGACGTCATCGTGACCGGACCCAATAACGGCAAGCTGTGGGAGGCCCACAAATTGCTCCTCAGCAAGGTCGCCGCGAGCTCCGATACGCGGGTACTCAAGACGTTCGACGTAGGGCCGACACCCATCCCCGGCCCGAGCAAGCTGAAGGATTTCGCCTGGACCTCGCTGAGTGCGGCCGAGAAGGCCTTTTTCACGAACTGGTGCAACCTGGTCGTAAGGCCGGGCGCCATCTTGGCCCAGTGCACCACGCTCACGCCCGCTCAGCTTCTCACCGCCAACAACGGGAGCAGCATGGTCGGTTTCCTGCGCGGCCAGACGGGCAACGAAGCTGGCGCGTTCCGCGATCGCACCGAGCAGGACCCGGTCACGCTCCTTCCGGTCCAGACCATTCTCGGCGACATCATCAACGCCCAGCCGGTGGCCGTGCGGGCCCCGTTTTTCCAATATGAAAACGAGACCGCCCATACGGAGGCTCCGGGGGAAAGCTATCCCACGTTCAGAACGAACAACGCTTCCCGCTCGGGACCCCTCCTCATAGGAGCCAACGACGGATTCCTGCATGCCTTCGACCCGACGACCGGAGTGGAAAATTGGGCCTATGCGCCGAGGTTCCTGCTGCCGTCCCTGTACCAGCTTTCCGACTCGGGCTACCCGGGGCAGCACCGCTTCTTCGTCGATGGGTCGCCCGAGGTCGCCGACGTCTTCGATGCGACGGCGGGGAGATGGAAAACCATCGTCGTCGGTGGGACGAACTCCGGGGGGCGCGGCTATTACGCGCTCGACATCACCGACCCGGTCAGCCCGCAGGGTCTGTGGGAATTCTGCTCCGACTCGACGCTGTGCCCCGATGACCTCGCCGGCGGCTTCCCCCACAGCGACGCGGATCTCGGACTTACCTACGGCAATCCGGTGATCGGCAGGCGGGCCCTCGACGGCAAGTGGGTCGTCGTCGTGACCTCGGGGCTGAACAACGTCAGCACCGGCATCGGTCAGGGCTATTTCTACGTGCTCGACGCCATCACCGGCCAGATACTGCACAAGGTGGGCACCGGAGTAGGCGACACCACCACGCCCTCGGGCCTCATGAAAATCGGCGGCTACTACCCCACCGGACTGGACGATCCGAACTTCACTCACGTCTACGGCGGCGACCAGTTCGGCAACGTCTGGCGAATGGACATGTCGCAGACCATGGCCTCATACCCCGCGGTCGCAACGGGGGCGCCGATTGTCATGCGCCTCGCCACCCTCAAGGACCCGTCCGGCCGAATCCAGCCGATCACGGCGAGACCGGCGGCGACGCACATCGGCACGACCCGCATCTATTACGTCGGGACCGGAAGGTACCTCGGGAACTCCGATCTCACCGATCCGGGGCCGGGCGGAATCGCGTGGCAACAATCGATCTACGGGATCAGGGACCAGCTGGACTCGGGCTTCATCCCCCCGGCGAGCTTCCGCACCGGCAACGTCGTACAGCAGACGCTCTCGGCATCGGGGTCGAATCGCACCATCAGCAAGAATCCCGTGGATTGGACGAGCCAGGATGGATTCTTCATCGACCTCAACCCGACTTTCGCCTTGGACCCGTTATCGGGCAACTCCCCGGGCGAGCGCGTCGTGCTCGACGTGAGGCTGATTCAGGGCACTCTGCTCGTCACGTCCAACGTGCCCGCGGGCGGCGCATGCGTTCCGGGAGGCACCAGCTTCCAGTACGGTCTCGACTTCAGGACCGGCGGTTACGTGGGTAACGACTCCACTGCCACGGCCGGGTTTTTCATCGGGCAATTCCTGGTCGGCGCGGCGATCGAACAAACCGCCGACGGCAGCATAAAGGCCCTCAACAAAACCATCACCGGCCAGAATATAACCACGCCGATCCCCCTCGACATCAGCTTCGCGGGAAAGCGCTTCTCCTATCGCGAGCGCTAAGGGGAACCCGCGCTCAGGCGCTCTCGGCGCCTGAGCGCGGCGCGGCGCGCAAGGCCAGCTCGCGCGGCAGGGTGAACACCACGCTTTCGGGGACGCCTTCGAGCTGGCGCACGCTGCCGGCGCCGAGCGCCTTGAGCCGCGCGATCAGCTCGTTCACCAGCACCTCGGGAGCCGACGCCCCGGCCGTCACGCCGACCCGGCGCTTTCCCGCGACCCACTCGGCCTTCAGCTGCTCGGCGCTGTCCACCCTATAGGCTTCGATGCCGCGGCTTTGAGCGACCTCGCGCAGCCGGTTGGAATTCGAGCTGTTGGGCGAGCCGACGACGATGACGACATCGCATTGCGGCGCGAGGAACTTCACGGCGTCCTGGCGGTTCTGCGTCGCGTAGCAGATGTCGTCCTTCTTCGGCCCCGTAATCGAGGGGAACCGCGCTTTGAGCGCTCCCACGATCGCCGCGGCGTCGTCCACCGAGAGCGTGGTCTGCGTCACATAGGAGAGCTTGTCTGGATTGCGCACTTCCAGGCGCGCGACGTCGGCGGCCGTTTCCACGAGGACCATGCCCTCGGCGGCCTGGCCCATGGTCCCCTCCACCTCCGGATGGCCGCGGTGGCCGATCATGACGATTTCGCGGCCCGCCGCGCGCATCTTCGCCACTTCGACGTGCACCTTGGTGACGAGCGGGCAGGTCGCATCGAACACACGCAGACCCCGCGCCTCGGCCTCGCTGCGCACGGCTTTCGAGACACCGTGGGCGCTGAAGATCAAGGTGCTGCCCGAGGGGACCTCGTCGAGCGCCTCGACGAACACCGCGCCCTTGCTCTTCAGGTGCTCGACCACGAATTTGTTGTGCACCACCTCGTGGCGGACGTAGATCGGCGCGCCGTGGATGTCGAGCGCGCGCTCGACGATGCCGATCGCGCGCTCGACGCCGGCGCAAAAACCGCGTGGATTGGCGAGCAGGACTTCCATGAGCGGCTATTCTAGGGCTTTTGCGCAGCGCCGGCCGATCGCAGCCCGTCGAGGATCAGCAGCGCCGCACCTACCGTAATCGCCGAATCGGCGAGATTGAAAGCCCAGAAATGCCAGCCGAAGGCGTGGAAGTCGAGAAAATCCACGACGTGGCCGAGGGCGACCCGGTCCCACAGGTTGCCGAGCGCTCCGCCGAGTATCAAGGCAAGTCCCGCGGACAAAAGGCGCTCGCTCGAATGCCGGGCGAGGAGGAACACGATGGCGGCGGTGGCGACGACGGCGATCCCGATGAACAACGCCCTTTGCCAGCCGCCCGCGTCGGCGAGAAAGCTGAACGCGGCGCCGCGGTTGTGGGCGAGCACCAGATTGAAAAACGGCGTGATCTCGCGCACCTCGCCGAAGCGCAGGCTCGAGCTGATCGCGACCTTGCTCGCCTGGTCCGCCAGCGCGAGGAGCAGCGCGAGCGCAAGCCACGGGGCGATGCGTTTCAGGCTCGCCGGGATCATGCGAATTGCCGGGGCTCGCCGGAACCGTAGAGGTTTTGCACGCAGCGCCCGCAGATCCCAGGGTGGTCCGGGTCGGAGCCCACGTCCGCGCGCCAGTGCCAGCAGCGCTCGCATTTCGGGTGCGCGCTCGGCATCGCCCGGATTGCCGCTTCCGCTTCGCTTGCCGCCTGGGTCACCACGGCGCGCGAGGTGATGAGCACGAAGCGCAGATCGTCGCCCAGGCTTCGCAAGATTTTCAGTTTCTCGCCGCTCGCGACGATCTCGACTTCGGCTTGCAGCGACGATCCGATTCTGCCCGCGGCGCGGTGATTCTCGAGGAGTTTCTGCACCTCCGAGCGGATCCCGCGCAGCGCCCGCCATTTTCCGAGCAGCGCTTCCACCCCCGGAACTTCGGGAAGCCGATAGGTGGTGTGCGCGAAGATGGTGTCATCGCCCGGTTGAAATATTCTCCAGGCTTCCTCGGCGGTGAAGCTGAGGATCGGCGCCATCAACCGCAGAAGGCTCTGCGTGATGTGGTAGAGCGCGTTCTGCGCGGCGCGTCGCGGGAGTGAACCCGCGCCGCAGGTATAGAGGCGGTCCTTGAGAACGTCGAAGTAGAACGCCGAGAGATCCTCCGAGCAAAACGTCTTAAGCCTCGCGATCGCAGGATGAAACTCGTATTTTTCGTAGTGGGCGAGGATCCCGGCCTGCAGCTCCGTCGTGAGGGCGAGCGCATAGCGGTCGATCTCCAGCCACCTTTCTACCGGGGTCGCGTCCCGGTCTGGATCGAAATCGGAAATGTTCGCGAGCAGGAACCTCAGTGTGTTGCGGATGCGGCGGTAGGACTCGACCACTCCCTTCAGAATTTCGTCCGAGATGAAAAGCTCGCCCGAGTAGTCGGTCGCCGCCACCCAGAGGCGCAGGATCTCCGCGCCCAGCGTTTCCGAGATTTTCTGCGGAGCGATGACGTTGCCGAGCGACTTCGACATCTTGCGGCCTTCGCCGTCAACGACGAAACCGTGCGTCAGCAGGGCTTCGTAAGGCGCCCGGCCGTTCAACATGCAGGACACGAGGAGCGAGGAGTGGAACCAGCCGCGATGCTGATCCGAGCCCTCGAGATAAAGGTCTGCGGGGAACTTGAGCTCCTTCGCGTGCGAGCCCCTCAACACGGTCTGGTGCGTCGAGCCCGAATCGAACCAGACGTCGAGCGTGTCCTTCACCTTTTCGTACTGCGCGGCCTCGGCACCGAGCAATTCCCTTGCCTCGACGCGCTGCCAGGCCTCGATGCCGCCCTGCTCCACTTTTTTCGCGACCGCTTCCAGCAGCTCCAGGGTTCGCGGGTGGAGGGCGCCGGTCTCCCTGTGGAGGAAGAACGGCATCGGCACGCCCCACTGCCTCTGGCGCGACAGCGTCCAGTCGGGACGATTGGCGATCATGCCGTGCAGGCGCGCCTGGCCCCAGGACGGGTAGAAGCGAGTCGCCTCCACGCCTTGCAGCGCAGTGGTGCGCAGGGTCTCCGCGGGTTTCGTTCCGTTGTATCCGGGCACCCCGTCCATGCCTGCGAACCACTGGGTGGTGGCGCGGTAGATGATCGGGGTCTTGTGCCGCCAGCAGTGCATATAGCTGTGCGGGTGCTTTTCCGAATGAAACAGGGCGCCCGCTTCGCGGATTTTCTCGACGATCTTGGAATTCGCCGTCCAGATGTCCAGTCCGCCGAAAAACGGCAGCGAAGAAGCGTATCTTCCATCGCCCGTTACCGGGGCGAGAATCTGCTCGTCCTTCATCCCGTAGCGGCGGCAGGAAATGAAGTCATCGATGCCGTAAGCCGGAGCGCTGTGGACGATACCCGTACCCTGCTCCAGCGTCACGTACTCGCCGAGGTAAACAGGCGCAAGGCGCTCGTAGAAGGGATGGCGAAAGTTGACGCGCTCGAGCTGCTTGCCCTTGCACGAGCCGATGGTTCTGCCCTTCAACTCGTAACGTGCGAGACAGGCGTCCCGGAGGTCGGCGGCGAGGATCAGCAGGCCGCGCTCGGTCTCGACGAGGTCGTAGGTGAAATCCGGATGTACGTTGAGCGCCTGGTTCGCGGGAATCGTCCAGGGAGTCGTCGTCCAGATGACGATCCAGCCTTTCTCCGTCGAGAGCTTTTTCAGCCCGAAGGCATTCGCAATTTTCCCCGGCTCGGCAAGAGGAAAACCGACGTCGACGGCAAAATCGGTGCGGTCCATGTACTCGACTTCGGCCTCGGCGAGCGCGGAGCCGCAGTCGAAGCACCAGTTCACCGGTTTCAGGCCGCGATAGATATAGCCTTTCTCCAGGATCTTGCCGAGCGTGCGGATTTCGTCCGCTTCGCTCTTGTACGCCATCGTTGTGTAAGCGTGTTCCCAGTCGCCCAGAACGCCCAGGCGCTGGAAGTCCTTCTTCTGCCGCTCGATCTGCTCGGCCGCATACGCGCGGGCGAGGCTCTGGGTCTTTTCCACCGGGATGTTCTTGCCGTGAGTCTTCTCGATCTGCACCTCGATCGGCATGCCGTGGCAGTCCCAGCCGGGAACGTATACGGCGTCGAAGCCCGCCATGTTGCGCGCCTTCACGATGACGTCCTTGAGGATCTTGTTGACCGCGGTGCCGATGTGGATATCGCCGTTGGCGTAGGGCGGGCCGTCGTGGAGCACGAACTTGGGCCTTCCGCGGCTCGCCTCGCGGATCTTTTCGTAAATTTTCTTCTCCTGCCATTCCTCGACCCAGTGCGGCTCCCGCCTGGCAAGGTCGCCGCGCATCGGGAAGGGCGTGTCCGGCAGGTTGAGCGTTTTCTTGTAGTCGGTCTTGTTTTCAGGCATTGCGGTGATCCATGAGGAAGCTCTTGGCGGCTTCGCAATCGCGCGCGATCCGGGTCTTCAGGGTCTCCAGATCGGGATATTTTTCCTCGTCGCGGATCTTGTGCAGAAACTCGACGCGCACGTGCGCATCGTAGAGATCCCCTGAAAAATCGAACAGGTGCACTTCGAGAACCGCGCGGCCGCTCGCCGTGATCGTGGGCCGCACGCCGAGGCTCGCGACCGCGGGACGGGCCTTCGTGCCGATGCCGTGCACCCTCACCGCGTAGATGCCGGTGAGCGGAGGGCGATTGTGCTTGAGCTGCACGTTGGCGGTGGCGAACCCCAGCTCGCGCCCGAGCTTTCGTCCATGGATCACGCGCCCGCTGATGCTGTAGGTCCGCGCGAGCAGTGTCTGGGCCGCGGCGAGGTTGCCCGCAGCGAGGGCGGCGCGCACGGCCGAACTGGATACGCGCGATCCGGCGTGCATCACCGTCGGCATGGTTTCGACCTCGTATCCGTGGCGCGCGCCCAGATTCTTGAGCAAAGCGAGATCGCCGACGCGCTTCGCTCCGAAACGAAAGTCCTCGCCGATCAGGAGCCAGCGCGCCCGGAGCCGTTTCGCGAGTATCTGCTCGGCGAAAGCTTCCGGCGCAAGCGCCGCGAACGAGCGGCTGAATCGCTGAACGTGAACGCGCTCCACCCCTTGCGCCGCGAGCAACTCGAGTTTTTCACGCAGCGAAGTCAGGCGCGTGGGCGCCGCTTGCGACGCGAAAAACTCGCGCGGATGGGGCTCGAACGTGAGCACGCAACTCGTCAGGCCGCGCTTGCGCGCCCCGGCGAGGAGGCGCTGCAGCATCGCTTGGTGTCCGCGGTGGATGCCGTCGAAATTGCCGACGGTCAGCGCAACCGCGGGCAGGGCCGCGCCGGAACCGCCATGGGTAAGCAGCATGAAGCGCCAGGAATAAACGCAAAGTTTTGAATTATAGCGGCTTTTGACCGCCCCAGAATCCCGGAAGCGCCGACGCGAACGCCTACTCGGAGCCGAGCGCAAGCCGCGCAAGGGGTAAGATGAGCTCGCTGAAGAACCGGGGCAGCGATGAAAAGTCTCGACCAACAGATGGCGGTCTACGCCGCCTATCATCGCAATCGCTGGAACAGGCTCACCCACTTCATCGGCGTTCCCGCGATCATATTTGCGGTCCTGATCCCGCTGAGCTGGGTCCCGTTGGGCGAAGGCGTGACCCTCGCGCACGCGTTTCTGGGCGCGGTTCTCGCTTACTACTTTCTGCTCGATGTGCCGCTGGCTCTCGCGACGACGCTCGTGGGCGGTGCGCTCTTTCATGCGGCGAAACTGGCGGCCGGGACCGGCGTCGCATCGGGCTGGAGCTGGTTCGGCGTATTTTTCGCCGGAGGCTGGATCTTTCAGCTCGTCGGCCACGCGTTCGAGGGGCGCAGGCCGGCGCTCGCGGACAATCTGTTCCAGATATTCATCGCGCCGATCTTCCTCATGGCGGAGGTCTTCTTCGCCCTCGGCTTGAAGCGCGACGTCCTGAAAAAAATCGAAGAGAGACTGGCCGGCTAGTTGAGTCGCGTGGCTGCCTGCTTGAGCTCCAGGATCTTTTCGTGGATTTCCGCGGCGTCCGGCGCCTGCGGCCGCCGCCGCAGATAATTCTGCAGGTCGGACAGCGCAGGCCGGAAGCATTCGAGCTGCCGGTAGACCAGCCCCCGATCCCGAAGCTCCTCGGCCGACTCCGGCATCACGAGCAGCATCCTGTGCATGACCGCGAGCGCCTGTTCGAGCTTTCCCGTCTGCGTATAGATGTTCTTCAGATTGCGCAGGACCCTCGCGATGATCTGGCGCGGGGTCGCAGGCTCCAGGTACTGGTCGAGCTGCGCCTGCTCCGCCTTCCCCGAGGGCAGAACTTGAGCCAGGCGCTGGCGCAGATCGGCCTCGGACTGCGCCTCCCCCCCGGTGAAGGGGTCGAGCACGAGCTGGCCGCGCTTCACCGCGAGCTTGACGAGGAAATGCCCGGGGAAAGAAACGCCTTTCAGGTTGAGGCCGAGGCGCTTGCCGACTTCCAGATAGAGAATGGACAAGGTGATGGGAATCCCGGTGCGGCGCTCCATGACCTCGTTCAGATAGCTGTTGCGCGGATCGTAATAGTCCACCAGGTTGCCCGAAAAGCGCATTTCGTTGAACAGGTAGTAGTTCAGGGCGAGCACTCTCTGCTCGGAAAACGCGTCGCCCGCGATGCGCTTCTTGATAGTGCCCGCGATACCGTCGAGCTTGCTCAAGTACCCGGGAATGTCCAGGTCCGGGTAGATGTCCTGGGCGAGCATGAGGCTCGCCTCGGCGAGATTGAACTGATCGCGCGCGACGATTTCCGCGAAATGCTCGAGCCGGGCGTTCACGCGGCGCGTCTCGAGAAGTCCCCGAGCCTGAAACCGAGCAGCCACAGGCTCGCGAAGTAGGCCGCGCCCCCGAGGCTGACCAGTCCCGCGACCGCGGCCACTCGCGTCCAGCCGGACGCGCCCAGCCACCACGCAGCCGGACCCATCGCGAGCCACAATGCCAGCGCCATGGCCGCGAGCGCCGCCGTGACCTTGAGCGCGAACGCCCCCCAGCCGGGCTGAGGCTGATAAATCCCGTGCTGCCGGAGCTTGCGGTAGAGGAGACCCGCGTTCAGGCAGGCCCCCAGGCCGATGGCGAGCGCGAGACCCGCATGCGGGCCGATGCCGGTCGAAAGCTCGAGCCCTCCCTGCTTGAGGGACAGGACGAACACCGCATTCATCACCTGGGTGGCGATCAGGGTCAAGACGGCGATCCGGACGGGGGTGGCAATATTCTGCCGCGCATAAAAGCCCGGCGCCAGTACCTTGACGAGAATCAGCCCGAGCAGGCCCGCGCTGTAGGCGACGAGCGCCTGGCGCGTCATCCAAACGTCGTGCTCGCCGAATTGCCCGTAGTGAAACAATGTCGTGACCAGCGGCACGGACAACAATGCCAGCGCAACTGCGGCCGGCGCCGCAAGGATGAACGTCAGGCGCAGGCCCCAGTCGAGAAGGTTCGAATACTCGCTTTCGTCCGAGGCGGAGTGATACTTGGATAAGCTTGGGAGCAGGATCGTTCCGAGCGCCACCCCCAGGAGCCCGGTGGGGAACTCCATCAGGCGGTCGGCATAGTAGAGCCAGGAGACGCGGCCGTCGCCGAGGAAGGACGCGATGATCGTATTAATCAAGAGGCTCACCTGGGCCACGGAAACGCCGATCACGGCCGGCCCCATCAAGAGAAGAATCCGCCGCACTCCGGGGTCTGCGAACTCGAGACGCGGCCGCGGCAGCATGCCGATTCTCGCCAGCGCCGGGATCTGAAACGCGAGCTGCAGGGCCCCGCCTGCGAATACCGCCCACGCGAGCACCATCACCGGGGGCTCGAAATAAGGTGCGAGAAACAATGCACAGACGATGAAGGAAAGATTGAGCAGCGCCGGGGTCAGCGCCGGTATGGCGAAGCGGCTCCAGGTGTTGAGAATGCCGCCGGCGAGCGAAACGAGCGAGATGAAAAGAATGTAGGGAAAAGTGATCCGCAGCATCGCAACCGTGAGATCGAACTTGGCGGGCGTGGCCGCGAACCCCGGGGCGCTCACGTAGATGACGATCGGCGCCGCCGCAACGCCGAGCGCCGTCGCCGCAACGAGCGCAAGAGTCAGCAGCGTCGCGGTGCGGTCGACGAGGAGCTTCGTTTCCGAGTCGCCCCGGCGGGTCCGGTATTCCGAGAGCACCGGAACGAAGGCCTGCGAGAACGCACCCTCGGCGAACAGGCGCCGCAGCAGGTTGGGAATGCGGAAGGCGACGAAAAAAGCGTCGGTCGCGAGGCCCGCGCCGAAGAGCCTCGCGATCAGGACGTCCCGGACGAATCCGAGGATGCGCGACACGAGCGTCATGCTGCTCACGGTCGCGAGCGCTTTCAGCAAATTCATATGGGAATTATAGCTTTCACGGACGGAAATCCTTGCGCCGGACTGCGGCACCGATTACAATTGCGCCCTTTCGCTCTGGAATTGACATGGCCAATACGAAGGGCGCGCGCAAAGCGGCCCGGCAAGGCGAAAAACGCCGCAAACACAACGCGAGCCTGCGCTCGGCGCTGACCAGCGCGATCAAGAGCGTCACCAAGGCGATCGCGGCCGGCGACAAGACTGCCGCGCGGACGATTTTCAGCAAGGCCTCGGGGATCATGGATCGTATCGCCGACAAGAAAGTCATCCACAAGAACGAAGCGGCGCGGCACAAGAGCCGGCTCGCCGCGCGACTCAAGGCGATGCCGGGATAAATCCAGGTCAAGCGCGCGGCGAAAAAAAGGCGGCTCTGCCGCCCTTTTTATTGGCACTTCCTCCTTGCACTCCCCTGCGGTTGCAGCAACAATCCGGTATTCCTTTTTTGCGCGCCGTTCCATGAAAAAGCCGGTCAGCCGGGTCCTCATCATCAACGACGAGCCGCTCGTGCTCAAGGAATTCGTCAAGGGCCTGAACGCTGCCGCACGCTCGCTCGACAACCCCCTCGGCATCACGTTTTCGGGGGTCACCACGGCGCGCGAAGCGCTCGCCGCGATCGAGGAGGACGGCGATCTCCAGGCCGTCGTGGTCGACGACAAGCTCTACACCCTCAGTCAGAAAAGCGCCAAGAGGGAGATGTCGGCGCTGGAGCTCGTGCAGCGCGTGACGCGCTTCAGGCCGGAGCTCGACGTCTACATCCTGATCGCGCAGGAACAGGAGGACGAGATCGTCGATGCCCTCTTCGCGGAGGCGGTCGACGGCTATTTCTACCGCGAGGAGCGCGACTACCGCGGCATGTACCGGATTCTCAACGCGCAGGTCCAGGAGCGATCGCGAACGCCGTTTTACGACCAGCTCAAGAACTACGTCTGGATGGCAAAAGACTCCTGGCACACGCCGGGCCACTCCTCCGGCGAGTCGCTGCGCGGCAGCCCCTGGGTCAATGATTTTTACGATTTCATGGGCGAGCATATCTTCGACGCCGATCTGTCGGTGTCGGTCAAGATGCTCGACTCGCTGATGGAGCCCACCGGCGTGATCGCCGAGGCTCAGACCATTGCGGCCAAGGCCTTCGGCGCGAGCCGCACCTTCTTTGCGACGAACGGCACCTCGACCTCGAACAAGGTCATTTTCCAGACGCTGCTCGCCCCCGGCGAAAAGCTGCTCCTCGACCGCAACTGTCACAAATCCGTGCACCACGGCGTGGTGCTTTCCGGCGGCCACCCGATCTATCTCGATTCCTCGATCAACGCCAAGTACAGCCTGTACGGACCGGTGCCGAAGAAGACCATCCTCTCGGCGATCCGCAGGCACCCGGACGCCCAGGCGATCATCCTCACCTCCTGCACCTACGACGGGCTGCGCTACGACCTCGCGCCCATCGTCGAGGCGGCGCACGCGAAGGGCATCAAGGTGATCGTGGACGAAGCCTGGTACGGGTTCGCGCGCTTTCATCCGGCGTTCCGGCCCACGGCGCTCGAGGCGGGGGCGGACTACGCCACGCAGAGCACGCACAAGGTGCTGTCGGCTTTCTCGCAGGCCTCGATGATCCACGTGAACGATCCCGGCTTCAACGAGCACCTGTTCCGGGAGAACTTCAACATGCACACCTCCACCAGCCCTCAGTACAGCATGATCGCGAGTCTGGACGTGGCGCGGAAACAGGCGGTGATGGAAGGCTACAAGCTGCTCTCGCGCACGCTCGCGCTCTCGCAGGAATTGCGCGCCCAGATCAACTCGACCGGCGTCTTTCGGGTGCTCGAGCTCGAACAACTTCTTCCGGAGGAGGTCAGGCGGGACGACATTCGCCTCGACCCGACCAAGGTAACCGTGGACATCTCGAGCTGCGGCTACACGGTTGAAGATTTGCAGCGCGAGCTGTTCGACCGTTACAACATCCAGGTCGAGAAATCCACCTTCAACACGCTGACCCTGCTGCTCACGATCGGCACGACGCGCAGCAAGGTCTCGCGCCTGTACGACGCGCTCATGCGCATCGCGCGCGAGGGCCGCTCGCCGCGCCGCCTGTACCGGTTCCCGGAAATCCCGGGGTTCACCCGGCTGCGCTACCTGCCGCGCGATGCCTTCTATTGCGGCGGGGAACTGGTGCCCCTGGTCGACGAGAAAGACAACATCCGGCGGGAACTCCTCGGCCGGGCCTGCGCCGACCAGATCGTCCCCTATCCCCCGGGCATCCCGGTGCTCGTTCCGGGGCAGGTCATCACGCGGGAAATCCTCCACTATCTGGTCGGTTTGCTGCGGTCCCAGAAGCGTGTCGAGCTTCACGGGATCGTCTACGACGGGTATCTGCCGTGCCTGCGGGTATTGAAGCCGGCCGAGGAGCGGGGTCTGCGCCGGATCGGCTAGGAGGCCGGGCCGGTCACCGCCCTGGTCGCATCGACCTTGCAACCCCAAAAATGGTATGTTATACAGGCATTTCCGGGGGGATCATGCTGCCGTTATTAAACACGACGAAATTCGGCTTTCGCATCCGCACGCGGCAGGGCTTGGTCGTCGAGCACCTCATGATTCACGGTCGCGACGAAGCCGACGCCGAGAGGAAACTTCGCCAGATGTACCTGCACTGCGAGATCCTGGAACGCAGCGTCATGCAGCCGGCGGTGATGCAGCCGACGTTCGCCTCCGCTTCGGCGAGCCCGGACGGAACGAGCTTCGAGGAGATCGTTTCCCTGATCAGCAAGTAGCGACTGGCGCTCACGACGCCTCGAGAAATCCCGACGACAGCAGCTCCTCCAGCAGGTTCGCGTAGTCCTGCGCCCCGCGGCTCGCGGGCGCGTGGCTGAAAATGTCCTTGCCGAGCGCGGGGCTCTCGGCGATGCTCACGGTTTCGGTGATGCGCGTCCGGCACAACTCGGTCCCGAACCGGGAAGTGAGCTGTCCGGCGATGTCGTGCGACATGCGCCGACGCGAATCGAACCGCGTCAAAAGGTAGCGACGCTCGACGCGCCGCTTCAGCACGTGTTCGAGCGCCCTCAGGGTATTCTCGAGCGCGAGCGCTCCCCGCAGGGCGAGGTAATCCGTCGAGATCGGGATCAGAACCCGTTCGGAGGCGAAAATCCCCGAGAGGGACAGCACTCCCAGCATCGGGCAGCAATCGATCAGCACCGGGCGCTTGCCGTCCCACCCTGCATCCAGCCCCTGCTTGAGCTTGTTCAGAATGTCCGGCCCTCTGCCGAAGAGCGCGTCCACCTTGATCAGTTCCGTATGCGCCGGAATGAGCTCGCCGCCGAAGCGAATCGGCCGGACGACTTCC
>Ga0137463_1000287_pt1 | contig 18800 bp, 20 predicted proteins | sample EasRivERMGT800_2_FD_102333 | JGI IMG/M metagenome (GOLD analysis project Ga0137463, IMG submission 102333) | Soil microbial communities from meander-bound floodplain in the East River, Colorado, USA - East River MetaG ERMGT800_2 | ecosystem: Environmental > Terrestrial > Soil > Floodplain ...
AAACAAGAAACGGAACCGTGTCAGAGATAAATCTTCTTTTAATTGCCATGCTGAAATATGCCGGCATAGAAGCTGATCCTGTTATTTTAAGCACAAGATCGCATGGCTATACATATGCACTTTATCCTATCATGAATAAGTTTAATTATGTAATCTGCGATGCCAGCATTGACGCCCAGCCTGTTTTCCTGGACGCAACTCAGCCCAGGCTTGGATTTGGAAAATTGACGCCGGCCTGTTATAATGGCCATGCCCGGATTGTTAATGATAAGGCGACACCCCTTGAGTTTTCTGCTGATTCATTGTTGGAAAGAAAGCTGACATCCATAATGCTAACAACAAATGAAAAAGGAGAACTGGTGGGGTCATTGCACCAAATGCCAGGCTATTTTGAATCGCATGAAATTCGTGAAAGAGTAAAAGAAAAAGGAAAGGATGATTTTTTTAAGGATGTAAGGAAAGCATACGGACAAGATGTAGATCTCATCAATCCCCGCATCGATTCCCTCGATAATCTTGAACAAAGTATTGGCATTGCTTATGATTTTAAATTGAACCAGGAAAAGGAAGATATTCTATACGTCAATCCTATGCTTGGTGAGGGATATAAAGAAAATCTTTTTAAATCTGAAGAGCGTTATTATCCGGTAGAAATGCCTTATGCTATGGATGAAACCTATCTATTCACTATGATTATTCCTGAAGGCTATGTAATAGATGAGTTACCGAAATCGATTATTGTCAAGCTTAATGAAGCGGGAGATGGCCAGTTTGAGTTTCGCATCTCCGAATCAGGCGGTACCATATCCATGCGGTCAAGAATTCAGTTAAAAAGGGCCTATTACCTGCCTGCGGAATATGAAATGCTTAGGGAGTTTTTCAACCTGGTAGTAAAAAAACACAGCGAACAAATTGTTTTGAAAAAGAAAAAATAATTAATGAAGAAATTATTTTTCATAATAGTGTATTTGGTTACCGGTCATTTTCTGTTTGCCGGTGATGGAGATTATGCGGTTTCAAAAATTTCGCCTGCCTTGCTAAAAAATGCAAATGCAGTATTGCGCTTTGAGAATATAAAATTTGAAATCCTTAGTACAAAAGAAGCCGTTGAAACGAATCATTATGTTATAACAATATTGAATGAAAACGGCGACGAGTGGGCAGAATTCGAAGAATACTATGATAAGTTAAGAGAAATAAATTCTGTAGAAGGATTTCTCTATGATGCGAATGGGAAACAACTTAAAAGAATTAAGACCAGGGATGCTCAGGATATTAGTGGCGTTAGTGATTATAGTTTGATGGATGATAAAAGAATCAAAAAACATAATTTTTATTACAGAGTTTACCCTTACACTATCGAGTACGAAGTCGTGATTCTTTATAAGAATACTTTGTTTTTTCCCACTTGGTCACCGCAGGGGGATGAAAAAATTTCTGTAGAACGAAGCGAAATGGTTATTGTTTGTCCTAATGATTATCAATTCAGATTTAAGGCTTTCAGATTTAACAGCGACCCTGTTATTGCTATAGATAAAAATAAAAAATCATCAACCTGGGTTGTAAAAGATATGCCTGCAATTCTAAAAGAGTCCTTTGGGCCCCTATGGCATGAGTTAACAACCGTTGTCATTTTTGGGCCGACTGAATTTCAGGTTGGTGATTACAAGGGTAATATGGCGAGCTGGCAGGATTTTGGAAAATTTGTGTACGCTCTTAAGCAGGGAAGAGATGTTTTACCTGATAATATAAAACAAACCATTCATCAACTTACTAATGGGATAATCGATGAGCGAAAAAAGATACAACTACTCTATGAGTTCATGCAAAAAAATACCCGGTATATCAGTGTACAATTAGGAATCGGTGGATGGCAGCCTTTCGACGCATCCTATGTAGCAACAAAAGGTTATGGTGATTGCAAGGCTTTATCAAACTATATGTATAGTATTTTAAAAGAGGCAGGAATAACATCTTATTATACTGTCATCAGGGCAGGGCGGCATGCTGAATATATAACAGATGATTTTCCATCCCAACAATTTAATCATGTGATTTTATGTGTGCCTGTTGAAAAAGACACAGTCTGGCTGGAATGTACTGATCAAACTATGCCGGCAGGTTATTTGGGCGATTTTACCTGCAATCGTTACGGGCTCATCATAAATGAAAATGGGGGGGACCTTGTCCGGACTCCTAAATATGGTTTAGAAGATAATCTCGAACGGAAAACGTTAAAAGGTGTTTTGAGTGATGATGCTTCCTTACAGATCCGGGTAAATACAATTTACAGAGGATTGGAACAGGATGATGTTCATGATATGATCAATTCTCTATCAAAAGACAAAGTGAAAGAATATTTACAAAAACAACTTGATTTTCCGACTTATGATCTTGACAAATTTGAATATAAAGAAAGCAAATTAATGATTCCCGAAGTTGAGGAAAGACTTGATCTGTATGTTAGTAATTATGCCAGTATCACAGGAAAACGTTTATTCATTATACCAAATGTAATGAGCAGGTCGTATACAAAACTTAAATCTGACGAGGAAAGAAAATATGATATTGTCCTTCACAATGAGTATAGGCATATTGACTCAGTCGAAATAGAAATCCCTAAGGGTTATGAGCCGGAATCTTTCCCTCAGCCGGTGACCATTGAAACTAAATTTGGAAAATATTATAGTGCCGCAAAGCTTGTTGATAATAAAATTCTATACTATCGAACCAGTGAGCAATATAGCGGCACTTTTCCTGCCAAAGACTATGCTGCTTTAGTGAGTTATTATGATGCTATTTATAAAGCCGATCGAAACAAGGTTGTGCTGATAAGAAAAGAAAGTAATTAATCTTTATTACTGTTCCAGGTGCAGGTTGTGAAAAATACGGTGAATACCCGGAGCCAGGATAAATCCAATACTGCTTACAAAAATAATTCCGCTGAATAAAGCATAAAATGAAGAAAATATTTTTCCACCACTGGTGAACCCTGATAATACAATCGGTCCCATGCCACTGAGTATCATTGAAGCATTGTGAAAGGCATCAAGCCAGTCAGTGAAAGGAGTGGTGGAGCAATGATAGCCAATTGTACCTATCAGCAGCATAGCACCAAGTATTCCGGAAACCCGAAGAGTGTTGATGGCAATTCTTTTATAATAAACCGTGGTAGGGGCGAGTGGTTCGGTTTTATGTTCATACATGGCACTTAGTTTCTGCCAATCTACAAAATCTATTTACAGTTGCTGGCAAATTTTTCATCTATAATTTGCTTTACCTCCAGTTGAGCGTCGGCTCGTTCTTCGCCTAATAAATTTTTTACAAAAAATAAATAAGCATAACCCCGGCAGTAATCAATCATTGGCCAGGTGCCAAATAAACCAGGACTTGTAACTGATGTTGCAACTCTTCCCCCGACGGGGGAAGATGGAAGGGAGATTTCTTCAATAACCCATGCACCTAAAGCATAATTATAACCTTGGGCAGCCTTTGGAGCATATTTAATTTGCTCAGGTTTTGTTTGAACCTGCAACATTTGATTTATGGCATCTCCACTTAAGATCCTTTTCCCCTGGTAAACCCCTTTGTTCAGCAGCATAATTAAAAAATGCATATAGTCATCAGGTGTAGATTGTGCACCGCCCGAAGGGTTTAAAGCACTGCCATCAAGAGTACTGAAAGTCGTTTTTCTCATTCCCAAAGGCACAAATAATCGTTGTCTTGCCAGCACATCGAATTTTCTTTTGCTGATGATCTCCAGAATCCTTCCTGCAATGTTCAGCCCGATATTACTGTAGCGAAATTCTTCCCCGGGATTAGCCTGGATGTCTTTAGCAGCAAAAGCATTCACTTCCTCTTCAAGACTGTTGAACTTTTTCCTTTCCAGCAATTTTAAAAGAGTGATCGGTTCGGAACGAATGCCTGTCATATGAGAAAGACAAGTGCGAATAGTGATATAATTCTTCCCGTATTTTTCAAATTCAGGCAACCATTTGGTGATCTTATCATCCAGCGAAAGTTTGCCTTCATCCACAAAGCTCATCACTAATGCCGCGGTAAGCCATTTACTGCAACTGGCAATCGGGGCCTGTGTTTTGCTGTTGAAATTACCCAGCTCTTTTTTGTAAACAAGGGTATCATCTTTTTTCCAGAGCATCACTACAAAGTCTTTGCCCAGCAGTTTTTGTTTTTGCAAAAAAATATCATCGAGATCACTGAATTTTTGTTGAGCAAAAACGGGCTGTAATAATAACAGGAAAGCTAATAAAGTTGTGACTTTGATGCAGATGAAAGAGGTTTTATATGCCATAGTTACGGGAATTTTGGCTTGGATTATGATTTGTAATAATGGTTTAAAGTTATTTGAATTTTATGTTACCGGCATTGGTAATTCTATTGAGCGTTGGTTGCGTCGCACTCTTGTACGCCTCGATCTTTGCTCAGCAAATTACTAAACGGTGAAATATCTCATAGGTATCCGATATAAAAGCTGGGTACATAATCTTTAACCAGCAACAAATAACAAGAAACTATAAATGATAAACCCGAAACGAATTATATGAATCTTGGAAATTTCACCATAAAGGCAGCAGAAGCTTTTCAACAAGCGCAACAATTGGCTTTTAATGCAAAGAATCCGAATATTGAGACAGAGCATATTTTAAAAGCCTTGCTTGAACAGGAAGATTCTGCTGTGGAATATTTATTAAAGAAAAATAATGTAACCCTTAATCTTGTAGAGAATAAGCTTGATGAATTGATCAGCAAGTTACCAACAACCTCCGGTGATCCAGGGCAATCCATCAGTCGTGATGCGAATAATGTAGTGTTGCGTGCAGGGGCTGTACTAAAACAATTTGGAGATGAGTTTGTAACACCTGATCATTTGCTGTTGGCCATCGTTCAGGGCAATGATGCAACTGCCAAATTATTAAAAGATGCGGGTCTTACTGAAAAAGGTTTAATATCAGCAATCAAAGACCTAAGAAAAGGAGAAAAGGTAACTTCTCAAACGCAATCACAGGAATTTAATGCACTCAATAAGTATGCGAAAAATTTAAATGAGTTAGCCAGACAGGGAAAACTGGATCCTGTTATTGGCCGTGATGAAGAAATCCGCAGAACATTGCACATATTATCGCGTCGCACCAAGAACAATCCGATTTTGGTGGGTGAACCTGGTGTTGGTAAAACCGCCATTGTAGAGGGTTTAGCCATGCGTGTTATAAATGGTGATGTTCCGGAAAATCTGCGCTCAAAAATTATTTATGCCCTGGATATGGGCCAGCTTATTGCCGGTGCGAAATATAAAGGCGAATTTGAAGAGCGATTAAAAGCGGTGATAAAAGAAGTGAGCACCAGCGAAGGGGAAATCATTCTTTTCATAGACGAAATACATACTCTTGTGGGTGCCGGAGGTGGTGAGGGTGCCATGGATGCTGCTAATATTTTAAAGCCGGCATTAGCCAGGGGAGAGTTAAGAGCAATCGGAGCGACAACCTTGAACGAATATCAAAAATATTTCGAAAAAGATAAGGCCCTGGAACGTCGTTTCCAGAAAGTAATGATTAATGAACCATCAGTAGAGGATGCGATTTCTATTTTGCGCGGATTGAAAGACAGATACGAAACACATCACCATGTTCGCATAAAAGATGAAGCGATCATAGCAGCGGTAGAGTTATCCAATCGTTATATTACTGATCGTTTTTTACCTGATAAAGCAATTGACCTGATTGATGAAAGTGCTGCCAGGCTTCGCCTTGAAATGAACAGCATGCCGGAAGAATTAGATAAACTCGAAAGGCAAATCCGTCAGCTTGAAATTGAAAGAGAAGCGATCAAAAGAGAGAATGATGAAGAAAAATTAAAAGAGCTGAATACGGAGATTGCCAATCTTTCTGTGGAAAGAGATACCTTCAAAGCAAAATGGAAAGAAGAAAAAGAAATTGTTGAAAAAGTGCAGAATGCGAAGGCTGAAATTGAAAGCCTGAAACAGCAGGCAGAGCAAGCTGAAAGAAATGGTGATTATGGAAAAGTTGCGGAGATCCGGTACGGAAAAGTTAAAGAACAAGAAAAAAAGATTGATGAATTAAGTAAACAGCTTGAGTCTATTAGTGAAAAACGCTTATTAAAGGAAGAAGTTGATGCAGAAGATATTGCGGAAAATGTAGCAAAGGCTACCGGTATACCAGTTTCCAGAATGATGCAGAGTGAAAAAGAGAAATTACTTCAGCTTGAAGAGCACTTGCATGAAAGGGTAGTAGGGCAGGATGAAGCCATTACCGCTGTGGCTGATGCTATTCGCCGCAGCCGTGCAGGGCTGCATGATCCAAAAAAACCCATTGGTTCTTTCATTTTCCTGGGTACTACGGGTGTTGGTAAAACGGAATTGGCAAAAGCTCTTGCAGAATATTTATTTGATGATGAGGGCATGATGACTCGTATTGATATGAGCGAATACCAGGAAAAGCATACAGTGAGCCGGCTGGTGGGTGCTCCTCCGGGCTATGTAGGTTATGATGAAGGTGGCCAGTTAACAGAAGCTGTACGTCGTAAACCCTATAGTGTAGTATTGCTGGATGAAATTGAGAAAGCCAATCCTGATGTTTGGAATGTTTTGCTCCAGGTGCTTGATGACGGCCGGTTAACCGACAATAAAGGACGGGTTGTAAACTTTCGTAATACGATTATTATTATGACCAGCAACCTGGGCAGTCATATTATTCAGGAAAATTTTGAGCATATAAATGAACGAAACAGGGACGAAATTGTTGATAAGACGAGGATTGACGTGATGAATTTGCTTCGCCAAACCATTCGTCCAGAATTTTTGAACCGCGTGGATGAGATCATTCTGTTTCAACCCTTGCTAAAAAATGAGATTAAAGACATTGTGAGCATACAGCTGAACAACCTGAAAAGGCTAGTGGCTCAAAGTGGTATCCAGCTCGAATTCAGTGAATATGCCCTGGATTTTTTAGCTGAACAAGGCTTTGATCCTCAGTTCGGTGCAAGACCTTTGAAGCGGCTCATCCAAAAAGAGATCGTAAATCAACTAAGCAGGCGTATATTGGCGGGCGAAATTGATAAATCACAGCCCGTATTGATCGACGTTTTTGATAATACGGTCGTATTCAGAAACGAAGTAGCTTCAAAAACTTCTTTAAAAGAGAAGGCAAAAAAAGCGACTTCATAAAAATCCCGCCCAGCGGGAAGGAGTAAGTTAAATTATGGCATTTAAAAAAGAAATTGAAGTAATCATTGAACCAAGGGAAGTATTTGTTGGCGACGAAGACGCACCGGTAACAGTGATGGAATTTGTAGATTATGAAAGCGAAGCCTGTGCGAAGGCCAATGAAACAGTAAAACAGTTACTGGAAGAATATGAAGGGAAAATAAAATTTAACTTCCGTCATTTTCCGCAAACAAGGATTCACCAGCGTAGCATGAAAGCAGGCGAAGCCGCCGTAGCTGCCGCGCAGGATGGAAAGTTTTGGGAAATGCACAATATTTTATTTAAGAACCGTCGTCAATTAGGCACAGTAAGTTTAAAACTGCATTCCAGAGAAGCCGGCATCAGCAACAAAAAATTTTTAGAAGACCTGGTGAACGGTAAGTACGGCTGGCAGGTGCAGGATGATTTAAAAGAAGGTATTTATCGTGGAGTAAAAGATGTGCCTGCATTTTTTATTAATGATGAGCTTTTTACCGGTAAACCCAGTTTTGAAAACCTGAGTAAGATGATTGATGCGGCCCTAAAAAAGGCAAAGCGCAAAGCGCCTGAAAAAAAAAGAGCCTGATAACGAGATAAAAGTGGATAGTGAATGGATAAGAGTATCCCGCTGGATGAACGTTAGCGGGATTTTCTTTTAGAAGCTTATAAAAGAAAAACGCCTTCATCTGAAAGCGTTTTTTCTTTTAATTACCCATACAATTAATTATCAATAGTGCAATTTTACTTCTACACGTTGATTTTTAGCACGGCCTGCTGCTGTTTTGTTATCGCCAATTGGCTGCTCGCCACCATAACCTTTTGCTTCGATCTGGCTTTCCATAACTCCCTTGCTTACGAGATAATCTTTAACGGCATCAGCACGGTTCTGGCTAAGTGTTTTGTTTTTATCTGCATCACCTGTGTTAGCAGTATGAGCGGAAACCGTCACTTTCAAATTTGAATCTGCTTTAAGCATGTTTGCAATCTGGTCAAGTGATTTATTTGAAGTAGCTGAAAGTTTATAGCCTGTTGAAGATGACCATGAAATACCCTTTGCCATCATATCAACCTTGCTTTGAGTACTTGCATCTATTTCCGGACATCCATGATTAGCTGCAGTTCCTGCAAGATGAGGACAGTTATCCTCTTCATCATTTACACCATCATTGTCGGAGTCAGGAATTGGACAACCCTGGTAGCGCTCAACACCTGGTACAGTGGGGCATTTATCATTATCATCGTTAATACCATCGTTGTCAGTATCGGGCACAGGACAACCATTATATTTTGCAACCCCGGCTACTGTTGGACATTTATCTTCGTCATCATTAATTCCATCATTGTCGGTATCGGGCACAGGGCAACCATTATACTTTGCAACCCCGGCAGTATTTGGGCATTTGTCCTGATCATCAGGAATGCCATCTCCATCAGAATCCAAAACTGCAGGTACTTCAGGAGTAGTTACGGCTACTGCTTTTTGTTTGCCGCCAAATATCCTGAAGTTTAATGTTGCCTGGGCACCGCTGTTATGCAGTTTACCTACGGCAAAAGATTGGCTGTAAGCAGAAGATGAAGTCTCCATGAGGTTGTTCAATCCATACATGCCCCTTACTGTAAGGGAAACCGGGGAATTGGGCATTATCTGGATACCGCCTGTCAAGGCAAAATCAAATTGTTTAAATTGATTTTCATTCTTTGTTTTATTATCATTCGCATCTTTAAGCCTTGCCCCTACAAGAAAGTCAAGTTGCGGGCCCAGCAAAAACGCAAAAGAATTTCCTGCATTAATTTTTAAAGGAACCGGCACAGAAAGATATCCGAGGGTTTGTATCCATTTATATGTTCCGGTATTATCAGTAACGTCATACCTTGAACCCATTTGTGAGTAAAGTAAACCCGGTTGGATGGATACAGTGTTGCCAAAAGGAATGTTCAGGTATATTCCACCCGCAGGACCAAATTTCCATTTCCAATCATAATTGTAGCCAGATGCGTTATCACTGGAATGTAAATACGAATAATTAGCACCAGCCGTTATTCCACCTGATACGCGATTAGTTTGTGCAAGTACTGTTGCTGCCATGGTAACACAAATAGTAAGCAACAGGAGTGTTTTTCTTTTCATATACTATTTCAATTTAGTGTTAATAATAGGATAAGCCAATAACAGTAAGACATAAACATATTCATGTCTTATACAATCTTCAGGAGTAAATAATAAAAGTTCATGCCATCATTCATTTTAACAGAAGATTATTCATTACATAAGAAATTTATTTTTTCTTTTGTCAGAATGAAATTGCAGTTAAAAACAGATTTATAATAATTAATGAATAAAAGCTAATAGTGATTTGTAATGAAGAATTATGAGAAAAATATTTTGAAGAATGAAAGGGGAAGAATGTCCTGTTATAAAATTTCAATAATAAAACTCAAAAAATGTTTATCAAATAGAGTGGAAAAAAATCTACAGACGTTATTCTTCAATAGCAGGCGCAATAAGCCTATGCATAATTTTTATTTGAAGTTCTTGTTGAAAAATCAGTAAACTTTAGTTTTAAACTGTTTTTTTAATAAATACAATCAATTAGGTATTCATTTTGAATTATATATTGCGTATCTTCTTTTCGCCATATTCAGATGCTTAGACCGATTTTAGTAATATATTTTTGTTCAGTAATCAGCCCTTGCCTCGCGCAAAATGATTCCGCAACGATTAGAGTTGACAGTTTTTTGATGAAGCAAAAGGGTTTACTTGGAAAGCTTGCACGGAACATAATGGCCGACAAACCGATTCCCCTGAATGCCCCGGTTCGTAATGATCTTCTATTCATGAAATATAAGGGAAAGGTTATAAGAAACATTACTATTAAACGACTTGATTTTGGAGTACCCATTACAGATACAAGCAGGTCTTTTAAAAGCTCACTTACACACTTGGCCAATAATTTTCATCATAAAACAAAAGAAGAGGTAATACGCAACAATTTATTCTTTAAAGAAGGAGACCAACTCGTACCTTATCTCCTTGCTGACAACGAACGTCATTTGCGTGATCTGCCCTATTTGCATGAGGCAGAGATTCGTGTGATAAAGGCAGGAAAAGATTCTGTCGATATATTGATATTGACAAAAGATGTACTCTCTATTGGCGGTTCATACCGTATGCACAATACTACCAGGATGAGTATCGCAGTTTCTGAAGATAATATTGCGGGAACCGGGCATGAATTTCTTTTACGAAGTTTTTTTGACAATAAACGGACGCCCAAATTTGGATATGGAGCCGAGTATACCGGCCGGAATATCGGTGGCTCATTTATGAACTGGTATGGCGGTTATCTTTCTTTCAATAAAAATTTTACTACCGGAGCCCACAACGAGGAAATGGCTTATGCAGGTATTGTAAGACCGTTAGTAAATCCATATGTAAGGTTTACTTATGCAGCTGAAGCTTCCTGGCACAATACCCGGGATGTTTATAAACCGGATTCGCTGTACGAAATGAATAGCAGGTACAGTTATTATAATTATGATGGTTGGGTTGGATGGAACACCGGAGCCTTCAGGCTTTCGGCTGATAACAATAAAGATAGCCGCTTGCGCACACTGCTTGGGCTTCGATATTTGCAGCATAATTTTACCAGGATACCTGTTAAATACGAAGGGCAATATTATTACCAGTTTGCCCGGCTACATGCACTCTTATCTTCTATTACCATTTTTCGACAGGATTTTTATAAAGCACAGCATGTATATGGATTTGGAAGAAATGAGGATATTCCTGAAGGAGCTGATCTTTCACTTACTGCAGGATGGACAAAAAAATCAGGAATTGAACGACCTTACCTTGGAATAAATCTTCAGCGATATTTTTTTACTGCAAGAGAAAGTTATTTTAATTATACATTAAAGGCGGATGGATATTTACGTCGAAATCAATTAGAAGACATCAATCTTTTATTCAATGTGGATTATTTCAGCAGGCTTTTGCGTTTAAGCGAAAAATGGAAACAAAGGAATTTCGTAACAGCCGGCATTGCATACCAGTCAAAAAGAATCTTGAACGAGCCCTTGTTTTTACAGAGCGATTTTGGTGTCCGTGAGTGGCACTATGATACATTAATAGCCGGAAATACACGCATTACAGTAAAAGCGGAATCAGTTTTTTTTACTCCATGGAACCTTGCCAATTTTCGGTTCGCGCCTTTTGTTTTTGGAAATCTATGCCTCTTTACTCCGGTTGAAAAAAAATTTTCTCATAGTAACTGGTACAACAGCATTGGGGGTGGAATAAGAACAAGAAATGAAAGCCTGATTTTTGAGACCATGGAGTTTCGTGCATATTTTTTTCCTCAAAAGAACTTTTTCGGAGAATATTGGCGATTGGAATTAAATACTAATGTCCGGTTTAAATTTAACCGGCAATTTGTAAAGAAGCCCGATTTTGTAAATGTGAATGTGATGTAAATAGCATACCTGCGGGGAGATAAGGGAAAAAGCTCCGCATCTTTTTGGACAAAAAAAATCATACAAGAATCCTGCTGAAGAGGAACGAAAAGTGGATGGTAAAACCGGACAAATGATAACGGTTCAATTCGCAGCCACTATATTACAATTTGATCAACAGGGTGAAAAAACCGGGTGGCATTATCTTGAAATACCAGCGGATATAGCACAACAATTAAAACCAGGAAATAAAAAATCTTTCAGGGTAAAAGGAAAATTGGATAGTTATTCATTTGAGGGCATTGCCTTGCTGGCAATGGGTGGAGGTAATTTTATTATGGCGTTGAATAAAGAAATCAGGAAAGGTATTCATAAGCGCAAGGGCGCAATGTTGAAAGTTCAATTGCAGGTTGATGAAAAACCTTACAAGTTATCCGCCGAATTTATGGACTGTCTTAATGATGAACCAATCGCTCATGTCTTTTTTAAAACACTTCCGCGAGGACACCAGAACTATTTCAGCAAATGGATTGAATCCGCAAAAACGGAACAAACAAAGGCCAGGCGCATTGCCCAATCAATAAACGGGCTGGCTAAGAAACAAAGCTTTCCTGAAATGATGCGGGCTCTGAAAAAAGAAAAAAAAGAGTGGGGATAACATTCTCGCTAACGAACTTTTGTTATTGCCAATATTTTCGAACAAATATTGCAAATTGAAATTACCAGTTTATAATGGCAATAGTTTTGTTGCTGATTTACGACCATTAATGCTTGCCCAGCCCTCGCACATACTCTCTGATTAATATAGTAGCATATGCATCTTATTTTAGAAGATGCTGATCGCAATGATCAGCGTGTAGAATGTCGTTATTGCCATTGGCGGGGATTGGGGAATGAATTAAAAAGAGGCGATTATTTCCTGTTGAGTAATATCACTGAGGTATTTTGTCCCCAGTGCAATAAATACCTTGGGTTTATTCAGCATAATTCTGATGATGAAGAAAAAGACCCTTTAAAAAGTTAAGCGTACACTTCTAATTGTTGTTTTTTGACTTCAACCGAAATATACCAGCATAAAGTAATTACCAGTAAATCATGATTCGCATTGGTCGGGTTATTTTTAGAAATCGCTGGTAATTCACATTCAACAATACTTTCAGCGTTTTTGTAGATGGTAACTTTGGAAGGAAAATTATTTTGAACAGAATAATTAAATCGCTCATCGTAAACTTCAATAGTTCCCTGGTTATCCTGGCCGCCTTCGTAAATTAATTGTCCCATCCGGATTCCATATTCATTACGCAGTACGGTGCGACTGCGCAAAAACCCCTCTCTGCCAATTAAAAAAACCCTTTTCTCGTCATTGGCCGTGATTCTCAAGGTTTCTGAATCCGGGTGATAGGTAAGAGTAAGTAATTTTTTTTCCGAATTCCTTAGCTCATAAATTTCCTGCCTCGTACTGCTGATAATGCTAAACCATTTCATATTTTTCACATTTGGGTCTTGCTAAAATTATTTGATTAACCCAAACAATTTCAGGACTTATCATTAGTTAACCTAAATTTAATATTACTATTATTTTTGTGGATAAGCTGTGATTAATTAAAAACTAATTCTTTAATAAACAATATGTAAGGTGAAAGAAAACGAAAAAAAATTTCTCGAAAGAGCTATTGAATTGTCCCGGCAGGGAATGCAGCTGGGAAATGGCGGACCCTTTGGTTGTGTAATTGTGATCAACAACGAAATTATCGGTGAAGGATGTAACAGGGTTATCAGTGAAAATGATCCAACAGCACATGCGGAAATAGTTGCCATACGCCAGGCTTGTAAAAAATTAAATACTTACCAGTTGAATGACTGTGATGTATACACCAGTTGTGAACCATGTCCCATGTGTCTGGGAGCCATTTATTGGGCCCGTCCAAACCGGGTCATTTATGCAAATACCCGCCATGATGCCGCTGCCATAGAATTTGATGATGAGTTCATTTACCAGGAAATTAAGATCGATATGGCTGAGCGGCAAATACCATTTATTCATGAACCGCATCCTTTGGCATTGGAAGTGTTTGAAGACTGGAAAAAAATGGGAAATAAAACAAAATATTAGTTATTGGCGAAGTAAACGTTGAAGCAAAAAATAGCTGATGATGATGAGCATAATAATTATGATGACGGCGAGGTATAACCAGGGTTGTTCCATCAAATGAATTTTTTCTTTTCTTTTTCTCCTTTTTTGCAATTTGGTTTTCAGATTCCGGTTCAACTGATCAACAATCGATGATAGCTTCTCTTTATTTTTAAATTGCTGCAAACCTTCGGCAGCATCGCCGGCAAACTCATTTTCCAGCAATTTTTTTTCAACCTCATGGCGTTTTTCAACAGAAAGCTTATCCTGCAGGTAAAGCAATAAAGTTTCCTGGTCAATTTCAGGTGAAAGATGAGATAATATGTCTTTCAGGTTTTCGGACACTATTAGGTTTATCGTTTTTTGTTTTCTTGCTAATTGTTCATTGCCTATTGCAACTTATCTCTTCAATTTTTTCTCAATCAACAATCTCAAATTTCTTTTTCCATTCTGTATATAGCTTTTTACCTGCATCATGGTAAAACCTGTTTCGTTGCTTATTTCCTGGTAACTCTTCTTTTGAAGGTAGAACAAAATTACACATTGTTCCTGCTCTGGCGACAGTTCCTTAAGAGATTCAGACATTAGCTCAATGGTATGATCATTCTGCAGCAATCTTTGTGGATCTGTTTCTTCTTCAGAAGCAGACATATAGCGTTCAGTTAATTCAACAGGTGTTTTTCCATGGCTGTCTCTTATTTTCATCAGGCAATGATTTTTTGCCACCATATATATCCACGACTTAAAATATTCAACCTTGTATTTTTTTAATTCTGTGATCGCTTTTAAAAATACCTGCTGCACACAATCTTTTGCTTCCTCTTCATTTTTTAAATACTTCATGCATACACCCAGAAGTAATAAAGTATATCGTGGTAATAAAATACCCAGCCACCCGGTATCCTGGTCGGCATAGAAATTATCCAGCAATTGCTGATCAGTTATATGTTTGTATTTATCTGCGTTCACAGCCGGCTCAATAAGTTTCAAAAGTTTCAGAGGTTCTGCACGATCCGCAATTTAAAGGTAAGTTTTGGAACTCCCGGGACATTTGAAACTCATTCAACTTTTTTAGATGCAGAAGAAATTATTTTTCACAATTCAATTCATCGGGCTTTATCGCCTGATTGCACTTAACGGCAATTACATTCACCAGATTTTTGCTTCTATATTGAGCGGAGTAGTATCTTTCCTCAAAAAATATAAATGGAACACGCTGCCTGTATAGTACCTGCTGCACCCATAAGAAAAAAAGCATCGCACAAGGTTGAAATGGTAAACCAGTTATTATTCGGCGAAACCATGCGCATTTTAACAAGAAAAAATAATTGGCTTAAGGTCCAAAGCCTGCAAGATAATTATGAAGGGTGGATCAGGAATAATTTAATAACCGGGATTGAGGAAGGTTTTTTAAATAATTCTTTTGTTGCCGGCCAGCTGATCAATGCAATAACGGTAAAAGATATGAAAATGCATGTTCCTGCGGGCTCTACACTGCCTGGATTTGCCAACAATACAGGTAAGATCGGGAACCTTATATATGAATTCAAAGGATTTTCATTTAACCGGAATGAAATTAAACCGAATGAGGAAATCGTCCGGCAACTAACAATGCAATGGCTCAATGCTCCTTATTTATGGGGTGGCCGGACTCCATTGGGTGTTGATTGCAGTGGATTTGTACAAGTAATGTTTAAAATGATGGGAATTGATTTGCTTCGGGATGCAAGGCAACAGGCAGGGCAGGGGATCAGAATAAAAAAACTGGAGGATGCTCAATCCGGCGATCTTGCATTCTTTGATAAAAAAGATAAAATTATGCATGTGGGCATTTTATTAAATTCCTCGCAAATCATTCATGCCTCGGGAAAAGTGCGGATTGATGCAATTGATGAAAAGGGGATTAACCATGGAGATACGGGAAAGAGAACACATTCATTGGCGGCTATCAGGCGATATTGGTAGCGTGGCAGTATTTTCAATAACTTTTATGCGAAAGGTAATGGTAAAAACACTTTGAAAATCATCCAGCTTAGCCCAGCTTACTGAGATCGGTGAAAAACGACTTATTAATGGGGTGAAATAATTCTTTATGACCCCGGTAATCTCATCTCCTTTCTTTAACTCTGAATTCTCGCTATAGAAGTTTTTGCCGTACCGGCGATCGAATTTTGAGAATTCTTTCTTTACTGATTCCAGGCCTTCTTTACCATAGCTGTAACCAAGTAATTGATAAAACAGCAGGGTGTCTGTTGTTGAAAGGGAATCTTGCAATTCTACTTCTTCTTCGGCTAATCGTATCTCCGTCCGTCCGGCTTTAAAGCTAAAGGGGTTATGATTATTGTACCCGCCCTTAAAAAAGAAAAAACTGGTATCCGTTCTTTTTGTGATTGTTTTATCAGACAGCGTCGGATCATTCATCAGGTGATTCAAAAAAGTACTGAAATGCATAGTATAGGGATTCGAGCGAAAATAGTTTTTAGCTATCTGAACAACCGGGTTATCTTTTGGCAGATTGAATTCAGAAGGCTGGGCATGACTATACGCGGAGGTGATAATTGCAAGAAAAAAAGTTTGAGTTTTTTTCATCGTATCAAAATAATCCTTTCACCCATTTAAACAACATCAAGTCCCAACCCAGCATCTTAAATGCGGTGTAAAAAAGAAGTACGGCAAATATTTTTTTCACCGTATCCTGTGAAATCGTCAATGCCAATTTACTTCCCAGCCATCCACCAAGCACAAAGGCAATACACATGATCCCCACTACCTTTAAATCTATATAGCCTTTGTTGTAATAATTAATTACAGCAAGAATGCCAACAGGAAGCAGCAGGAGACCGAGCGAAGTTCCCTGTGCCTGGTGTTGTGTGAATCCAAGAAAAAATACCAGGGCCGGCACTACAATGATTCCACCTCCTACACCCACCAATCCGCTTAATGTGCCCGCCGCTAATCCTACAAGGATCAGGACTAAAATAGTTTCTGCATTCATTTTTGCCAGGTTATTATTTTTCAATAAAATTATTTTTGAAAATTTTCTTTGTAATATACAATAGCCTCATTAATGATGGTAAGAGCCGCTTCTTTATTCTGAAAATTGTCTATCTCCACCTTTTTATTTTCAAGCACTTTATATTGCTCAAAATAATTCTTTAACTCCAGCAAAAAGTGCTGGGGCAGTTCACTTATGTTTTTATAGTGATTTACCGATGGATCTTTTGCTGCAACTGCAATAATTTTATCATCCTGCATACCCTGGTCAATCATTTGCATGTTACCAATCACCGTAGCCTGTACGATGCACAGAGGTTGAATGGATTGTGAACAAAGCACAAGGATATCCAATGGATCATTATCCTGTCCAAGTGTTTGCGGAATAAAACCATAATTGACAGGATAGTGAAAGGAGGAATAAATGACGCGATCCAGTTTCAGCAATCCTGTTTCTTTATCCACTTCATATTTTGATCGTGAACCTTCCGGAATTTCTATTAAGGCATTGACAATATGCGGAGCGCCTTCGCCATAAAAAACGCCATGCCAGGGATGATGAACAGTAAGCATAGAAAGTTTATCGTTTATCGTTTATTGTTTCTTGTGCTTGAACCTTGTGCTTTGTACCTTTTGGCTTGATCCTTATTTCTTCGCTTTATAATAAAGGACATCCACTTTCTCTACAGTAATCAATCCACCCCGGCCGCATTTTTCAAATAGATCATTTACAACAGGAAGAAACGAATCAATTTTTTCATCCTGGTCAACAATTTCAATTACAATCGGCAGGTCTTCTGATAACTCAATCAATCTGGCCACGTGTATCCGGCTGCTGGGCCCAAATGACATAATGCCTTTTAATACTGTACCTCCTGCCAATCCTTTTTCTCTTGCAGCTAATAAAATAGCTTCATACAAAAGCTGGTGGCCGATTTTATCAATCTCTCCTGCAAAAATGCGCAATAGTTTCGATCGCCCCTGGAGTTCCATATTATAAAAGTTTCATAATTGCTATACCTGCAAAAACAGCCCCGATGCCCAGAATAACACTTGCGACAGTATAAATTAAAAAATATAAATTATCGCCGCTTCGAAGCAGGTTCATGTTTTCAAACGCAAAAGTTGAAAAAGTAGTAAAGCCGCCACAAAAACCTGTTATCAATAACAACCTTGTTTGAGGACTCAGTGCTGTACTTTTTTCTGAAGCCGCGTAAATAATGCCAATCAAAAAACAACCAAGAAGATTTACTGTAAAAGTTCCCCAGGGAAATGGATGAGGATAATTTTCATTATACCATTTCTGGCAAAGGTAACGGGCCATACTGCCAACGCCACCACCTAATCCTACCAATAAAAAATTTTTGATCATTTATGAATAGTGTCAGTCCTGATGGGCTGGTTATTGAACAAAGTATCCATATCGTGTTCAAAAAGATATTTCAGGTCAACCAGCCACTGGCCGCCTTCTTTCACAATTTTCAATGTATCCTTATCATTTTTGTATGAATTGGCAAAAATGGTAATGGTGGTTGAATCATTTATTTTTTTTGTATCAAAAAACCTGAGAGAAGCTGCTTTCAGGTTAGTTTTTTCATCGGGACTCAGGCGTTTATAGCTTCTTTCTGTAACGGTAAGATATCCTAAATTAGTTGAATCCTGCAGCATGTAAATGGATGCTCCTTTATAATTACCTTTCAGAGCCTCTTCAAGAAAATTTCTTGCGGCATCCATATCATTGTCTGATTTATTTTCAGTTGCCTGTTTATCGGAATTATTGCAAGCCATTAATAAGAGAAAAAGGAAATAAAAACTAATCGCGTTTGCTTTCATAGTTGCAAAGTAATGAAAACCTAACCACTTTCTTTTTTGGCCTCAGAGATGATGCCACTGAAACACAGAAACACTGAATCTCTGTGTCTCATCGTCTCTGGTTTTGACTCACGACTATCTACTCCTGACTCCCGACTCCTGACTCCTGACTCCCGACTCACTACTCTGTCT
>Ga0137463_1000288_pt1 | contig 18791 bp, 12 predicted proteins | sample EasRivERMGT800_2_FD_102333 | JGI IMG/M metagenome (GOLD analysis project Ga0137463, IMG submission 102333) | Soil microbial communities from meander-bound floodplain in the East River, Colorado, USA - East River MetaG ERMGT800_2 | ecosystem: Environmental > Terrestrial > Soil > Floodplain ...
AACACACAAGGAACACAAAGTATTTTAGTCTTTATGAATTCGTAGTGTACTTTGTGATAATCCTTTGTGAACTTTGTGTTCCATCTTTTTTAAAGGACTAGGACCGGTAACAAAATAACACTAAAATCATGAGTGCAAAAACAGCTACAATAATAGGCGCCACAGGCTTGATTGGAGGAGAATTATTGAACCTGCTTTTACATGATAATTATTTTGACAGGGTAAGAGTTCTTTTACGCAGACCTTTTGAAAGGGAGCATCCAAAAATTGAAAAAAAGCTGGTTGATTTTAATGATGCCGATTCATTATTGGTAGCTATTGATGGCAGTGATGCTATTTTTTGCGCCGTAGGAACCACACAAAAAAAAGTAAAGGGAGACAAAGAAGCATACCGCAAAGTAGATTATGATATTCCGGTGCATACAGCAAGATTTTGCAAAATGACCGGCTGCAAAATTTTTGTATTGGTTTCATCCGTAGGGGCTAACAGCAAAAGCAATAATTTTTATTTGAAATTAAAAGGAGAAGTGGAAGATGCAGTAAAACAGGCGGGGGTAGAGAGTGTTCATATTATGCGGCCTTCGATGTTGTTGGGAAAAAGAAATGAATCAAGGTCCGGAGAAAAAATCGGGCAAGGGATGATGAAGGCATTTTCTTTTTTGCTTCCATCAAAATATAAACCGGTACAGGCAAAGGATGTTGCAAAGGCGATGTTAGAATCTTCAAAGAAAAATGAGAAAGGAGTTTCTGTTTATGAATACGGAGAAATAAAGGAAATTAATAGTTAATCTTTTTACTTCTTATTTTGATAATTCATTCTAATTTGTAAAAGATTATTTTAACTAAAATAACACCACGATAGTGCTACGTTTTACTAATATACTTTTTTATTGCTGTATTGGATTAATTCCTCTTGGAATGTTTTTTCGATTTGAAGATTGGAGCGGGGGAGCCTTTTTTATAGCACTTGGATTGTTGGGTTTGTTTATTTATTTCATAGCCAGGTTAATTAAGGGTTTAATTAAAAAAAGCATAGATGGGCCAATATTTATTATTCAGATATTGACGATCCTCATGTCTGTAACACTGTTTGCAAAGTATTTGAATTATCCTTTTGGAGATATTCCCGCCTTGATAATTATCCCTCTTTTTGCGATCGGTGCCTTAGTATTTCTGATTCGCTCAAAGAAAAAGAATTTAAAATTAACTGTAACATCCTGTCTATATTTATTATTAATCATTCCGCTATTTTTTACAGATTTCTATAAGATACCCCGAAAATATTTCATTGAAAATAGCTATGGAAGATATGATCCGTTAAGATATATATCGGTAACTCTTCCATATAAATTTAAATATAGTAAAACAGAACGTCTTTGTAATCGAGCACTTAAACTGAGAGAAATCTCGCAGTTTGATAAGGCAATTGAGATTTTACAAGAAGCCAGGATCTTAGAGCCTGATAACCCTGAAATCCTTTTCCATCTATCTAACTTTTACGCACGAGAAGATAGTTTAGAAAAAGCGATCTTATTACTTGACTCTGCTATCAAAATAGATCACTTGCTGTGGGCCGGCCTTTTTAATAATAGAGGGTTATTATATTATAAACTTAGTGAGAATGAAAAAGCAATAGAAGATTATAGCAAAGCAATTGAGCTTGATCCAAAAAATCCAATATTTTATGCAAATCTTACGTTAGCTTATTATTATGAAAAAGATTTTGACAAAGCGTGCGAATCTTTAAGTAAATCTGAACAATTAGGTGAGGATCTTTCTGGCCAAGACCTATTAATTTCAATTAAGAAGAAGTTTTGTAAATAAATTTTAATTTTCTCTTATACCACATCCACATCCGGCACTATCACTACAGATTTAAAACTTCTTTCATTGTGCAATATTGCAATTTGGTGAAGGATATCTTGTTTACATTGAGTAATCAGTTTTGTATCCCTTGGCAATTTCAATAGCAACTCCATTAAATATAAACCCCGAATCCGGTTAATCACTGGTTCGGCCGGGCCAATAATATAATTTCCATACTTATTTCTTAAACTATTTGAAAACTGATGTGCTCCTCTTTCCACCACATCTTTAATCTTATGCTTAAAAGTTAAATGAATAAGCCGTGAAAATGGCGGATAGAAAAATTGTTTGCGGGTTCCAATCTCGGTATCATACATGGCTTTATAATCGTGTCTTTGTATAACCTGCAAAAGCGGATGCTGCGGCTGAATAGTCTGGATCATCACTTTACCTGTTGCCTCCTTTCTTCCGGCGCGACCACTCACCTGCTCCATCAACTGAAAGGCCCGTTCATTTACACGGAAATCGGCAAAATGCAATAATCCATCAGCATCTAAAACACCAACGAGGTCAACATTATCAAAATCCAGACCCTTTACCACCATTTGGGTCCCTACTAATATGTCAATCCGTCCTTGCTCAAATTGTTGAATCAATACATCATGCGCATTTTTTCCACGCACCGTATCCACATCCATGCGGGCGACCTTAGCAGTAGAAAATTCTTCCAGCAATTGTTCTTCTATTTTTTCTGTACCAAAATTCCGCTGCATAAAATTGTGATTGCCGCAAGCTGCACAAATGGTTAAAGGAGGGTAAGTGGTTCCACAGTAATGACAAATAAGTTTATTGGAAAATTTGTGATAGGTAAGTGAGACATCACAATACTTACATTGAGGTATCCAACCGCAAACCACGCAAACCTGGTACGGAGAATAACCACGACGGTTTTGAAAAAGGATTACCTGTTTATTTCTTTCTATAGTTTCTTTGATTGCTTCAGCCAGTTGTGGTGAGAGCATCACTTTCGACCGGTCTTTTTGAATTATTTTCTTTGTATCAATGATTTCAATCGGCGGCAAATGCACATCCCCATAGCGTTGCGCCAATTCAACCAATCCATATTTTCCTGTGGTAGCATTATGATAAGTTTCCAGTGCGGGTGTGGCACTGCCAAGCAATATCCTTGCACCTGTCCCGCCATTGTTGGCATGGAACAAGGAAGCAAAATAAATCGCAGCATCGCGGCCATTATATCGGGGGGCCGGGTCCTGTTGCTTAAATGAAGTATCGTACTCCTCGTCACAAATTATCAGGCCAAGGTTATTATAGGGAAGAAAAACAGATGATCTTGCTCCCAGCACCACTTTCAATTCTCCATTCTTTACTTTATTCCAGATTTCCACCCGCTCATTCTGGTTGAATTTGGAATGATAAATACCAATGTATCCGCCAAAATGTTTTTGCAAACGCCGGATAATCTGTGAGGTTAGCGCAATTTCCGGCAGCATGTACAAAACCTGCTTCCCTTGCCTGATGTATTGCTCAATAAGTTTAATATAGACATGTGTTTTGCCACTGGAAGTAACTCCATGCAACAGGCAAACCGCTTTTTCCAAAAAAGATTTTTTTACTTTTTCAAATGCTTCCTGCTGAAGAGCCGATAATTCAAAATCAACCTGTATATTTTTTGGCAGGTACTGCAAACGGTCAATGTTTCTTTTCTCAGCAACCAGGATATTCTTGTCAACCAGCCCTTTCAATTGCGCATCCGAAGCGCCGGATTTTTTCAACAGTTCTGATTTGATTACTTCCCCTGTTGTTTTTATTAAATGCAAATAACTTAATAGCAGCTCCATTTGTTTCGGAGCCCTTGACCAATTGTTCAGCAGATCAGAAAGTTTTTCTTCATTGTTATATTCAGGGTTCAGCAATACATAAATTTCCTTTTTGGGAGAATAATTTTGTTTCAAAGCTTCCCAGACAAAACAAACTTTTTTCTGAATCAATTTATTGATGACAGGATAAACATGCGCAGAATCAAGTACTTGTTGTACCTCGGTAAGTTTTAATTCTTTTTTTATCAATAATGCCTCGGCTACCAGGTACTCATCATGATCCAGCGCTGAAAAATTGTCGCCATATTCTTCATTAAAGATCAGGATAGTCTCGCTCGACAATTTAAAATGTGAAGGAAGAGCAGCCGCCATTACTTCACCTTCACTGCACATATAATAAGACGCCATCCATTCCCATAATTGTAGTTGCTCTTTATACACCACCGGCTCGGTGTCCAGTACATTCAGAATTTCTTTCGGCTCAAAAAAATCAGGCTTTTCTTTGTGCACTCTTTTCACAATACCTGCATATTTTTTATTCTTGCCAAGGTTTACCTCTACACGGCAACCAGGTGTTACAGCATCCAGCATTTGTTCCGGAATCAGCCAGGTATAATTTTTTGGGAGAGCAAGAGGTATGATGATTTCTGCGTACAAGGGAGAAAAATATTCAATGATCAATTTTCAATACTCAATTTAAACAAAACAATATTCATTCATTTGACTTATTTGGCCTATTTGACTTATCTGACCTATTTGACTTTTTGACTTACACAATCCAGCTCGGATTATATTCGAGCAGTTTACTTTCCATTATTTTAAAAGTTTTTTCTTTCAAACTTTTTGTATCATGCATTGTTAATCCTGCAACCGAAATCTCGTCAAGAAAAACAATACGGCATTTACCGGGATTGAACGAGAATACATTTTGATAATGTAACCTGCTATAAGAATCCAGGAACAAAACAGGTTTAATGGCCGTTTGGGTTTCAATGGCCACGCGAAAAGCTCCATTATAAAATTCCTTTAAAGGTTGGCTGGTTTGATTGTAGGTACCCTCAGGAAAAAAAACAACAGAAATCCCTTTACTGATTATTGATTCCAAAATGCGAATACTTTGAGCTCTGTTTGCAGCATTGCTCCGGTCCACCGTCACGATTGCTTTTTTATAAATAAACCCAAATACAGGCACCCTGCTCAACTCTACTTTACCTAGTGGCCTAATAGGTTGACGAAATGCTTTTGGAAGAATGGCCGCATCGAGCAAGGAAATATGGTTGGCCACAAAAATGTATGGCCTGGTTTTATCATGTGGAGTTTCAAATAATCGTTTTGGGAAAACAAAAATAAGGGGAAACCAAAGATCAGCCCACAACATACATAGTCTGAATATCGCATTCCCTCCGCGTATTCTTCCTAAAAAAGAAGCAATTAATACAAAGGGAAACAGTATCAACATAATTGTTACAAACAAAACAAAGGCATAGATGCAATAAATCCACTGTAATGGTCTTAAAATATGAGACATCAATTCCTTTTTTTAAGTGGTGAGTTCCGTGAACCCTCTTCATCTCCAGGACAATGACATTCATATTCCCTGTGAAGGTTATAACAGGTAACAACTTTCGTTACATCATCGCATTGCGCAAAAATTATACGAAGACTTTCATGATCGCTTGTAAGACCTTGCAATGCAAAACTGGGACAGGGTCTGTCGTACATATTACTTCTGTTAAAAAGAATAATACCTGTTTTCATAATTTCTGTGATATCACTTTCACTGATGTGACGGCAATCCATCCGGCACATTGCATGGTGTGTATAGACCAGGTGGGAAGGATGCCTGTTGAAAGCCTCTTTTCTTTGTGGCTCCCACAAATGCCATTTCACCATTGCAAAAACAACCAGTGCAATTATTAATATCAACGAGGCAATTATGTTTCTTGATTTCATCCCGTTTATTAAAGTTGTTGATTTATTTTATATAGCCAGTATTTGTATTACTATTTAGCTTACCAAACTTTCTATTCTTCCATTTCACCTTTAGGATAAATGCTGAGCATGTTTTTGCAAATAGTTTTTCAGAACAAAGATTATTATCATTCCGCAGGCATGGCTTCAATAAAATACCTCATTCCAATATCGTGAAAACTTTGTTCCCCATTTTACCTGCAGTTCTTCTTCAGTAATGGGCAATCCTAATTCCTGTTTTATCGCAAGCATTGGTAAATTAATACCAGCGCCAAGGCCAGCGACAATAGTACCCTGCACTCTTGGGTTGATCTCAATAATCAAAAATTTTCCGGCTACAGATTTCTTTACCTGTATACCGATATTTCCATGTAACTGCAGTTCTTTAATTATTTGTGAGCAATAGGCAATAATATTTTCTTCTCTTACAAATTCACCTTCTACAGAAATGCCATTGATCATCTTTTTCCGAAGTCTTGGAATGACCAATTTGGTTTCTCCGCGATTTGCCAGGCAATCCACTGAATATTCTTCACCTGGCAAATATTCTGTTACCAGCAATTCAGGAAATGGTTTTGAGGAAAGAATCTGAATGGAATTATCAAATGTAATATATGTCGAGTTTGGCTTTTCATTAAAAAGAAGATAATGCTCATCAATATCATTTGCTATTATACGAAACCCCCTGCCGCCATTGGACACAGAGGGTTTAAAACAAACAGGTTTTTCCAGGAAACCCAATTCTTCAACAGCTATTTTGAATTGATCAACTGTTTCAACTACTCTATATGCCGGTACATTGATTCCTCTCCATTCTAAGAATTGATAAAGGCGGCTTTTATTATTAGCAACCTCCAGGGAATCAACATTACTTACCAGGACTTTTGTTCCCTGCGCTTCAAATTCTTTTCTGTGTTGCGCTAACGGAATAAGTTCTCTTGTTACCAATGGCATTAAAATATGTATATTCCTTTCCAGGCAAATTGAAATTAATTTCTCAATAAAATTTTTCTCCTGTGCTAACGGAATTGTTTCAAATTCTGCATGCAACCAACGACCAACGGCGTTAGAGTTTGCATCGGCCATGATAACTTCAAAACCAGGATGGGATTGCAAACATTTCAAAATTCCCGGCGCCCCGGGAGCGCCGGCGCCTGTCATCAGTATATTTATACCCATGTCCCCGCCAGCTGGCGGGGAACTTAGTTGGAAACTTTCTTTTTCTGCTGACATTACTTTTAGTTAAAGCATATCTCTATTGTAACCTGGCACTATGTTAATTATAAATTGGCCGTTGCCACGAAGCTATTTACTGTGGTGTGTTTTACCCTTTGCGTCTTAATTTCTTTGTGGCAAAACGCATTTAACTTAACAATAGTCTCGTCGTTATTGAGATACTACTGCCTCTTCACCATACATTTGATCTTTAAATTTCAAAGAAGGCGATGGAATAAATTTCTCAATGCCTAATTGATTCCATTTTTCATCAACACTCTTAATTGTAGCATCATCAGCAACAATTATGTTGGGCCAGTCACGATGAAAATCATCAAACTCTTTTGTTTTTCTTGTCCCATCAAAACCCATGCAAGCAAAATAGTTCCGGATGCCGGGATTCGGGTTATTTGTTGCTGGCTGCTGGTCGCTGGTTTCCAGTTCCTTGTGCCTTGTGCTTTGTGCCTTGTACAGTATATGATCTCTTTTTGGATCGAGATTATTACAAAATCTCCATAAAGCAGTTGGCAGATCATTAGCATCAACAGTATGCTCCACATACAAGATCATTTTTACTCCTTCGAAATCTTCCAATCCACAAATTTGTTGGTGCAATTCACGAATATGTCCGCCCCTGTTTTTCTCAACAGAGATAATCAAACAAGAAATTTCTTTTTTTAGTAAAGAAGTATTTACAGCATGTATCTCAGGAAAATTCATTTTTAATGTTTCAAGCGACAATTGCCAATTCCCAATTGCCAATTCCCAATTCCCATCTCTTTCTTCCTCGAATTTCGCTGTTCCATCCACACACATCTTTCCTCCAAAACCCAGTTTGCTGCAACTATGATCCAGCACATCCATTGGTCCCTGTGAAAAATAAATATCAGTTGCAGGATTTAAATTTTTGAAAACATATTTTGCCAACGCTTCATAGTCCTGGATTTTTATATTCTCATCAGCGAGAACCAGGATCTTGTTGAACATCATTTGCCCGGCTCCCCACATAGCATTCATCACCTTCTGACCCTGACCGGCAAAATCTTTTTTAATTTTTACTATCACAAGATTATGAAATACGCCTTCCACCGGCATATCCATATCAATAATTTCAGGGATCATCGTCATTTTTATAGGTGCCAAAAAAATTCTTTCGGTGGCCTTGCCAAGCCATGCGTCTTCCTGCGGAGGAATGCCGACAATTGTAGCAGGGTAAACAGGATTCTTTTTGTGAGTAATGGCAGTGATATGAAAACGGGGATACCAATCAGGTAGTGAATAATAACCGGTGTGATCGCCAAAGGGACCTTCCCAGATCATTTCATCCTTTGGATCAACATAGCCTTCAATAACAAAATCTGCATCGGCCGGCACTTCGACTCCAGGTTGGGTAATACATTTTACCAGTTCAACTTTTTTCTTTCTTAAAAATCCAGCCAGCATGTATTCGTCTACATTTTCCGGAAGCGGCGCAGTAGCAGAATAAGCATACACGGGATCACCGCCAAGCGCCACGGCAACCGGCATTTTTATCCCCAACTTCTTGTACTCATTAAAATGTTTTGCCGAAACTTTATGCTTATGCCAGTGCATGGCGGTGAGTGTTGGCCCAAACAGCTGCATACGGTACATGCCCACATTACGTATGCCTGTGTTTGGATCCTTTGTATGAATAACAGGAAGCGTTACAAACGGTCCACCGTCTTTTGGCCAGCAGGTAATAACCGGAAGTTTCGTAATGTCAGGCGGATTCATGATTATTTCCTGGCACTCCCCTCTCCCATTTTTTACTTTCGGCATCCATGAAGCAAATTGATTTAATTTGGGAAGCAGTCTTAATTTATCGATTATCCCTTCTTTTGGCGCTGCCAATAATTTGAAAAGTTCTTCTATTTGTTTTGCCACATCATCCAAATGCTCAACACCAAGGGCCATGCACATTCTTTTCCCGCTGCCATAAGCATTCATCAGCACTGGAAAATCATGACCCGTATTTTCAAATAATAACGCCATACCTCCTCCCGGCTGTTTACTCATGCGATCTGTGATCTCAGCCATTTCCAGATTTGGATTTACATAGGTTTTTATGCGAACCAGTTCCCCAGCTTTTTCCAATGCTTCAATAAATTGTTGCTGATTTTTGTATGCCATGATGGACAAAGGTAAAGCGGAAAAACTTGTGCAAAGGGTTTTGAATCAGCTTGCTTCGTAAAATAAAATAAAAAGTGGATGGCTAATATTTATATGATACAATGACCATCCAACTTTTCTGAAATTATATTGATGATTCATTTAGGGAAACCAATTCTATCTAAAAGATTTTGAAAACGCGGATCGTCTTTGAGTACCGCAGGCACCCAACGTTCATATTTAAGCATCATCAAAATCGGGTCGCGGTCTTCGAAGGCCTTTTCAAGATAATCAAAAGCTTCATCCAGGTCATCCAGGTAAGCTGCAGATAATCCTGTAAATGTATTGGCAACATATTCAGTTTTCGATCTTTCCTTTAATTCGTTCATCAATATTCGGGCCTTATCAGAACGTCCCGTGAGACAATAAATCCAGATAAAGGCATGAACTGTAAAGAAGTGGCTTTTGGAAAGCTTCATGGCAGACTCGAAAGATGAAATTGCTTCATCATACTGTTTCAATGCCATATACGTACTGCCTGTATTTACGTGGCATACAAATGAATTAGCATCCATTTCTATACCCATGTTGCTAACAGCAAGCGCTTCTTTGAACTTGCCGGCACAATGAAGAATGAGGGAGTGGATGGCATAGCAAAGTGAACTGAGCGGTTCCAGGTTGATAGCTATTTCGGCGTGCTTTTCAGCTTCTTCGAATTTACCTTCTACACAAGCAAGGTAATTCCAGGCATATCTAAAATGACCTTCTGCATATCGTGGATTGACTTCAATGGATTTAAGAAAATTTTTCTTTGCCTCCGGCCAGTTCCATTCAAAACAGGTATAATAATACCCGAGGGAACAATAGGGTTCACAAAGAGAAGGGTCCAATTGCAAAGCTCTCTCGGCCGATTGTTTTGCCTGGGCCAGTATTTGTTTAGGTGGCAATAAACCGTAGGATGCGATTAATAAATTTGCATCTGCATAACCTGCGTGGGCCAGGGCAAATTTGGGGTCAATGGCAATGGCTTTTTGAAAACATTGTATGCCGGTTATTACAGAAGTGCCACGTCTGCTTATATAGAACCTTCCTTTTAAATAGAGTTCATAGGCCCCGGTATTTTGTGTATAGCTTTTGGTCATCAAATCGCGATCCTTCTTCATTAAGGTCAGCTTGAGTTTTTTTGTAATGGCTAAGGCAATATCATCCTGAATCGCAAACACATCATCCATCTCCCGGTCATATCTTTCCGACCAAAGGTGATAACCATCGTCTACACTAACCAATTGGGCGGTTATTCGAAGCCTGTTGCCTTGCTTACGCACACTTCCTTCCAGCACGGTACGCACACTTAGTTTTTCTCCCAATTCCCGCAAGTCGATATTTTTTCCTTTGAATTGAAAAGTAGATGTGCGCCCCGCTACTTTTAATTCTTTTATATGGGCTAGAGAATTAATAATTTCTTCCGCGATGCCATCGCTGAAATATTCCTGGTCAGGGTCATTGCTCATGTTTATGAAAGGCAACACAGCAATACTTTTTAAAGAAATATTTTTACCAGGACCAGGTTTTTTGTCATTTTCGCGTTCGGTATTTTTTTCTTCCCCGGTCTTTCCCTTTAGTGAATTGAATGTTGGTTTTACCAGTCCTTCATGGTTAAGTGCAAACACCTCTACAGAACGTTTTACATTTTTCAATTGATAAATACCTACCGATATTGTTTTAAGTTCAGGGTGGTTGTGAAGTTCGTCATTTGCTTTATCTGAAATCAGTACACTGCCCGCCACTCCCAGTGATTCGATGCGTGAGGCAAGGTTAACTCCGTCGCCAAATACATGTTCTCCGTTAAAGATGATATCGCCGATATGTAAACCCATTCGCACAGGTACTTCTGGCAACTGTAAGAATTTCTGCTGCATAGATAATGCACATTGTACAGCTTCAATAACACTTTGAAATGTACTCAGGGTGCCATCTCCATAGTATTGAATAACACGGCCGTTAAACAGCTTATGCGCCTCTTGCAGGATTTCGCGATGTCGGTCTTTTATGATCATTGCTTTTTGTTCACTTTGCTGCATAATGGCAGTATATCCTTCAATATCGGTGAACAAGATGGCTGAAAGCTGACGATGTTGGCTCATAAAAAAGAATCGACTTAATAAATTTAAACAGTATTTGCGCAATTATCTAGAGAAGTGCCTTAAAATGTGAGGACAATCATATTTAATCAGAACCTGAATCCAGGCGTATTATAAGTGCTTGCACTAAAATATTATCTTCGATTTATTCTTCAATCTTCTTTTCATACAATAAAAATAAATGACTGTTGACTTCGGATTAAAATTAAAAAAGTGAATGAAAATCTTTTAACCTTAGGTCAAATAATCCATAAAGAAGCAGATGAAATACTTTATACCAAAGGATTGGATGATGTCTTAAGTCAATTTGGAATACCTCATTATACAGGAAGCTATGCTCTGCAACTCATGACCTGGCGTGACCTGGATATTTATCTTGAAGCAGACAATCTTTCCGAAGAAAAATTTTTTGAACTTGGTAGGCTAATTGCCGGCAGTTTCAATCCCGTTAAAATGAGTTTTCGAAATGAAAGGATTGCAAAAACGCCTGGACTGCCGGTGGGACTTTATTGGGGAATTTATTTAGGCGACGAACGGAATGGAGCATGGAAGATTGATATCTGGGCAATGGATTCAAAAGAGTGTCAACAGCGAATAGAGTATTGTATCAATCTATCAAATCAAATTTCTGAATCAGCAAGGTTAATTATTCTTGATATTAAATCGCAATGCTGGAAAGACCCTGCCTATCGAAGGTCTTATTTAAGTACTGATATTTATAAAGCAGTTCTTGAGGATGGTGTTAGGGATCTTGAAGGTTTCAGAAAATGGCTGCAGCAGTAATTATGTAAGTATATCATGCCACGGAATGCACGGACAATATAGAAAGAAATCCCGCCTTAGGCAGGACGGTACTAAAAATTACATCGGCACACGTGGGCAACCATATCCTTTTTTCTTCCCTCCACTAAATTTACCGCCTCCATAAACTCCACTCCTGTTGTTATTATCACCACCGCCCAAACGATAGGTCAGGTGAAGGCCAAGCATATAATACCAGTCTTTATGGTTTACACCACCACGCTGAGCGCCTTTTGCAGGATAATTTGGATTGCCGCCTGGCAATTCATCGCCACGATAAGACATGTCAACTGCTAATTGCCCTTTGGCGGTCAACAGATCATTGGGATCAACATAGGTACTGCTTACATCATCGAGATAATCTGTAAATAATTTTCGCATGCCTAATTCAAGACCAATACGCAGGTTATCATTAATTGCATATTTAACGCCTCCCCCAAACGGGAGGGCGAGTTGTGTAAGTGAATAAGGCTTACGGTCAGGATATTGAGAAAGTCCCTCTCCTTCCGTACTCAAGGGTTTCAAAAAAATTTTTTGTGTACTGCCATTAAAGTCATAGGGATTAAAGTGAAAAACAGCGAGCCCGGCAAAGAGATAGGGTGAAAATTTCTGTTCCGACAAATTGAAAAAATAATACTCGCCTACCAGGCTGAATTCAGTTATTTTAGTTTCAAAGGCAAGATTACGGGCGATTAGGGAATCATTGTTACTGAAGCGGTCAGCACCGCCCACAACAGTATAAGTGAAACCGCCACGAATCATGACCTGGTCCATTAATTCATAATTGACTGTAACACCAATAGCCCCATTTGTTACTTTTTTGGGGAATATTTTATCGGTCAGGTCACCCGAATAAGCTGAAAGACCGCCAAAAATACCAACGTGTACCTGTTGAGAAAATGCAGCAGAGCCCATCAAAATAAAACTTCCTAACAGCCAGATTCTCCTCATAATTTAAAATTTAGCAACATATAGCAAAATTAAGGCCTGAAAAAGTTCTTTTTAAACAACGAAAGAAAAACAAAATAAGTATCAGGGAATAGAGAAAAGATGACAGATAAAAATGAATGGCTGAACCGGAATTAATTATTCACTTTTATCTTTTATCTATTCATTTTTTACCCGTTTATCAATTTAGCAAATCATATACAAGCGATTTGGCTATTTTAGCCCTTCTAAAAAACAACAATATGCGATTGCAGGTTTTTTTTGCAGCTTTGATTGCCTTATTTTTTAATCCTTCATGTAGTGACAACAATCAGGCAAAAAGTAGTTCGGTCAAAAAAGATTTTCTTGCCGATAATCTTGATACAACCGTTTCGCCGACCCGTGATTTTTTTGAGTATGCAAATGGAGGCTGGATAAAAAGAAATCCTATTCCACCGGATCAAAGTAGGTGGGGTATTGGCAACCTCGTAATAGAAGAAAATTTAAAACGGTTAAGAGAGATCAGTGAAAATGCAGCAAAAGCCCATGCGGCTAAAGGAAGCAATGAGCAAAAGATCGGAGACTTTTGGTCAACAGCGATGGATAGCGCGAAGATTGAACAACTGGGCTTGCAGCCTTTGAAACCATACCTGGAGAAGATCAATGCAATTAGTGATGTAAAAACATTAGTATCTACTGTAGCCGGATTAAAAAGGATTGGCTCCTCCACACTATTCAGCGATTTTACCACACAGGATGACAAGAATAGTGATGTGATGACCTATAAACTATGGCAGGGAGGAATTGGTTTGCCTGAAAGAGAGTATTATTTCAAAAACGATTCTGCAACTATAAATATTCGCAATGAATATGTAAACTATATCACGAGAGTGATGACAATGGCAGGAGATGACAGTCTAAAAGCCAATGAAGCAGCAAAGAATATTTTAAAATTGGAAACAAAATTAGCACAGGCATCACGCAAACTGGAAGACCTGCGCGATCCTTACAGGAATTATAATAAAATGGCGATCACAGATTTGAAAAAATTGTCGTCAACAATTAATTGGTCAAATTATCTTGAAATAGCCGGCGTAGCACATATTGATTCTGTTGTTGTTGGTCAGCCCGAGTTTTTTAAGGCATTAAACAATGTTTTAGCCAATACTCCGATCAGTGATTGGAAGATCTATGTCAAATTCAATCTAATTAGTGATTTTGCAGGGTCACTGCCCGATAAATTTGGTGAAGCAGCTTTCAATTTTAATAAACTGTTTTCGGGCGCTAAAGAAAGAAGACCAAGATGGAAAAGAGTAATTGCGGCCGAAGAAAATTCCATGGGAGAAATGTTAGGACAATTGTATGTGAAAGAATTTTTTTCTGAGAAGACAAAGAAAAGATATGCTGATATGGTAGAAGATATTCGTGAAGCTTTGAAAGATCGGATCGGTCAACTGACATGGATGAGTGATAGCACCAAGCAAAAGGCCTATATCAAACTAGCCGCCATGAAAAAGAAAGTGGGGTATCCCGACAAATGGAAGGATTTTTCTGCAATGAATATCGGAACGGAAAGCTATGTGCAAAACTCTATCAATGCCAATTTATGGTGGCATAATTACAGTATGAATAAATTAGGAAAGCCTGTTGACCGTGACGAATGGGATATGACCCCACAGACTTACAATGCTTATTACAATCCTTCCAACAATGAGATTGTACTGCCGGCAGGCATATTTACAGTTCCGGGTTACCGTGATGAGGAACTGGATGATGCCCTGGTATATGGATATGCCGGAGCTTCTACCATCGGTCATGAAATGACTCACGGTTTTGACGATGAAGGAAGACAATATGATGAGAAAGGGAACCTGGTAAGCTGGTGGACATCAAAAGATGAAGCAGAATTTAAAAAAAGAGCAAATGTAATTATAAAACAATTTGATGAATATGAGCCTGTGCCGGGTTACCATATAAATGGAAAAGCAACTACAGGTGAAAACATTGCAGACCTTGGAGGAATTTTGTTGGGCATTGAAGCATTTAAGAAAACTGAGCAATATAAAAAAGGAGAAAAAATTTCAGGGCTTGATCCTATGCAACGTTATTTTCTCGGCTATGCCCTCGGCTGGCTGAACCATACAAGAGAAGAGCAATTAAGAAGCCGACTCCTGACGGACGTGCACTCCCCTGCGAAGTATAGAGTCAACGGACCGTTTGTTGATGTGGATGAATTTTATACCGCATTCAATATAAAACCAGGAGATAAAATGTACAGGCCGGATAGCTTGAGAGTGAGGATATGGTAAAGCCCATCCCGATTCGCCTTAGGCGGAGAAGGCCATCAATACACAGACCCTCATAATTCATCATTTTCTATAGAAACGAGAAACTCTCAACTCGAAGAAAGTCTGAGAGTTTTTAGTATGGTTAAATAAGCAGGGTTTTGTGCCGATGCTAAGTCCTCCCTGCGGGAGGATTTAGGTGGGCTTTAATTCCCAGTCCCGGTTCATCGGAATAAATGATTTTTCCAAAATCATATTCAATGCCGGTTGCCAGATCTTCTTCAAGAAGCAAGGGACCATCCATATCAACATAATCAATCAGCGGGAGTAAATGTGCAATGGCTGCAGTGCCAATGGTTGACTCATTCATACACCCGATCATAACTTTCAAATCCAGTTCTCTTGCATTTTTTATCATTCTTAATGCGGGAGTAATGCCGCTGCACTTTGTAAGTTTTATATTGATTCCATGAAAATGACCTATACAGTTTTCAACATCATTTTCAAACACACAGCTTTCATCAGCAAATAATGGCAGTGAAGATTCCGTGTAAAGAATTTTCATTCCTTCCCAATTATCTTTCGCAAGGGGTTGTTCAACAAATTCAACTCCCAATTCTTTTAACGGGGGAATTAATTTCAATGCTGTTTCTAAATCCCAGGCAGCATTTGCATCAACCCGCAATACTGCCGTTGTATTTTCTCTTAAGGCTTTGACAATGGCAATATCATCGGCTGTCCCGACTTTTACTTTATAAACCGGCCAGGGCTTTTCTTTCATTTTGGCAATCATATTGTCAATGCTGTCGATACCGATAGTGTAATCAGTTAAAGAATTTTTTGTAATATCGCCGTTCCAGAATTCATACAATTTCTTTTTTTTCATTTTTCCATACAAATCCCAGGCTGCCATATCAAGTGCGCAAACCAAAAAAGAATTCAGCGGGAAAAGATGATGGAGGTAATGCCAGTAACGATCCGGTTCAGTGAATGCGAATTTTTCTACAAAGATTTTTTTCCTCTCGAGGTCTTCGATCATTTTTTCAACAGGAATGTTGTAGTAACTGATGGCAGGAGCTTCGCCATAACCTTTCCATCCAAAATTTTCCAACTCAACAATGAAGGTGGGTTGATGAGTTTTTGTTCCTTTTGAAATGGTGAAGGGATGTTTGAATTTCAGGTTATATTTCCAATAGTTTACTTTCATGAAGGGGTTTATCTCCCTGAGTGAACCACATATCCTTTCAATTCCTCATTAAATTCTCTTTGTTTCAGCAATTCTTCCAGTGTGATGTGCATGCGGTACCGCCAGTAATATTTTGGAATGGCCGGAATATTTATTCTTTCTTCATGGGGGTTTTGCCGGCGGATTTTTTCATTCATTCCCAATATATCCTGTAACTGGAAAATGCTCCACATAGACGGGCAATACAGATGCTGCAATACTATGGCACGATTGACCCATGCCTCACAGAAATAGGGGGCTTCCCCACGTTGTCCCAATATGTTATTAAAATATCGTTGCGTGCGGCTGCGATCCTCTTCCCACCAGCCACGGATGGTACTCATATCATGCGTGGAAGGTGCCACCACTGCAAGGTATGGAGCATCATTAGGATTGGAGAACTCTTTGTTGGTTTCTTTTGGCATTCTCTGGATTTCCAAACTCAGAATCCCCAACTGCTTCATCACATCGGGTACGCAATGCGGCACCATACCAAGGTCTTCTCCGCAGATCAACATGTTGGTAGCGTTTTTTAAATAAGGAAGTTTGTGCATGGCTTCCTTTTTCCAGAAATCATCCTGCCTGCGGTAGAAGTAATCAATGTAAAGATCTTTCAGTTTTTGCTGGCTATGCCATTCGAGATATTTGAAAGAAAAAGTATTCTCCATCCCAAAACGAAAGTGAAATTGCTGGCCGTCTGAATTTTCCTCTTCAAATAAAATGACATTAGAAATAAGATCGAATAACCCCTGCTGAATGATTTTATTTTCTTCCGTATCATCAAAACTGGCAAAATAATCCTGTACCTGTCGCTGTGTTGCTATTCCCATCTCAAGTTCATAAGTCCCGTAATCATTGGGTATTACAAATTCAGTCCTTACTCTTTGAGCATAAGAGCCAAAGATTTGATTTATAATTTCATTCGTTATATATGGCTTGCAATACCGGTAATAATCAAACCAGATTCCTTTTTCACCAAATTCTTTTATGTCAACCGGTATGGCGGGGACAAAATATCCCATGATGCCTTCAATGGCATGCATAGGTATGCTCCAGATGCGAAAAAAGCCAAGTATATGATCAATGCGAAAGGCATCAAAATAATCGCTCATTTGCTCAAATCGTTTTCGCCACCATGCAAAACCATCTTGTTGCATACTTTTCCAGTTGTAAGTAGGAAAACCCCAGTTTTGTCCCTTTACTGCAAAATCATCCGGTGGGGCACCGGCCTGCATGCACATGCTATACAATTCAGGTTCTACCCAGGCATCGCAACCATAGCGATAGATACCGATTGGAATATCCCCTTTCAATACCACGCCTTTTTTATGTGCATAATCTGCCGCTTCCTTTAATTGAAGATGTAAATGGTGCTGGATAAAATAATGAAGAGCTATTTCATTAAATGTTTTTGAACCCGCCAATGATAATTTATCAATATCACGAGGATCATATATTCCATTTGCTTTCCACTGCTCAAAATGGGAAGTACCATATTTATCACGGAAATAACAAAAAACTGCATAAGGAAGAAGCCAGTGCTTATTGTCCTGAAAAAAAGATCGATATTCTTCGCTTGCAAAACATTCACTCCGCAATAATTCGTACAATTCTTTCAGCATGCTGAGTTTGAATTTCATCACTTCCTCATAATCCAGTTCAGGAAGATCATTCAACTGTTTTTGCTTTCTTTTTAAAGAACGAAGCTTGTTTACATATTCTTTGCCGGCAACTTTATCGAGATTTATATAAAGTGGATGTAAGGCAAACGCCGAGATAGCGGCATAAGGATAAGAATCCGTCCAGCTATGTTTAGCAATTGTGTCATTTACAGGAAGTATTTGTATCAATTTTAATCCTGCTGCCTTCGCCCAATCCACCAATAATTTCAGATCGGTAAACTCTCCTACGCCAAAACTATTTTTACTTCGGAGGCTGAAAACAGGAATAGCAACTCCGGCTCCTTTCCATGTATTGTTAGGAAGATAAGCAAAGCCATCATGGATTATCGTTATCTTCTTTTTGACTCGTTCGCCATATAATAAGCGGTTATTTCCATCTTCATAGTGAAGAAATTTTTTTTCTTTTATATTATATATTCCATATTTATAAGCAAGTGGAAAATCTTCTTCGGAAAGATCCATCTTAATGATCCACCAATTGCCTTCTTTACTCATTAAAGAAAGTTTTTCGGTTGACCAGTTATTAAGGGCATTTCCTGCACCTGTCAAACAAAGCACTTCATTTTTTTGCAGGAGCGGAGCCTTCACTTTAAAAATATGTGTGACACGTTTTGGAGCTTTTACTTTTACCCTGGTTACATTTCCACTTAACAGCGTATTTTGAAAAGGTGCCGTAAAGAAAGCATTTTCATATTCACCCGCATGATTCCAGGTGTCTATAAATTGCAATTCATTAATTCCCTGCCCGTCCGGCCGTGCGTCGCCAAAGG
>Ga0137463_1000289_pt1 | contig 18787 bp, 14 predicted proteins | sample EasRivERMGT800_2_FD_102333 | JGI IMG/M metagenome (GOLD analysis project Ga0137463, IMG submission 102333) | Soil microbial communities from meander-bound floodplain in the East River, Colorado, USA - East River MetaG ERMGT800_2 | ecosystem: Environmental > Terrestrial > Soil > Floodplain ...
CCGGGCAGCGCCGCAGGAACGGTGCGCTTCAGGCACAACACGGTTTGTTCCGCCACGCGTTCGACATCCGCCTGTTTCGGGCAGTCCTTGCCGGATACGACCATCGACGCCTTGAGGATGGTATGTTCGAGCGAGACGTTGTATGCGCGCAACGCGGCGAACAGGGCCGACAGCGTCGCCTCAGTTGCCTCGTAGCAGCGCTCGATGGTGTGATCGCCGTCGAGCAGCACCTCGGGTTCGACGATGGGTACGATCGACGCTTCCTGGCACAGCGCGGAATAGCGCGCGAGCGCGTGCGCATTGGCGTACATGCAGGCGTGGCTCGGAATGCCCGGCCCTATGGTGATCACTGCGCGCCATTTCGCAAAGCGCGCGCCGAGCTTGAAGTACTCCTGGAGCCGATCTCTCAAGCCGTCCAACCCCTCGGAGACCTTTTCCCCGGGACAAAACGCGAGATCGTGGATGCCCTTGTCGACCTTGATGCCCGGGATGATGCCCTTCCCCTCCAAGTAGGCCGGGAACCGTTCGTTGCCGCTCAAGGTCGACTGCCGCAGGGTTTCGTCGAAAAGAATCACCCCGCTGACGAAATCCTCGATGCCCTTGGTGGTGAAAAGAAGGTCGCGGTAGGCGCGGCGATTCTGCTCGGTGCACTCGACGCCGATCGACTTGAAGCGCTTTTCGCAGGTTCCGCTGGATTCGTCCGCCGCGAGCAGGCCCTTGCCCCTGGCGACCATGGCCGCGGCAGTCCTTGAAAGAAGATTCTTGTCCATGAAATGTTCCTGTGACTGATTTCGAAGATGGCGGGAGGACCCCGAGGGTCGTGATTTTACCGCGCCTGACGCAAGCGCCGCACGTCCCGGGGACCAATCCGCTAGCAGGCCGTCTGGTAACGGACGCGGCAGGTGGCCAGCACCTCCTCCGGATCGCGCCGCCACCAATTGCGCGAGGACATGATTTCGACTTCGTGGAAACCCCGGTATCCGGCCCGCTCCATCCAGGAGCGGATGAGCGGCAGGTCGATCACCCCGTCGCCCATCATTCCGCGGTCGGTGAGCAGGTCGGTGGTGGGTACCAGCCAGTCGCAGATGTGGAACGCCAGCAGGCGCTTGTCGCCGGCGCGTTCGATTTGCGCGCTTAGCTGCGGGTCCCACCAGACGTGGTAGACATCCACGGCCACGCCAACCCCTTCCCCCAGTTCGTCGCACAGGTCGAGAGCCTGCGCCAGGGTATTGACGCAGGCTCGGTCCGCGCAGTACATCGGATGCAGGGGCTCGATCGCGAGGGGCACGCCCGCGGAACGCGCGTGATCGAGCACTTCGCCGATGCCGTCCCTCACCATCGCCCGCGCCCCGGCAAGGTCCTTGGAGCCGGGAGGGAGACCGCCGGCGACGAGAACGAGACACCGGGCCTCGAGGACCGCGGCATCGTCCACCGCCCGCAGGTTGTCGTCTATCGCCGCCTGGCGGCCATTGCGGTCTGCGGCCGGAAACATTCCGCCACGGCACAGGCCCGTGACCGTCAGGCCGTGATCGCGGATCGCCCTGGCCGCATTCTTTGCCCCCATCTCGGCGAGCTTGTCACGCCAGGGCGAGATGCCGCGGATGCCGTGGCGGGAACAGCCCTCTATGATCTGGCGCAGTTTCCACTTGTCGCGCACCGTGGCGGTGTTGAGCGACAGCAGTTCCGGGTCGGGCGGATTGCTCATCCGTCCACGCCGTTTACGGCCAGAAACTGCTTCATCCGGGACGACGCCAGCCCGGGGTCGCGCAACAACCCGGCCGCGTCTGCAAGACGAAATGTTTCGGCAAGATCGACGACCGAGCGCGCCGACTGCTGGCCGCCGACCATGACGAAATGTTCCTGGTAGCCGTTCAGCCACGCGAGGAAAACGAGGCCGGTCTTGTAAAAGCGCGTCGGCGCGGAAAATACGTGCCGTGCGAGCGGCAGCGTCGGCGCGAGGATGTCGCGGAAGCCTTTCGCGTCGCCCGACGCGAGGCGGGCGAGCGCGGCCGAAGCGGCGGGCGCGATCGCGTCGAAGATCCCGAGCAGGGCGTCCGAATGAACCCTGCCGTCGCCTTCGATCAGCTCCGGATAGTTGAAATCGTCCCCCGTGTACATGCGCACGTGCGCGGGAAGGCGCCCGCGCATATCGATTTCCTTTTGCCGGTCGAGCAGCGAGATCTTGATGCCGTCCACCTTGGCGCGGTTCGCCTCGATCACCGCGAGCGCCACGTCCATGGCCTTGCCATGATCCTTCCCGCCCCAGTATCCGGCCAATTGCGGATCGAACATCTCGCCCAGCCAGTGGATGATGGCCGGCTGCTTGAGCTGCGACAGGATGCGCGCATAGACTTCGAGATAGTCGTCGGCCGAGCGCGCGCAGGCGGCCAGGGCGCGGCTTGCCATGAGAACGATGCGGCCGCCGAGGCGTTCGACCGATTCGCACTGCTCCTCGTAGGCCGCGATCACGCCGGGCAGGGTGGCGGCGGGGGGTTCGAGCTGGTCCGTTCCCACCCCGCTGAAGAGGACCGCGCCTTCGATGTCTTTCGAGGCATCGACCGAGCGGCGGATCAATTCCAGCGAATTCGTCCAGTCCAGTCCCACGCCGCGCTGCGCCGTATCCATGGCTTCGGCCACACCCAGACCCAGCGACCACAAGTGGCGCCGAAACGCGAGGGTCGCATCCCAGTCGAGCGCCGTATCCAGCCAGGGATTGCCGGAGGCGAGTGGATCGGCGACGACATGCGCTGCGGCCAGCGCGATTCGATTGAAGCTCGCGCGGCCGGCAATGGCGAACTCGCGCGGCGCGCTCATGCGGAATTCCTGCGTCGCTCCCTTCCCGGTCGGCAGGCGTATGCGCGTCGCGATCTTTTCCGGCGCGTTCATGCTGTTTTCGACCTCGTCCTGCTCGTCCTGCTATTGCACTTTCAGTTTCGGAATGTCCACCCAGCGCCGCGTGCGCCAGGACTTCTGCGCGCAATCCACCAGCTGCAGGCCCTTGGCGCCCTCGAGCAGGTTCCATTTGAATGGCCCGCCTTCGCAGACGTGGCGGATGAACAGCTCCCACTCGACCTTGAAGGCATTGTCGTAGGCGGCTGCGTCCGGAACCTCCCGCCAGTCGGCGGCGAAGTCGTGGGCCTGACGCACGTCGGGATTCCACACCGGACGCGGGGTCTCGGCGAGTGACTGGGTGAAGCAGCGCGTGAGTCCGGCGACGGCCGAGCCCAGCGTGCCATCCACCTGGAACGTCGCGAGATCGTCGCGGCGCACCCGCACGCTCCAGGAGTTGTTGAAGTGCGCCATCGCGCCCCCCGCGAGTTCGAAAGTCGCGTACGCGGCGTCATCGGCGGTCGCCCGGTACTTTTTCCCGGACTCGTCCCAGCGCTCGGGCACGTCCGTGGCGCCAAGACACGAAACGCCCCTGACTTCACCGAACAGATTGTCGAGCACGTAGCGCCAGTGGCAAAGCATGTCGAGGATGATTCCACCGCCGTCCTGCTTGCGGTAGTTCCACGAGGGCCGCTGCGCCGCCTGCTCGTCCCCCCTGAACACCCAGTAGCCGAATTCGCCCCGCACCGAGAGAATCTTGCCGAAGAAACCCGCGTCGCGCAGTGCCCTGATCTTCAGCAACCCGGGCAGCCACAGCTTGTCCTGCACCACGCCGTGCCTGACCCTGGCTTTTTTCGCTGCGCGGTACAGCGAAAGCGCCTCCGCCAGCGAGGTCGCCACCGGTTTTTCGCAATAAACGTGTTTTCCCGCGGCAATGGCCTTCTTCAGCAGGGCTGCCCGCATCTGGGTCGAACCGGCATCGAAGAACACCGTGTCCTCGCGGTTGGCAAGCGCCGCAGGCAGATCGGTGGTCCAGCGCCTGATGCCGTGCTCGGCCGCGAGCTTCTCCAGCTTGGCGGCGTTGCGCCCGACAAGAATGGGATCGGGCATGACGCGGTTACCATCTGACAGCAGCACTCCGCCCTGATTGCGGATCGCCACGATCGAGCGCGCCAGGTGCTGGTTCATCCCCATGCGCCCGGTCACGCCGTGCATCAGGATTCCCAGCCTTTTCTCAGCCATTACGCCCCGCGCGAGGGTGCTCCCCGACACGAACGATCTTCATCGTGTTCGTTCCCCCTGCCTTGCCGATCGGCTCGCCGATGGTAAGCACGATCAGATCGCCTTTCTGGACCGCACCGTGGTTCACCAGCACGGTCTCGGCTTCCGCCAGCAGTTCTTCGCGGTTATCGCCTACGTACTTGACCATCAGGGGATAGGTGTCGCGGAACAATGCACAGCGATAGCGCGTCTCGGTCTGCGAGGTGAGGGCGTAAATTGGTACGCCGCAGTTGATGCGCGACATCCACAACGCGGTCGAGCCCGATTCCGTGAGCGCGGCAATGACCTTGACCTTGAGATGGTAGGCGGTGAAAAGCGCGGCCATGGCGATCGACTGGTCGACCCGCGTAAACACGCGATCCAGGAAGTCTCGCTCCAGCGTGACCTGCGCAGAATCTTCGGCGACTTCGCAGATGCGGCTCATCGACGCGATGGTCTCCACCGGGTACTTGCCGCTCGCGGTTTCGGCGGAGAGCATCACCGCATCGGTCCCGTCGAGGACGGCGTTGGCCACATCCGACACCTCAGCGCGGGTGGGCACAGGGCTGGAAATCATCGATTCCATCATCTGGGTGGCGGTGATGGTCAGCTTGTTCTGCTCGCGCGCCATGCGGATCATGCGCTTCTGCATGGCGGGGACCGAGGCGTCGCCGACCTCGACCGCCAGATCGCCGCGCGCGACCATGATGCCCTCGCAGGCCGACATGATGTCGGTGAGCGCCTTGGGTTCGACCGCCTCGGCACGCTCGATCTTGGCGATCAGGAACGCCTCGCCGCCCGCGGCGAGCAGCAGCTGCCTCGCCATGTACATGTCGGCGCTCGATTTCGGGAAGGACACAGCAAGGTAGTCGACCTTGATCCTGGCCGCGGTGCGAATGTCTTCCATGTCCTTGGAAGTCAGCGCGGGCGCCGTCAGCCCGCCGCCCAGCCGGTTGATGCCCTTGTTGTTGGACAGCACCCCGCCGTGGCGCACCCGGCAATGGACTTCGCTTCCGGCCACTTTTTCGACCTCGAAGACGATACGGCCGTCGTCGAGCAGCAGCACATCCCCCTCGTGCACATCGCGAGGCAGTTCCTTGTAGTCGAGCCCCACGCGGCCCTCGTCGCCCAGTTCGCAGGCAGCGTCCAGCACGAAGGCATCGCCGGGCTTGAGGGTCACCTTACCGTCCTTGAACTTGCCGACCCGGATCTTGGGGCCCTGCAGATCCCCCATGATCGCCACCGTTCGCCCGGTCTTGCGGCAGGCTTCGCGAACCAGCTCGGCGCGCCGCTCGTGGTCGGCGCCGGTACCGTGCGAGAAATTCATTCGCACGACATCCACGCCGGCGAGAAACATTCGCTCGAGTGTCTGCGGGTCGTTGGATGAGGGGCCCAGCGTGGCGACGATCTTGGTACTGCGCATTTGTCCAGCCTCGGATTGTTGTTCTACTTTACCAGATGCGCATCGCGCCCCTTCGCTTTCGCCGGACCGAAACCGCCCCCGTGCGCTGTCCGGGCCGGGTCGCCCGGGACCGCCCGGCCCCGCCGGACTGGGCAGCAAGCCACCCCTTTGCGCCCTTCAGCGCCGATAGGCCCCCTCAATCCGGCCGCGATATCGTTCTGGCGGCGAACGCCCCGAGTCGGTTATATTTCCGATCTGCGCCAGCAGTCGCGCTGAAATCGCCAGCGGTCGAGCCCAATTCAACAGGGAGAACACCAGTGCTTGCCACGCAGATTCGCCAGAAGGACGGAATTTTCTACTTCGGCAGCATCCGCGCGCCAGAGCTGCTCGCCAAAGTGCGCTTCATCAGCCGCTTCTACGGCGAGGGCGCCGAAATCGCGCCGGCGCGCATTTCCCAGGACGACGAAATCGCGCAGTTCATCGCGAAGATCGAGCGCACCGACCGCGCCTTCCAGAGAACCCTGTCCCGAGCCAAGGTACGCCAGCTCAAGAACTTCTACGAAACGGCGATCACCCAGCCGCCGATTCCGGGAACCGTGCTGCTGTTTACCTCGGAAAAACTGCGCTTCCAGGCCGCCGGCGTGACCGAAGGCATCGGGCATCTTTCCGAACCGCAATCGAAGTTTCTCATCATCGACGGCCAGCACCGGCTGGCAGCTCTGCGCTTCTATCTCGACGAGCACCCGGACGATGCGAAAACCATCAACGTGCCGTGCGTGATTTTCGACGGCCGCAGCGAGGATTTCGCCACCGAGATGTTCGTGATCATCAACTCCACGCCCACGCGCATCAACAAGAGCCACCTGGTGGACCTCTACGAGCGCGTCTCGTGGGCCGAACCCCACCGGAAGTTCGCCGCGCGTCTGGTCGGCAGCCTTTACAGCGAGGGTGACAGCCCGCTTCGCTACCGGATCAACCGGCTCGGCGGGCGCAGCCAGCAGGACAAGTGGATTCTGCAGGCCGAACTCTTCAACGAACTGCACCGCTGGGTCAACCGCGACTGGCGCAAGATCCAGACCTCCGGAGGCAGCGCCCGCGAAGTGCCGCGCTACTACGGAATGGTGCGCGATTTCCTCAAGGTGGCGGAAAAGGTCTGGGGCGAGGCCTGGGGCCACGCCAACTACACCGTCACCAAGCCCGTCACCCTCAAAGCCATGATCCGGGTCTGCGCCGACCTCGCCCGCGACGACGGCGACCCCGCGGAAGGACGGCTGAAGCGCTGGGAAGAGCGCCTCGCGCCGTGGCGCGAACAAGTTCGCGCATTCCGCTCGGAGGGATTCTACGAACGCTTCCCCGCAAAGGGCGAAGTCGAGCGCGTCTCGCGGGTGCACAAGGAACTGGCCCGCGCCGCCGGGATCGAAACCCGCGCCGCCAAGTAGAAGCGACGCTCGACGGCCGGCTCCGGCAAGCACGAATCTATCGCGCCGAAGTCCGGCGGAATGAAATCCTTCGCCGCTTCGCGCCTCAGGATGACAGCCCGGGCTGTCACCATTGGAAAGAACCTAAGCCGTCCCCCGCGCCTCGAGGATCTCGATCGCCGGCAGCTTTTTCCCCTCGAGAAATTCGAGAAAAGCGCCACCGCCGGTCGAGATGTACGAGATCCGGTCGGTCACGCCATATTTGGAGATAGCGGCGAGCGTATCGCCGCCGCCGGCAAGCGAAAAAGCGCCTGAGCCCGCGATCGCCTGCGCAACGGCTTTCGTTCCCTGCCCGAACTGGTCGAACTCGAACACGCCCACCGGGCCGTTCCAGACGATGGTGCCGGCTTCGGAGAGTAACTTCGCGAACGCCGCCGCGGTACGCGGGCCAATATCGAGGATCAGGTCGTCGTCCTCGACCGCAGACGCCGGCTTGATCTCGGCCTTCGCCGCAGCCGAGAGTTCTTTCGCGCACACCACGTCCACCGGGAGCGGCGCTTCGCCGCCCTTCGCCTTGAGGATCGCCATGATCTTCCTCGCCTCCGCGACGAGGCCCGGCTCGGCGAGCGACTTGCCGATCTTCATGCCGGCGGCGAGCATGAAAGTATTGGCGATGCCGCCGCCCGCGATCAGGCGATCCACTTTCCCGGCGAGCGCCGCCAGGATCGTAAGCTTGGTCGAGACTTTCGAGCCGGCGACAATCGCAACGAGCGGCCGCGCCGGGTGCTCGAGCGCCTTTGACAGCGCTTCGATTTCCGCCGCCATCAGCGGCCCGACGCAAGCCACCGGGGCATACTTCGCGACGCCATGGGTGGTCGCCTCGGCCCGGTGCGCGGTGCCGAAGGCGTCGTTGACATAGATCTCGCACAGCGCCGCCATTTTCCGCGCCAGCGCGTCGTCGTTCTTCTTTTCCCCCTTGTTGAAGCGGCAGTTCTCGAGCAGGACGACCTTGCCCGGCTCTACCGCCACGCCATCGAGCCAGTCGCGTTTGAGCGGCACATCGGTGCCGAGCAGTCCCGAGAGATGCTTGGCCACCGGGGCAAGCGATTCCTTCTCCTCATACTTTCCCTCGGTCGGCCTGCCCAGGTGGGAGACCAGCATCAAACGTGCACCCTGCGCCAGCGCCTCCCGGATTCCCGGCAGCGCGGCGCGGATGCGCGTGTCGTCGGCGATGGCCCCGTCCTGGATGGGAACGTTGAAATCGACCCGGACGAGGACGCGCTTACCGCGCAGGTCCAGCTCCGACATCTTGAGAACGCGCAAGTGCCTACTTCGCGTTGATGAGCGCGACCGTTACATCGAGCATCCGGTTGCTGAACCCCCACTCGTTGTCGTACCAGGACGAAACCTTCACCAGGGTGCCTTCGGCGACCTTGGTGAGGCTCGCGTCGAATATCGACGACGCCGGATCGTGGTTGAAATCCGAGGAGACGAGCGGCTCGGTGTTGTACGCGAGGATCCCTTTCAGGTCCGTTTCGGAAGCTTGCTTTACGGCGTTGTTGACTTCGTCAACGCTGGTAGGGCGCTTCGCGACGAAGGAAAGGTCGACGATCGAAACGTTGATCGTAGGCACGCGAATGGAGAATCCGTCGAGCTTGCCGTTCAGCTCGGGCAGCACCAGGCCCACGGCGGCGGCGGCCCCGGTCTTGGTCGGAATCATGTTCATGCTCGCCGAGCGCGCCCGGCGCAGGTCTTCGTGGTAGACATCGGTGAGCACCTGATCGTTGGTGTACGAGTGTATGGTGGTCATCAGGCCGCAGACCACGCCGATCCGGTCGTGCAGCGCCTTGACCAGGGGCGCGAGGCAGTTGGTCGTGCAGGACGCGTTGGAGATGACGGTGTGCGGGGCCTTCAGGGTCTTGTGGTTGACGCCGTACACGATGGTGGCGTCGACGTCCTTGGCCCCGGGAGCGGAAATAATCACTTTCTTCGCGCCGGCAGCAAGGTGCGCAGAGGCCTTTTCCTTGCTCGTGAACAGACCGGTGCACTCGAGCACGACGTCGACTTTCAGGTCTTTCCAGGGTAGCTCCGCGGGGTTGCGCTTGGCGCAGACCTGGATGCGGTCGCCGTTCACGACCATGGCCTCACCGTCCACGACGACGGTGCCGGGAAACTTTCCGTGAGTGGTGTCGTAGCGGGTCAGGTGCGCGTTCGTTTGTGCATTGCCAAGGTCGTTGATGGCGACGAACTGGAGATCGTGTTTCTTTCCGCCTTCGTAGTGCGCGCGCAGGATGTTGCGGCCGATGCGTCCATAGCCGTTGATGGCGACTCGAATTGTCATGTGTTGACTCCTTGGGAATTTCTAGTTCAGGACGCTCTTGACGGCCTTCACCACGTTCTCAACGGTGAAGCCGAAATATTCGAAAAGCGCCGGCCCCGGCGCCGATTCTCCGTAGCGGTCGATGCCCACCACGGCACCTTCGAGGCCGACGTACTTGCGCCAGAAGTCGCTCACCCCGGCTTCCACCGCGACCCTAGGCAAGGTCGGTATCAGGACGATGTCCTTGTACATCGGCGGCTGGCGGTCGAACAGCGACGTGCAGGGCATGGATACCACCCGGATCGCAACGCCTTCCTCGGCGAGTTTCGCCTTTGCGCCCAAGGCGAGCTGGATCTCCGACCCGGTGGCGACGATCACCGCCTTCGGGTCCTGCGTGTCCGAGAGAACGTATCCGCCGCGCCGCACGGCGGCGATGGTATGCGCATCGCGTTTTTGGAACGGCACGTTCTGACGCGTGAACAAGAGCGCGCTGGGCCCGTCCCGGCGTTCGATCGCCGCCACCCACGCCGCGGCCGACTCGAGAGTATCGCAGGGGCGCCAAACGTCCAGTCCGGGGATGAGCCGCAGCGCAGCCGCGTGCTCCACGGACTGGTGCGTGGGGCCATCCTCGCCCAGGCCGATCGAGTCGTGGGTGAACACGAACACGCTGCGGATTTTCATCAGCGCCGCCATGCGCAACGCGTTCCGCGAGTAATCCGAGAACGTGAGAAAGGTGCCGCCGTAGGGAATGAACCCGCCGTGCAGTGCGAGTCCGTTCATCACCGCGCTCATGCCGAACTCGCGCACGCCGTAGTGGATGTAATTGCCGCCACCGCTGCTGCGCACGGGCCTGGATCCCGACCACAGGGTCAGGTTGGATCCGGTCAGGTCGGCCGAGCCTCCGACCAGCTCCGGGAGCACCGGGGCCAGGCCTTCGATCGCGTTTTGGGACGCCTTGCGCGTCGCAATCGACTCGCCCTTGGTATTGATCTTCTGCAGCAACTCTGCGGACCGCGCTTTCCAGTCGGAAGGTAGCTCGCCTGCCATGCGTCGCCGGTAGTCCTGGGCCAGGTCGGGATGGGACTTTTCGTAGGCGGCTAATTTTTCGTTCCAGGCCTGCTCCTGTTGAGCACCACGCGCGCGCGCGTCCCAGGCCGCGTAGACCTCCCTCGGGACCTCGAACGCCGGGTAGGGCCAGCCGATGTTCTGCCGTGTCGCTTCCACTTCTTCGGCGCCCAGCGCCTCCCCATGCGCTTTGGCGGTTCCGGCGCGCTTCGGTGCGCCCTTGCCGATCACCGTTTTGCAGCAGATCAGCGTGGGCCGGCTCGCGTCGGACTTGGCGTTGCGAATCGCCGCATCTACGGCTTGAACATCGTGTCCGTCGATTCCGGAGATCACCTGCCAACCATATGCAGAGAAGCGCTCGGGAGTCCGGTCGTTAAACCACCCGGACACCTGCCCGTCGATCGAGATTCCGTTGTCGTCGTAGAGAGCGACGAGCTTGCCCAGGCCCAAGGTGCCGGCCAATGAGCACGCCTCGTGCGAAATGCCTTCCATCAGGCAGCCGTCACCGAGAAAGACGTAGGTGTGATGATCGACGATGTCGAATCCCGGGCGGTTGAACTCCGCGGCGAGCAGTCGTTCCCCAATCGCCATGCCGACCGCGTTGGCCAGCCCCTGGCCGAGCGGCCCCGTGGTCGTCTCGACTCCGGGCGTCAAGCCGCGCTCCGGGTGTCCGGGCGTCCTCGAGTGCAGCTGCCTGAAGCGCTTCAAGTCCTCCAGCGTCAGGTCATAGCCGGTAAGATGCAGAAGCGCGTAGAGCAGCATCGAGCCGTGCCCGTTCGACAGCACGAACCGATCCCTGTCCGACCACTGCGGATCGGCCGGGTTGTGGCGCAGGTGCTTTCCCCAAAGCGCCAGGGCGATCTCGGCCATGCCCATCGGCATTCCGGGATGCCCCGAGTTGGCGGCCTGCACGGCGTCCATGGCCAACGCGCGTATGGCGTTGGTCAAGTCGTTGCTCATTTAGCGGGAAAAATTCAGGAGGAGTGTGCCAAGACCCTATAATTATCGGGGAATCTCGCTGCTTTGGCGAGAGCGATCAATGTGGGGAGGCAAAGTGTCCAAGCAAAAGCTCGCGTTCATCGGCCTAGGTGTAATGGGATCTCCCATGGCCGGCCACCTCGTTGCCCGCGGCGGTCACGATGTCACCGTGTACAACCGCAGTCGCGCCAAGGCGGAAGCCTGGGTCGCAAAACACGGCGGCAGGCATGCCGATACCCCGGCCAAGGCCGCCGAGGGAGCGAGCATCGTGTTTTGTTGCGTCGGAGACGATCCCGACCTGCGCGAAGTGACCCTGGGTGCCAACGGCGCCTTTCAGAAGGTCGAAAAAGGATCGATTTTCGTGGATCACACCACGGCTTCGGCAAAGCTCGCCCGGGAGCTCGCCGGCGAGGCGAGGAAGCGCGGTTTCGAATTCCTCGATGCACCCGTATCCGGCGGCCAGGCGGGCGCCGAGAGCGGACAGCTCACGGTGATGGTGGGCGGAGACCCGGCCGCGTTCGAGCGGGCCAAACCGGTCATCGCGCATTTCGCCAAGGCGGTGACGCTGCTGGGCCCCTCCGGCTCGGGCCAACTGACCAAGATGGTCAACCAGATCTGCATCGCCGGCCTGGTCCAGGCGATGTCCGAGGGCCTCAATTTCGCGCTCAAGGCAGGGCTAGACGCGAAGCTCGTGCTCGATGTCATTTCCAAGGGCGCAGCGCAATCCTGGCAGATGGAGAATCGCGGCAAGACCATGGTCGACGACAAGTTCGACTTCGGATTCGCGGTGGACTGGATGCGAAAGGATCTGCGCATCTGCGCGGAAGCCGCCCGGGAGAATGGCGCTCCCTTGCCCGTGACTCAGCTCGTCGCGGGATTCTACGATGAGGTGTCGAAGATGGGCGGTGGCCGCTGGGACACCTCCAGCCTCATCAGGCGACTGAGGAAGACGGGTTGATCCAGGGCAGGCTTGCCGGACACGAGCTTCTGAGCCGTCCGCCGCGTCGGATGTGCAGGTTCGCAGGGGGGCGCGGCGCCCGAGATGCACGGTGACGCTCTTCGCACCGCGCGTTGCCCCGACTCCATGACGATGCCGTTCAAGTGGCCGGATTCCTACGTTCCGGGGCTCCAGCCGCCGCCGGTCCTGCCGGAACGCTCGCTCTGGTTCGTGTTTCGCGGCAGCGAACTCCTGGTGGCAGCCGCCCCGCTCCCGGCCGCCCTTCCCCATTGCAATAACCCCAAGGATTTGGGTATGATGCTGCAGCGTACACAATATCTTGGGGTTCTCGGCGATCAACATTGCTTTGCCGCCGAGGCCACGGCGAGCGATGAAGCGCCCCCGGGATGGAATTGGCAGGGACTGCGCGCCCTGTTCGGGGTTCTGGACGACGCGCAGTTCGCGCTGGCAGGGCGGGCGGTGCAGATCGTGGATTGGGACCGGACGCACCAGTTCTGCGGAGCGTGCGGTCAGGCGACGGGAGCACGTGCGAGCGAATTGTCTCGCGAGTGCAGGGGCTGCGGGCTGGTCGTGTATCCCCGGCTGGCACCCGCGGTGATGGTACTGGTGCGGCGCGGAAGGCAGTTGCTGCTGGCGCGCTCGCCACGGTTTCCGAAGGAGATGTATAGCGCCCTGGCCGGGTTCGTGGAGCCGGGGGAGACGTTGGAGCAGTGCCTGGAGCGCGAGGTTTATGAGGAGACCGGAATTCGTGTGCATCACTCGCGCTATTTTGCGAGCCAGCCATGGCCGTTCCCGCACTCGCTCATGATTGCGTTCTTTGCCGACTACGAAAGCGGTGAAGTCCGGGTAGACGGCATCGAAATTGTGGATGCGCAGTGGTTTGATGTCGAGAATTTGCCGCGCTTGCCTGCTAGAATCAGCATCGCTCGCAGGTTGATCGATGCGGCAATTGGGGAGATGCACGCGTCGTAGACCGGCATCTCGGTTATTAAACAGAGTGGGGATGTATGCAAATTGGACGGACTGCATGTTGTCGCCAATCTGTACCGCTGCAAGGGGGACGCACGGTACCTAACTGACGCGGCGAAGCTGCGTCAATTCTGTCACGACTCTGTCAACAGGTCCGGGCTGACTATTCTCGGCGACCTGTTCCATCAGTTCGACGGTGGCGGAGTCACGGGCACCGTGGTGCTGGCGGAGTCGCATCTCGCCATTCACACCTGGCCCGAGCTCCAAAGCGTCACCCTCGACGTCTACGTCTGCAATTACACGCAAGACAACGACTCCAAGGCGCGCCAGGTCGTTTCTGACCTGATGGGCCTGTTTGATCCCGAGGAGCACGTGCAGCACGACGTGCCTCGCGACAAACAATTCATGTACGAGTCGCTCAACGGGGACTACGGGTTCTTTCTGCGCTCCGCAAAGCTCATAGAAGCATCCAAAACCCGCTTCCAGACTCTTGAGATTCACGAAACCCCGCAGTTCGGCAAGCTGTTTCGCCTGGATGGTTGTTTCATGACCTCCGAGCGCGAGGAGTTCGTGTACCACGAGACCCTAATGCACACGGCACTTGCGCCACACCCGGCCCCCAAGCGCGTCCTGATCGTCGGGGGCGGGGATGGCGGAGCCGCAGAGGAGGCTCTGAAGCATCCTTCGGTGGAGCAGGTTGTCCTGGTAGAGCTCGACGAAAGGGTTGTCGATGTCGCCAAGGAGCATTTCGGCGCCATCCATCAGGGTGTTTTCGACAACCCCAAGCTGCGTGTCCTGATCGAGGATGGCTTGAAGTACGTCGTCGAAACCAAGGAAAAGTTCGATCACATCGCGCTGGATTTGCCCGATCCGATCGGGCCGGCTACCGCTCTGTACGAAGAGGGGTTCTTCCGGGATTGCAAGAAGGCGCTCGCACCCGGCGGAATCCTGACCATGCACATGGGTTCGCCCTGGTCGCGTCCCGACCGCGTCAGGATGCTCTATGGGCGACTCGCCAAGATGTTCAAGATCGCGCGGCCCTACACGATGTTCATCCCGCTCTACGGCAGCCTGTGGTCGATGTGCGCCTGCTCTGACTCAACTGACGTGGCTGCGGTCAGCGCACCGGAAATCGATACGCGGATCGCCAGCCGCGCTCTGGCGCAATTGCAGTACTACAACGGCGGAACGCATCAGGCGCTGTTCGCGCTCCCAAACTTCGTGCGGGAGCTGACGGTGGACGCGGTCCCCAAGCCCCGCCTGGTCGCGACGAAGAAGCGCGCCGCCGGCGGCACGAAGTAGACTGTGCTGTACCTCAGGTAGCCAGGGGCGACGCAGCCTTCGGTGTTGCTTTCCTGGTCGCGCCCCGGTTCCCCAGAAACGGAAATTCGGGTTCCGGGGTGCGGCCGTCGACGATGTCGGCCAGCGCCAGACCCGAACCGCACGCCAGCGTCCAGCCGAGCGTTCCGTGCCCCGTATTGAGGAAGAGATTGGGATATTTCGTCCTCCCGATGAGCGGGACATTGTTCGGTGTGGCCGGCCGCAGTCCTGTCCAGAACTGCGCCTGTTCGGCCCTTCCGGCCTTCGGAAACCACTCGAAACTACGCGTCAGGAGCGCCCGGCAGCGCAGTTCGTTTATCTCCGTGTCGTAACCGTTAAGCTCGGCGGTGCCGGCCACGCGCAAGCGATCGCCAAGCCGGGAGAACACGAGCTTGCGCGAGTGATCGGTGAGACTCACCTGCGGTGCTTCGTCGCCGGCTTCCAGCGGCAGGGTGATCGAATAGCCCTTTACCGGATACACAGGCACAGTCACCCCGATCGACCTGAGGATCAATGGGCTATAGCTGCCCAAGGCGACGACGTAGGCGTCGGCGCGCAGTGACTCTTCGATCCCCTGCGCGTCGTCGATGACCACCCGGTCAATCGCGCCCCGGGTTGTTTCGATACGCTTCACGCTGACGTTGAAGCGGAAACTTACGCCCAAGTTGCGGCATAGCTCTGCGAGGCGCTGGGTAAATAGCTGCGCATCCCCCGATTCGTCCGATGCCGAAAAAACACCGCCCACCATGTTCGCCCTTGAATTCTTCAGCGCTGGCTCGATTGCGATGCACTCCTGCGGCGTCCTCGCTTCGGTATGCAGACCGCGATCCTCGAGCCAGGCGATCTGCGCCTTCGCTCGCTCGAATTCGCGTCGCTCATCGTAAAGGTGCAGGATTCCCGGCGCCTGGGCGTCGTAGCGTATCCCGGTATCGTGCCTCAACCGCTTGAGCTGCTCGCGGCTGTAGAGGGCCAGTGCAAACGCCGCTTCGGTGTTCCGCCGCGTCCGGCTCGCGAGGCACTCCAGCAGGAAGCGCAACCCCCAAAGCCACTGGGCAGGATCCGCGCGTGGCCGGAACAGCAGAGGGGCGTCCTCACGACCCAGCCAGCGCAGGATCGTGAGCGGCGCGGTCGGATTCGCCCAGGGCTCCGAATGGCTGACGGAGATCTGCCCTCCATTGGCGAAACTCGTTTCCAGGGCCACATCGGCTTGCCGATCCACGACTGTCACCTCGTGGCCGGCCCGCGCGAGATACCAGGCGCTGGTCGTGCCGATGACTCCGGCGCCCAGAACGACCACTCTCATGCGGTCCTCCTAAAAGCAGAATGGGGCGAGACTTCCGCTTATCCCCCCATCACTTCTGCCAAGGGTGCCCGCCGCCCGCGTACCAGAATACAAGCGATGCACTTGTACCTGGCTGCGCTATCGCCCGCGCGCCCTTTCGGCAAAAGCAATCTACCCTGTTGGTTCATGGCGGACAAGGCGACACGTCCGCCGTTTCGAGAGAAATTTCACGGCGCGCGAGCCACGCAGGCAGATACGCCTGGGAAGAAACGTCCGCAAAGGCCCACTAGCCTTCTCGGGGCGGCCCGAAAACTACTTTCCCGAATAGGGAAGCACTTTTTGGCGCTGTTCACCCAGGCCCTTGATGCCGAGCGTGACCACATCTCCGGGCTTCAGCCAGCCCTGGGTCGGCTTCATGCCAAGCGCCACTCCCGCCGGCGTGCCGGTGGTAATGATGTCTCCGGGTAGCAGGGTCATATAGTTGCTGACATAGGAAACGAGCCTGGCACACGCAAAAATCATGTTCTTCGTGTTCGAAGACTGCCGGCGTTCGCCATTGACGTCGAGCCAGATGTCCAGGGTCTGCGGATTGGGGATCTCGTCGGTCGTGACGAGCCAAGGCCCGATCGGGCCGAAAGTATCGCAGCCCTTGCCTTTGTCCCATTGGGAAGACTGCAGCTGGAAAGCGCGCTCTGACACGTCATTCACGATGGTGTAACCCGCCACGTAGTCGAGAGCCTTGTCTTCCGGCACGTACTGCGCGCGGCTGCCGATGACTATCGCAATCTCGACTTCGTAGTCGAGCTTGGCGGAACCGCGAGGTTGCTGAATGTCGTCGTTCGGCCCGGTAATGCTGGTCGTGGCCTTCATGAAGATCACCGGTTCGGCCGGAATCTGGAGCCCCGCTTCGCGGGCGTGGTCAACGTAGTTCAAACCGATCGCGACGAACTTTGAAATGCCCGTGTATGGAACTCCAAAGCGCGGGTTGCCGCGCACCAGAGGCAGGGATTCGGGGCGGATCTTGCGCAGTTTCGCCAGCCCTTTGGGGGAGATGGTGTCCTGGTCGATGTTCGTGCTTACCCCGGACAAGTCGCGCAATTGACCCTGTGCGTCGATGACGCCCGGCTTTTCGAATCCGTTCCTGCCGTAACGACAAAGCTTCATTTTCTTGTTTCCTTTCCCCTGTCTCGAGGCCATCTGCCGGCCATGCAACGCCGATGACACGTGCAAATTCGTCGTGGGGAATTATATCAGCGCCCACCGCGAAAATACACTTAACTCAAGTTAATCAGTTGCTTACAAAAATTCCATGCTATCGAGGAGGTCCCGCGAGGGGCCGCGGAGAATATCGGCCCTAGCCGACAGACTGGGAGGCACGGCCCGCGGCGCCGGGCTCTGCGCGAGAAGCGCGGCGCCTTTCGTGCTCCTTGAGGTGACGCTTGCGAACCCTGATCGATCGCGGAGTGATTTCGATGAGCTCGTCGTCACCGATGAATTCCACCGCGAGCTCCAACGTCAGTCTGATAGGCGGAGTCAGAACGATAGCCTCGTCCTTTCCGGCGGCGCGGATGTTCGTGAGGTGTTTCTCGCGAATCGGATTCACCACCAGATCGTTGTCGCGACTGTGAATTCCGATCACCATGCCTTCGTACACCCGCTCCCCCGGACCGACCATCAGGCGGCCGCGCTCCTGGAGCTTCCACAATGCGTAGGCGACCGCCCCGCCCTCTTCTCCGGATACCAGGACGCCGCTGCGGCGCGACAGGATTTCCGGTTTCATCGGTGCGTATTCGTCGAAAACGTGGCTCGCGATGCCGTTACCCCGTGTCAGATTGAGAAACTCCGACTGAAAACCGATCAACCCGCGGGCCGGAATCCTGTAGTCCAGACGGACACGGCCCCGGCCGTCGGACATCATGTCCAGCAGGTCCCCGCGTCGCGCGCCTAGCGCTTCCATGACTGCCCCCTGGTGGATTTCCTCGACGTCTACGGTGAGAACCTCGAACGGCTCGTGCCGGGTGCCGCTGACTTCCTTGATGACGACCTGCGGACGCGATACCGCAAGTTCGTAACCCTCGCGCCGCATGTTTTCAAGGAGGATGGTGAGATGGAGTTCGCCGCGGCCCGACACCACGAACACGTCCGCATCGCTGGTCTCTTCGACTCGAAGCGCGACGTTGGCTTGCAGCTCGCGCTGGAGCCGCTCCCTTAGCTGACGGCTGGTGACGAATTTCCCCTCCTGCCCGGCGAAAGGCGACGTATTTACCTGAAAATTCATCGTCAGCGTCGGCTCATCGACTTTCAACAGAGGTAAGGCTTCGGGGTGCAGCGGGTCGGCCAACGTAACGCCTATCCCGACCTGCTCCACGCCGGTCACCAAAACGATATCTCCGGCGGCGGCCTCGTCCATCGGAACCCTTTCGAGACCGCGAAAGCCCATGACCTGGTTGATCTTCGCTTTCACCGGAGTCCGGTCCCCGTCGAGCACCAGCACTTCCTGGCCAGTGCGTACCCGGCCGCGGGAGATCCGACCAATCCCGATGCGTCCGACATAACTCGAATAGTCGAGATTGCTGATCTGTAACTGCAAGGGCCCATCCGCGCTGCCTTTCGGCGGAGGCACGTGGTCCAGGATGGCCTGAAACAGCACCCGCATGTCCTCGCCCGGACTCTTCAGATCCAGGCTGGCCGTTCCGTTCAACGCCGAGGCATACACGATGGGAAAGTCGAGCTGGGCCTCGGAGGCTCCCAACTTGTCCATCATGTCGAAAGTGGCGTTGACGACCCAGTCGGGCCTCGCCCCCGGCCGGTCTATCTTGTTGACCACCAGGATGGGTTTCAACCCGATCGCCAGCGCCTTTCGGGTGACAAACCGGGTCTGCGGCATGGGTCCTTCAACTGCGTCCACCAGCAGCAGCACCCCGTCGACCATGGAAAGCGAGCGCTCGACCTCCCCGCCGAAATCTGCATGGCCAGGGGTATCGAC
>Ga0137463_1000290_pt1 | contig 18761 bp, 11 predicted proteins | sample EasRivERMGT800_2_FD_102333 | JGI IMG/M metagenome (GOLD analysis project Ga0137463, IMG submission 102333) | Soil microbial communities from meander-bound floodplain in the East River, Colorado, USA - East River MetaG ERMGT800_2 | ecosystem: Environmental > Terrestrial > Soil > Floodplain ...
AGGAGCTGAAAGCGGGGGCCGACGAAAATGGACGGGTGCGATTCAACTTTCAGGGGCAACCCTGGCTGGGGGTTCTGGAATGGCTGGCCCGCGTTTCTGAATTGAGCCTCGACTGGCAGGAGCTGCCGGCGGATTTTCTGAATCTCCGCACGCGCCGCACTTATACGGTCGAAGAGGCCCGCGACCTGATCAACCGCCATCTGCTCGACCGTGGCTTCACGATGCTCAAGCACGGCGAAGTCCTGACGGTGGTGAATATCAAGAAGATCGACCCCAGCCTGGTGCCGCGCGTTTCACCTGATGGGCTTGATGAGCGGGACCCGCATGAGTTCGTGAAGGTGCTCTTTCCGCTCGACTCGATGACGGCCGAAGCGGCGAAAGAGGAACTCAAGCCGATGCTCAGCCCCAACGGAAAGCTGGAGGCCCTCAAGAACACCAACCGCATCGAGGCGATGGACGCGGCGATCAACCTGCGGGAAGTCCGCGATATGCTGGGTCATGAGCAGTCGCACCGGGGACGCAAGCGACTGGTGCGTGAATTCAAGCTCGAACATGTGAAGGCCGGCGACGTGATCGACCAGTTGAAGGAACTCTTGGGGCTCGAACGCAAGGGACCGGCGGCCGGTGCCCAGAACCCCGCCGAGGCCGCCCAGGCCATGGCGATGCTCCAGCAGCAACAGCAGCAGCAACAGCAGGGGGGCCAGCCGCAACCCCCCAAGCCTGCTCCGCAGGTGCATATGGTCGTCAACCAGCGGGAAAACAGCATCGTGGCCCAGGCCCCGGCCGACCAGATGGCCCTGATCTCTGAAGCGGTCAAGCTGATCGACGTCCCTTCCAGCCGCTCGCAGTCGCTGCTGGCCAACATGAGTCGCACCCGGGTGTACCGCCTGGCGGCCATCGATCCCGAGTCGCTCATGAAAATGCTGAATGACGTCGGCGACCTGGAGCCGGCGACCAGGCTGCAAGTCGACAAGAAAAATCACTCGCTGATCGTCCATGGATCGCTCGCCGATCAGATGGCGATCCAGACGCTGATCACGAAACTCGACGGCACCGACCGCAAGTTCGAAGTCATCAAGCTGCGACGGCTGGAAGCCGACTACGTCGCCGGGTCGATCGAATTCATGATGGGGGGAGGCGACAAGAAGAAGAAGCAGAACCGCTTCAATCCCTATTTCTTCTACGGCATGGGAGACATGCAGAACAACGAGGAAGACGAATCCCGCAAGTTCCGCGTCGATGCCGACGTCGAACATAACCGCCTTCTGTTATGGACCAACCCGATCGAACTCGAGGAGATCAACCATCTGCTGGTGAAACTCGGGGAAATCCCCGGCGGCGGCAATATGTCGACGCTCCGCGTGCTCGACACGATTCCCCCCGAAGAGGTAGAAATGCTGCTGGAGCGGCTGCGCCGCACCTGGCCTGGCGTCAGCCCCAATCCGCTCGAGATCGCACCCGCACCGCAACAACCCGAAGCTGCGAATCCTCCGGCGCGCTCGCCCGCGCCCCGCACCAAGACTTCCCCGCGCAAGCGTGCCGCCGACGAAACGACCACGCAGGCTCCCCGGCCGAAGAAATCGGCCGACCCGCCGATCTCCGAAGCCCGACTGCTGCGGCTGGTTCAGGTTGCCGAAGCCGATCCCGCCGACGAGCCCGACGAACCGCCTCCGGCGGCGAAGAAATCTCAGCCCGGCGCAGCTGGGTCGCAGCCTGAAGCTGACGCGGGACCGACCGAGAATTCGGAAGAAGCCGACCTGGGCTCAGCGCCGGCAACTCGGCGTGCTCCCGCCGCGGCCCCGGCAGCCCAGCCGATTCGCATCGGGCGCAGCCCGGACGGGAAGATGGTGATTTCTTCCCCCGATACGCAGGCTCTCGACCGCCTCGAGGATCTCCTGACCGAGATCACTCCGCCGCGCAAGGACTACAAGATCTTCAAGATGAAGTACAAATCGACCTGGGCCTACGGCGTGGCCCTGAACCTCAAGGACTTCTTTGAAGAGAAAGACAAGAACAAGCCCACGCGCAGCCGGTGGGAATTCTTCTATGGCATGCCCAGCGGCGGCGATTCCAAGGACGACGAACGCCGTCTCTCGAAGCGCCGGCCGCTCAAGTTCATCGCCGATTCGGATTCCAATTCGATCCTCGTGACCGGCGCCGACCAGCAGCAGTTGAAAATCATCGAAGAGCTGATCGCCGCTTATGACATTCCCGAATCGAAAGATTCGTCGGCCGTACGCAAAACGAAGATCGTGCGGATCCGTCATTCCAAAGCCCGCGTGATCGCCGATGCGGTTAAAGACGTCTATCGCGATCTCTTGAGTGCCAACGATCCCGCCCTGCAGAATAATCAGAACAACCAGAAAGACAAAAAGTCCCCCGATGCGATGTACACGTACATCAACAATTTCGGCGGCGAAGATGACAAGAAGCCCGATACACCGACGAAGTTCAAAGGGCTGCTCTCGGTCGGCGTCGACGAACTGTCGAACACGCTGGTGGTCTCCGCCGCCGAGGGTCTGGTTGAAACCGTCGTTGCGACCATTGAGGCGCTCGACGATGCGGCACTGCCGACCGTCAATCGGATGCAGGTCCTCAAAATCGATCGGTATATCGATGCGAATGAACTGCAGAAGCGGCTCAAGAACCTGGTGACGAAGCCGCCGCAGCCGCGCGTACCGCAGCCCCAGCAGCCCAACCAGAACGGTCAGCAGCCCGTCAATCCCGAGTCCTCCGTCATCATTGACAACAATTGACGACGCGATGTGGACATTTGCGGTCCCGGCTTTTAGGCTGAGAACGTCAGCCGCCGCAGCCGGGAGACGCACTCATGAACCGGTCGTTTGATGATCGCCGTGTCTTTTCCGGGCATGCTGCCCGGGTTTCACCTGGCTCGTGGTTCCCTGGCAGCGTGTTGAAAAAGGGGACAGTCCCTGCAGGCAATACCGATTTGTTCCCCGAAAATCGTTTGCTCGAAAGGGACAGTCCCCTTTTTCAACGGCCTCCTAGGGCCGGTCGGTCATTACTGAGGCTCCTGATCTGGCCCGTGTTGCTCGCGATGCTGGCAGCAGAGACCGCCAGAGCCGATCGGCTGGTGCTGGTCGCCGGCGGAGGCCAGCGGGGCGACGGCGCCCCGGCGAGCGAAGCCCGCCTGCACAATCCCTTCGGTGTCGACTTCGACAAGACCGGAGCCATGTACATCGTCGAACTCGAAGGGGGACACGTCCATCGAGTCGCTCCTGACCAGACCATCTCGACGATTGCCGGATCAGGCGCGAAAGCAGACGCGGGTGACGGCGGACCGGCGGCGAACGCCGTCTTCAACGGCATGCACAGCCTGGCCGTGGCTCCGACCGGTGAGATCTACATTGCCGATACGTGGAATAACCGGGTCCGGTTGATCGACCCGCGCACCGGGACGATTGCGCCCTTTGCCGGGACGGGGGACAAGGGCTACTCGGGAGACGACGGTCCCGCGCTCAAGTCAACGTGCGGAGGGATCTATTGCGTCGCCTTCGCACCCGATTTTCGAACGCTGTACCTGGTCGATCTCGACAATCGCCGGATTCGCGCCGTGGACATGCAGTCGCAGGTGATCCGCCTGGTTGCCGGCAACGGAGCGCGGGGCGTGCCTCCAGACGGGGCCGTGGCGCGCGAGGCGCCGCTGGTGGACCCGCGGGCGGTTGCCGCCGATGGCAAGGGGAACGTCTACGTGCTCGAACGTGGCGGCCACGCGCTGCGGATCGTGGACCGCGACGGCAAGATTCGAACGGTCGCCGGCACCGGGCAACCCGGGCCCGCCGGCGACGACGAACCGGCGCTGTCTGCGACGCTGCGCGGTCCGAAACATCTGTGCCTCGACCGCGAAGGGAATGTCATCATTGCCGACACCGACAACCACGCGATCCGCAAATACGTCCCTGCGACCGGGCGCCTGGTCCGCATCGCCGGCACCGGGAAAAAAGGGGATGCTGGACTGGGCGGCCCTCCCGGTCAGGCGGGACTCAATCAGCCGCACGGCGTGTACGTCAACCAGGACGGGGTCCTCTATATTGTCGATAGCTGGAACGACCGTGTGCTCAAAGTCGTGAAGTGATCGAAAGATTTCTCGCCGCGAGCAACCTCGGCAAGGTGGAGATCACCAGGCAATGACGCGAACCGTCAAGTTTGTTCTGCAACTGGTCGTTTGCTGTTTCGCGACGTTGCCGATGTTTGCCTCTGGGGCCGACGCACAGCCGCCGAATGTGCTGTGGATCTGTGCCGACGACCATGCGGCGTATGTCTGCGGTGCGTACGGGAACCGAACCGTGCGCACGCCACACATCGACGCGCTGGCCGCGGGCGGAATGCGGTTCGACCGCGCCTTCTGCAATTCGCCGGTCTGCACCGCGTCGCGGCAGTCCTTTCTCACGGGGCGTTACCCGCGCACGATCGGCGTGACGCAGCTTTCCACAGCGCTCCCCGAATCGGAAACAACGCTGGCCGAACGCTTGAAAGGCGCCGGATACAGCACCGCCGCGATCGGGAAAATGCATTTCAACTCGAATCTCAGCCACGGATTCGATCTGCGCATCGATCTCGCAGACCATCAGCGGTGGCTGGCAGCGCGGGGTCGCCAGCCGATTCCCGGCGGGATCGATACCTTGCCGCAATGGAAGCCGTTCCGCGATCCGGCGAGGATCTGGCTCAACAGTTCGGCATTGCCGTTCGCGGCAGTCGATTCCGACATGCCGGGCACCTGGCTTGCCGCCGAGGCCGCACGGTTCTTGAGCGATCAGGGAGCGCGCCGCAGTGCAGTGCCGGCGGCGGCCGGCCAGCCGTTCTTCCTGATGGTCAGCTTCTACGAGCCGCATTCGCCGTTTCACTTCCCGGTCGAATTCACCGGGCGACACCAGCCGGGAGAGTTCGCAGTGCCTGCGGTCGGAGCGCCGGACGACGACCAGATCCCGGCGATCTTTCGCGATCTGTCGGACGCCCAGAAGCAGGGAATCGCCGCAGCTTACGCCACGTCGGTCGAATTCCTGGATAAGAACGTAGGAGCCGTTCTGGCGGCGCTCGAGCGCTCGGGACTGGCCCGCGACACCCTCGTCATTTACACCGGTGATCACGGCTACATGCTCGGCCAGCACGGCCGCTTTGAAAAGCACTGTTCTTATGAGCCGGCGATTCGCGCGCCGCTCCTGATGCGGCAGCCGGGCCGGATTCCGGCCGGCGGGAGTACGTCGGCGCTTGTCGAATTTATCGACATTGCCCCGACGGTGCTCGACGTCTGCGGTGTGAAGATTCCGCCGCAGGTTCAGGGGCAAAGTCTTGTGCCCTTGCTGACCGGTCGGACGACGCGGCACCGCAACGAAGTTTTTGTCGAATATTCAGAGAATGAAGAGGGGGCCATTCGCACGGAACGCTGGAAGCTGGTCTATTCAACCGGCCGCCGCGAGAGGCAGGATGGCTATGCCACCGGCCGCCCGCTGCCAGGTCGCACGATTCGCCTGTTCGATCTCGATCACGATCCCGATGAGACGACGAACCTCGCCGATCGTCCGGAACACGCGGCACTCGTCGCAGAGCTCAGTCAGAAGCTGGCCGATCACCTGCGCCGCACGGCCCGCCGGCCCGAATTCCTTCCGCAAGCCGGTGACGCATACGCGCTGCTTGATGAGGCGCTGAAGCCCCGCGACGTAGAGGCCAAACCCAACATCGTCTTCATCCTCGCCGATGACCTCGGCTACGGCGACCTCGGATGTTACGGACAAAAGCTGGTGCTGACACCCCAGCTCGACCGTCTGGCGTCGCAGGGAATGCGGTTGACCCAGTGCTATGCGGGGAGCACCGTGTGTGCCCCCTCGCGCTGCGTTCTGGTGACAGGCCGGCATTCAGGCCACGGCACGGTGCGAGGCAACGCGCTGGTTCCACTCAAGCCTGAAGATGTCACTGTCGCCGAGGTGCTGAAGTCGGCAGGCTACACGACGGGCCTCGTGGGAAAATGGGGACTGGGAGAACCCGAGACCACCGGGCTTCCGAATCGCCAGGGTTTCGACGAGTTCTACGGCTTTCTCAATCAGCATCATGCTCACAACTACTACCCCGACTATCTGTGGCGCAATGAACAGAAAGTCCTGCTCGAGAATATCGTACCCAAAAACAACATCGCGTCGGTCCGGAAGCAGTACGCGCCCGATCTGTTTACTGTCGAGGCGCTGTCGTTCCTCGACCGCCACGCCGGCCGGCCGTTCTTCCTGTACTTCGCGCCGACGCTGCCGCACGCCAACAACGAACGCGGAAACGCCGAAGGCAACGGCATGGAAGTTCCCGACGACGCGCCGTATTCGGATCGGCCGTGGCCGCAGGCGCAAAAGAACCATGCGGCGATGATCACGCGGCTGGATACCGCTGTCGGTCAACTGCTCGAGAAACTGGCCGCCCTGGGGCTCGAAAACGACACGCTCGTCTTTTTCAGCAGCGACAATGGCCCTCACAAGGAGGGGGGAGCCGATCCCAGGTTCTTCGGCAGTTCCGGCCCCTGGCGCGGGCACAAGCGCGACCTGACCGACGGAGGCATTCGCGTGCCGCTGATTGTCCGCTGGCCGGGGAAAGTTGCCGCCGGCTCAACCAGCGATCAGGTCGCGTGGTTTGCCGACTTTCTCCCGACGGCTGCGGAAGTCGCCCGCGCGAAAGTCGAGGCGGCCGGCGATGGGGTCTCGCTCGTTCCGACGCTGCGAGGAACCCGCATGCCGGTGGAGCGCACGCTGTACTGGGAATTCCACGAAGGGGGTTTCAAGCAGGCCGTGAGGATGGGTGACTGGAAGGGGATCCGGCTCAAAGCCGGTACGCCGCTGGAATTGTACGACGTCATCGCCGATCCGGCGGAAATGAGTAACGTCGCCGCCAGGCATCCCGACGTCGTCGAAAAGATCGACGTCTGGCTGCAATCGGCCCGGACCGATTCGACCGATTTCCCGATTCGACCCGGGAAGTGATCGACCCGCGACAGATCGGTTTGCCCGGAGGTCTGGTCGGGGCCTGGGCATAGGTATCTGCAGAATTCAAAAGTGGAGCTGCCGAAATTGATTCCTTCCCCCTCGATGGGGCAAGGTTAGGATGGGGGTGGGAAGGTCAATTGACGTTCGCCCCCCCACCCCGACCCCTCCCCCACAACGGGGGGAGGGGGAATGTTTGAATTCGGCTCAAACTGCGATGTGTAGATACCTATGGCGCCTCGGGAACTGAGATTCGTCGCCTGAGACCTGCTGTCAGGCCTCGATCTGCTCCCGAATGAACCTCTGCACGTGTCCCAGGAGCGCATAACGGCGCCGGAGGGGTTCGGGAAGCAATTGGAAGGCGACGATCAACCCGCGGCACTCGGCCGATCCGCACAGGCAGGGCATCGTCCAGCCGTCGCTGATCGTCGTTGAGTAGTCGAAGCGAATTTCGTCGTCAGGCTCAATCTGCCGGATCGCGACCAGCAGCGTATCGTTGATGACGGCGGCGTTGGGGGAGCAGGAATGATTGACGAGGCGCCCCGGTTCGTCGAGATACAGGTAGCGGTCGATTCCGACCTGCAGGGCGTTCGCGGCCGCCGCCCCTTTCGCGCGAACTTCGTTGAGGGTCAATCGCGGACCGGTAAACTGCAAAATCGCCGTTCCGGCGGAAATTTGCTGCCGGGCAAACAGTCCCCGCCCCACGTTGGAGTCAGCCACGTAAATGTGCGGTGTCATGAGAAGATTGCGCGCGCTGTGGACGAAAAGCTGGAGTATAATGACTGGTGGAGAACGCGGCGATGCGACCGGGACGAATTGTGCGCTGCAAGTGATTCGAGCCGGCCGTTGGTCGCTGGTCCAGGTCGAGAGGACAGTCCCGCGTTCTTCGAAAGTTGCAGCCACCAGCCCTTTCCGATTTCGGGAGCACGATCATCAACGGTTCGAACAAGACCATTCGTGGCTTCACGCTGATTGAGCTCCTGGTGGTCATTGCCATTATCGCCATCCTGGTGGGGCTGATTCTGCCGGCCGTTCAGCAGGCCCGGGAGGCAGCGCGGCGCACCCAGTGCCGCAACAACCTCAAGCAGATCGGGTTGGCAATGCACAATTATCATGGGACTCAGAATGCCCTGCCCCTCGGTTACGGCGGCTACCCGTTCACGAACCAGGGAAACCTGTGGGGCTGGGGGACAATGATCCTGCCGATGCTGGATGCGAGCCCTCTGTATGACCAATTGCGATCCTCGCCGGGCGGGATGAACGGTTTTGGTGTCCCGAAATTGGGATTCGAGGCCGTGATGACTTCGTTCAATCCCCCCAACGCGCTTGTGCAGACAAACCTTCCCGCGTTCCGCTGTCCTTCCGACAGCAACTTGCAGCCGGTGACGATCCCCGCCGGAGGAATCAATGGATGTATGCCCGGCTCGACGTCATCGTTCGGTCGATCAAATTACCCGGGGGTGATCGGCGCCACATACGGCAACAGCAATGGCCTGATGACCGGCGACGGATCATTCTACGAGAGCAGCCTGCGCCGATTCGTGCACTACCGCGACGGACTCAGTAATACGTTTCTCGTGGGAGAGCGGCGCTCCCCCGAACTGCTGAACGGCAAGTATACCGGCGGCGATACGATCTGGGCGGGATCGGCCGACGACAACTTCCCCGACTGGCAGGGGTTCTCGATGCATCTGGGCGCGTGCGACCAGGCCAGCCCGCTGAACCAGAAAACGACGACGGCCCCCTCGGGCGCGTCAGGTCAACCGTTCATTGCGTTCAGCAGTCTCCATTCCGGGGGGGCGTTCTTTCTGATGGGGGACGGTTCGGTCCGTTTCGTCAGCGACTCCATTGCCTCGGGACCACCGGCCACGCCTGGCAGTACGTATCAGAATCTGGCTTCCATCGCCGATAGCCAGGCGATCGGTGATTTCTGATCGTCGAAAACGGCAATCGCGACGGGCGCAATCGGTTGCGGCTTGTAGCCGCACGCCGCGGAACTGATCACTTGCCAGTCAGCAGTTCCGGCTTTTCGAGCACCAGGTAGTGCCCATGGTCGGCGGTGACGATCAGCAGCGACTCGCTCCAGTTGCTGTGTTGCTCGACCCAGTCGGTGATTGTCTTCACCGCCGCATCGCCGCTGTTGACCGCGCCGATCGAGTTGTCGATGTTGTTGTCGTGGTTGGCCCAGTCAACGTCGCCTGATTCAACCATCAGCCAGAAGCCCTTCGGGTTCTTTTCCAGGACCGTCAGGGCGGCCGCGGTCATGTCGGCCAGCTTCGGGTTTTCATTCAGGTCGCCGGCCGTATACTCCTCGGCTTTGCCCGAATTCCCGATCGTGGGGTGATAATCCCCGTCGGCCGTCTGGAACGGCAGGTGACCCTTCACTTTGCCGTAGAACCCGAACAACCGCTTGCCCGTGTTCGCGGCCAGGCGGGCCTGTTCGGCGAGGCGCGCCTGCCCATTCGCTCCGGCGGTGCGGATGGCGACGGTGTATTTGCCTCCGGACGCCGAATCAATTGCTTTCAGGTCGGCATCTGTGATCCACAGATTTCCCGGGACAAAGTTTTTTCCCTGGCCACCCTCTTCGTCTTTGTCGCTGGCATGACCGAATCCACCGCCGATGAGCACGTCGACTCCCGGCAGCGCCCGTTGCGGATGGGCGATCGACGCCAGGCCGACCAGGTCGCGCGTCAGGTCCTGATAGTCGTCGCGATGAACATTGTGGGCATAGGCACAGGCCGGAGTCGCATGGCTGATCGGAACGCTCGTCACGACACCGACCGCATATCCGGCCGCCTGCACTTCATGGGCGACGGTCGAAACCTGGTTGCCCGTCACGTCGACGTTGATCGAATCGTTGTATGTCTTGACGCCGCTGGTCATCGCGGTGGCCGTGGCGGCCGAATCGGGATAGGCATGCTCGCCGGGGGCGCTGGGGTCAAGAATCGATCTGCCGATCGGGTAAAAGGGATCGTTTCCGCGCGTCCAGGGATTGGGGCCCATTTTGACGACGTTGTAGCCCCCGGGCTGCGTGCCTCCCGGATTGAGCAGACTCTGATTGTTGACGTTGCACTTCGTCCCTTCGTTATGCGGCGAAGTCACCATGAATCCGAACTGTGTGCTGCCACCGGCTGTGTATTCCTGGAAGTGAGTGCCCGACCCGCGACCTGACCGGTAGTCGAGCTTCCGCCGGTTATGAATCGCCGCGGCCCACGTCGTCTGCCAGTCCATGCCGTCGAAGATCACGAGAAACACGTGCTTCCGTCCCGCGGCAAAGGCAGCCCGTTGAATGGCCGCGAGATCAGTCTGATCGCAGTACTCGGCCTCGGGGTTCAGTGTGTTGGTCGGAACGCGGCCGTAGATCCGCTTGAGCGCCGACTCGCTCCGGTAAGCACTCTTCGGGCCGGTGTAGTCTGCCAGATCGATCCCCTGGCCGGCCCCCTTCGTTCCGAAGGTGTAGACCGGAATCAACCGATTCGTATGGGACTTCCAGCCGATGTAGATGTCGGGGAGTGGACCCCAGTGTCCCAGGGCTGAACTCCCCTTCTGGATGGCGTTCGTCTGGAGAACGCGGACGAAGTCGTCGGCCGCGACGGCCCAGCCGCTCGTCGAGACGAGCAAACCCAGGAATATTGCGGCGCGGATCATCGGTGGGAGCAGCATGGAGTGCGGTCTTCGGCAGGGGGTGGGGATTCGGAAGTTGCGTATCGGTTCGTGATGGTAACGTGAGCCGGGTCACGGATGAAGGCAAAACGGCGAGGTCGACGGCGAATCATCTGGCGACCGGCGTGCTGGAAGTTGCTTATCTGCCGCGACTGATTGTGCCGGCGAATTCAAGTTTTCTGTCCCGGGAGCCGATGACAGAGGATACGCGAGATTGCATGTAGGACTCGTCAATCGATGGGGGGCTGGCGGAGAAGATCGATGACCAGCCGCGGAAAGCTCGTCTGCGGATGCATTCTGGCCGCGGTGGCCTGTGCCGCCTGGCTGCGGGCTGAATCGCGTACGCCCTCCGCATCTCAATCAGCGTTCGAGGCCGGCCGCTGGTACACGCTGGAACCTGCAGAGCCGCTTTCAGCTTTTGAGTTCGACGCCCCAGCCGGTTGCTACGAATTGATCGTCGGCAGCCTGGGAGACGCCGGCTGCGAATTTCGGGTCACGCTCGAAGGGGCAGGCATCGCACCCGACGCGCCGCGAAACGATTCGGAGCGAACTCGTCGAAGCCCTCGATTTCCGTTAGATCCACTCGCGGCCCATCGAATCCTTAGCAGCGTCGCGGGGTGTGCAGAGAAAGCTGCCGGCCAGTCTCGTGCAGTGAAAGCTGCCGGCCAGTCTCACAGTGAACCTGTCGCCGACTGCGCTGCAACCTCAGCAGCTCTGGAGCGCCGCTTCTTCCTGCACGTGACCAGCGACCCGCTTGAGGATCCGCAGGGTTATCTGCCTGTGACCGGTGTTCTGGCGGGCGTCGGTCAGTCGGTCCAGGTCTACGTTGACCGCGAAGTCTCCGGATCTGCGGGGGCGCTGGTCGCTGAAATTATCCGGCTCATGGACGACGAGATCATTCCGCGAAGCCGTGAATTGCTCGGCGAACATACCGACATCGACGGCGACGGAAAACTGGCAATCCTCGTCACAGGCTGGCTGGGGCGCCTGTGCGGGGGAAAGACGTCGCTGAACGGTTTTGTGCGCGCCAACGACTTTCAGGCCCTCATCGATCCCCCTTTTGGAAATCACGCCGACGTCCTGTACCTCAATTCGGCGATGGAACCCGGACCGGCGCTCAAAACACTGCTGGCACACGAGTACACGCACGCTGTCTGCTTCAGCCGCCGGTTCGCCGGCGCCGGCAGAGTTGTTGCACTTCCCGACGAGGAGGACTGGCTCAACGAGGCGATCGCGCACGTTGCCGAAGATCTGCATGAGACCGACCGCTCGAACCTGGACCGGCGTGTGTCGTGTTTCGTCGCCGCGCCAAACAGGTCTCCGCTGGCGGTTCGTGATTACTATCGAGCCGGTTTGTGGCGCGATCCGGGTTGCCGGGGGGCGACTTATTTGTTTCTGCGACACTTCGTCGATCAGTTTGGCCCGGGCCTGCTCAACGACCTGGTTAAAAGTTCCTGCGTCGGTCGCCGCAATCTCGAGCAAGCCGCCGGCGCCTCATTTGCCGGGCTGTTCCGCCATTGGACGATCGCGCTGGCTGACGATGCGATCGCGTCGGTTCCACTCCACGAACAATTCGGTGAGTGCCAGTTAACAGGCCTCGCGCGAATTGACTGGCCAACCGAGGGTGACGCGTGCCGCCTCGACATGCGCGGCACCTCAGCGGCACTGGTCAGATTCACAATTGCCCCTCAAACGGGAGCCCGTCGAATCACTGTCCAGAGCCCCTGCGAAGCACGGCTGCAACTGACGGTCATCCGCAGGACAACGGCGGGTCTTGCCGCCAGATAAAAACAGCCCGCGGGCGAATGCCGGCGGGCTGTTTTCAAGTCGCGAGTCTGTCAGAAAGAAGCCGTTACTGCTCTTCAGTCTCCTCAGTCGCTGCCTTCTTCGGCGTCTTGGATTTTCCGGTGTCAGTCGTCGTCGGCAGCAGATCTTCACCCGTGATATCGCTGCGGCGAGCATATCCGGCGCGGATTGCCGACACCGGATACATGCGGACGACCCGCCCCTTGTACGTCAATTTGCCTTCGGGATCGCGCCCCAGGTCGATGATGACTGTATCAGAGGCCAGGCCGGCGTAGAGGGCGGCGAATGTCTCGGGATCGACGCCACCACCCGCCTTGAGGTCCGCCAGCGAGTCGCCGCCGCCGGCGAGGACGGTAAACGAGTTGATCCCCTTAATCGCTGAATTTGGATACCGGCCCTCGGCTTCCAGGGCCTCCTTTGCCGTCTTGAGCGCATCGGCGGCAGCCTTGATTTTTGTCTTGGTTTCGTCGGAAAGAGCGACGGCCCCGGCTGCTTCGGCATTCGCCTTGTTCTTGGCCTTAGCAGCCTGCGCGAACAGCGCCGCCGGCGAGAAGACATTCGAGGCCCCCAGGATGTATCCGACGAGCAGCAAAGCCGCCCCACTGGTGATGGTAACCGACGTCCGCATTTGATGACTCCTGAGTGCGAAAAGGGTGCTCGATGCCAGAACGACTTGCAGCGTCATGGTTTATAGTGGCGCCTTTGCGGGGCTGTTGCAAGGTCAAGGAGGCGAAATGCGACCCTTTCACGCCGACATCCGGCGGTGTAGCATGATCGGTCCCTCGGCTTGAACCAACACCTGGAGGTGCACTCGTGAAACTGGCAATGATCGCGACAAAAACCGGCGAACGCGTGGCCGCAATCCACGATGGCAAATGGATTGATCTGGTCCGGGCCGATCCACAAATTCCCGGTTCGCTGAAGGAGATCCTGGCGGCCGACGGAGGTTTGGCGCGGGCCAGGGCAGCGGCCGAGCGGGGCAGCGCAGCGGGACTCTTCCTCGAGGGACGGCTATTGGCTCCGATCCGGATGCCGGGCAAGGTGATCTGCATCGGTCTCAACTACAAAGACCACGCCGCCGAAAGCGGGATGGAACCGCCGCCGGAACCGGTCGTCTTCAATAAGTTTCCGCAGGCTGTGATCGGCCCTGAAGATGCGATTCGACTGCCGGCCGTCTGTCGCGATGTCGATTACGAGGCCGAACTGGTGGTCGTGATCGGCAAACGCGGCAAGCACATTTCGCGTGGCGCAGCGCTCACGCACGTTGCCGGTTACATGAACGGGAACGACGTCTCGGCCCGTGACTGGCAGATTCACAAGCCGGGCAAACAGTGGCTGCTGGGGAAGACCCCCGACACCTTTGCTCCGACCGGCCCCTGGCTGGTGACGGCCGATGAAGTCCCCGATTCAAAAAACCTGTCGATCAAACTGCGCCTCAACGGCCAGACGATGCAGGACTCGAGCACGCGGGAGCTGATTTTCGGCGTCGATGAACTGATTGCGTATGTCTCGCAACTGGTCATGCTCGAACCGGGCGATCTGATTTTCACCGGCACGCCGCCGGGCGTCGGCATGGCCCGCAAACCGCCCGTCTGGCTGAAACCCGGCGACGTGTGCGAAGTCGAAATCGCCGGTCTGGGTGTGCTCAACAACCCGGTCATCGCGGATGGCTGAACCCCCGTGGAGCAGGTTTTCAACCTGCTCGTGAACTGTAGCCGGCGCCCTCTGTATTTATCGACACAAGTCAAAATTCGGTAGAATCGGGGCACTTCCGGAAGTCCAAAAAGGGCCGCCTAATGGAAATGCTCATCGTTTGGATTATTGGGTTGGTCGGGATGGGGGTATTCGTGGCCCTTGTCGCTCGGTTTTCCGTAAGAGAGATTACGAAAACACATGACCTGAAGAGACGATCGGTCAACCCTCCCTCGCCAGATCCAGACGCGCCGTCTGAATCAAACTGACCCACTACCCAAAATTCGCCACACCGAGATTCATTCCTTCCCCCTCGATGGGAAGCAACGCAGGCCGCCGAGCGAGCGAGGATTAAGGCCGACGGCGGTAGCTCTCCTGCAAAACCAGGAGGGTGGGAGCGTCAATTGACGCCTGCCCCCCCCACCCCGGCCCTCCCCCACAACGGGGGGAGGGAGAACGTCTGATTTCGGGCCCAATTGGCGACGTGTAGATACCTTTGGCTCTGGGCCGGGGGAAAATTCAGGTCACCGCTATCGAAAGAAAACGAACGTCACGACCACGAAGATCGGGATCAGGACGCAGCCCGAATATCCCATGTAGCCGAAAAATCCCGGCATGCGCACACCGTTCTCTTCGGCGATCGCCTTGACCATGAAGTTCGGGCCGTTGCCGATATACGTGTTCGCCCCCATAAACACCGATCCGCACGAAATGGCGGCGAGAATGTGGGCCGCGTTGGCTTCGGCCGGAAGCGCGAGGAACTGCGCGAGATACCGCGGTTCCGCCGTGCTGATGTCGCTGAGCCCGCACGCCGCGGCGACGAACGTGAGGTAGGTCGGCGCGTTATCGAGAAAGCTCGACAGGATGCCGGACGCCCAGAAGAATTCCCACGGGCGGTCCACCCCCAGCGATTTGCCATGCGCGTTGAGGATCAGCAACGCGGGAGTCATCGTCACGAAGATGCCGGCGAACAGGACGGCGACTTCGATGATCGGCGTGAAGCTGAAGCGGTTGTTCTGGTGAATTTGCTTCGGCGTCGTGAAGTACGATGCCACAGCCAGCCCGATCAGCAGGCACTCCTGAACGCCGAATGTCCAGCGGCCGGTGGACGAACCGTATCCCTGCCCTGCTCCATAAATGACGGCGATCACTCCCCCCAGGAACAGCAGATTCCTGAGTCCTTCGACGCACAGCGGTTCGTGGATCTGAACTTCTTCGAGCTGCGATCCCGGGCGTTCCCTTTCTTCCTTGTCGAAGACGACCTGGTCCCAGATGTTGAATGTCACGAGCAAAAGCCCGATGACGAGTCCCCACTCTTTCCACAAGCTCAACGTCCATTCGAACGGAACGCCATCCAGAAAGCCCATGAACAGCGGCGGATCCCCCAGCGGCGTCAGCAAACCGCCGCAGTTGGAAACGATGAAGATGAAGAAGACAATAATGTGCGCCTTGCGCTGCCGGGGGCCGTTGGCCCGCAGCAGCGGACGGATCAGCAGCACCGAAGCGCCGGTCGTCCCGACGAAACTGGCGATCAACGCGCCGAAGGCCAGCAAACCGGTATTCACCAGCGGCGTTCCCGACAGCGAACCGCGCACGTAGATCCCGCCGCTGATCACAAACAGCGCGGTCAGCAGGGCAATGAACGAGACATATTCCTGAAGCTCATGCTGAATCGCGTGGCCTCCCGCATGGCCGAATGCGACCAGGAGGTACAGGGCTAACGGCCCGGCCAGGAGCCCGGCGACGATTCCCTTATTGCGGTTGTGCTCCCACCAGTGCGGGGCAGCCAGTGGAAACACGGCGATTGACAGCAGCAGGAGCGCAAACGGCGCGATTGCCAGCACGGGAAGTTGTTCCCCCAGCGAAGGCCCTGCATGCTCTGCTTCGGCGGCCTCGACTGCGGCAGGAACAACAAGACCACACAGCAACCAGAGCACCAGGAGACCGACAGATCGCGTCCAGCAGCGCTGGAACGATTGCCCGGCGAAGTGCGGTCCCAGGCGTCGTGCGGCGGCAGACGCCTGGGCACTCGTACCGGGGACAGAATCTCGTAAAGCTGATGAGGAGAAATCCGTGTGACGCGCGCCGGCAACGTCTTTCATTCGATGTCCTTGAAGATGTCGCGGGCAGCCGCGATGGTGGCGTCGATATCGGCAGGCGCATGCGATGTCGACACGAAATTGGCTTCAAACTGACTGCACGGCAGATAAACTCCGCGCTCGATCATCCCCCAGAAGTACCGGGAAAATCGTCGGGTATTGCAGCGCGACGCGATCGTATAGTTGGTGACCGGCTCAGAGTGAAAAAAGAGCGTGAACATGCTCCCTGACTGGGCCGTCGAATGCTCGATACCGGCCGCGGTGGCGGCTTGCGAGAGCCCCTCGACCAGTCGCGCCGTCTCACGCTCGAGCTGCGGATAAGGATTCGTTTGCTTGAGGACCCGGAGCGTCGCCAGTCCACAGGCCATCGCCAGGGGATTGCCCGACAGGGTTCCCGCCTGATAGACCGGACCGAGGGGCGAGACGCATTGCATGACGTCGGCCCGGCCGCCGTAGGCGCCGACCGGCATACCGCCGCCGATGATCTTCCCGAGCGTCGTCAGGTCGGGCTTGATGCCATACCGCGCCTGCGCTCCGCCGTACGCCACGCGAAAACCGGTCATGACTTCATCGAAGATCAGCAGCGCTCCGTCCTTTTGACAAATCGCCTGGAGCCCTTCGAGAAACCCGGGCTGCGGCAACACGACCCCCATGTTTCCGACGACCGGTTCAATAATCACGGCGGCAATTTGCTTTGGCCGCGAGGCAAACAACTGTTCGATTTGCTGCAGATCGTTGAATTCGAGGCAGACCGTGTCGGCGGTGCATCCCTTCGGAACGCCCGGGCTCGAAGGGACGCCGAGCGTCGTCGCCGCACTCCCGGCTTTGACGAGCAGGCTGTCGACGTGGCCGTGGTAGCAGCCGGCGAATTTCACGATCACGTCGCGCCCGGTGAACCCCCGGGCGACGCGAATGGCGCTCATCGTCGCCTCGGTTCCCGAGTTGACCATCCGCACTTTTTCGATCGCGGGGAAGGCCTCGATGACCAGTTCGGCCAGTGCCGTTTCGGCCTCGGTCGGCGCGCCGAAGCTGGTACCTCGCGCGAGCGCCTGCTGAACAGCCTCAACGACTGCCGGATGACCGTGCCCGAGAATGTGCGGGCCCCACGAGCCGACGTAATCGATCAGGCGGTTGCCATCGACGTCGTAGAGATAGGCGCCCGAGCCGCGCTCGATATACAGAGGATCGCCGCCGACGCCGCCGAAAGCACGGGCCGGGCTGTTGACCCCGCCGGGGATGACCCGGCAGGCCCGTTCGAAGGATATCCGGCTCTTGTCACGATTCATGCGAACTTTCCCACACTCGCTTGCGTCCAGAAGCAGAAGTAGTGTAATGAATTGGCGACCGGCGGGAAACGGGCGGGGCTGCGGTCCCCGAGACCGGATTTCGATACCACTCGCAGATCACCGGAACGAAAGATCCTCACTTGGCGTCAGGCAGTTCGGAATCGCAGCCCTCATTCATCGTCAGGCCGGCGCGGGGAGCCGACGTCCGAGCGTTGGCCGAATTGATCGCGCCGTTCGTCGAGCAGCGCAAGCTGCTCCCCCGCACGATCGATGAATTGGCGCTGCTCCTGCCGAATTATTTTGTCGCCGAGGTGGTGGGAAAAATCGTGGGCTGTGCCGCCCTGGAAATCTACTCCAGCAAGCTGGCCGAATTGCGCAGCCTGGTGGTCATGCCTGAATATCAGGGGCTGGGAGTCGGGAAGGGACTCGTCGAGGCCTGCGTCAACCGGGCCCGCGACGAGCGGATTCTCGAAGTCATGGCGATTACTTCGTCAGAAGAATTCTTTCGGTCCTGCGGCTTCGACTTTACGCTGCCGGGCGAGAAGAAGGCGCTCTTTCTGCACACCCGGGAAGCCTGAGCGAGCCGGACGGCCGGGGCCAAAGGGATCTACAGAAGCCAATCCTCGCGGTGCAGAAATTGATTCCTTCCCCCTCGATGGGAAGCAACGGAGGCCGCCGAGCGAGCGAGGATAAAGGCCGACGGCGGTAGCTCTCCTGCAAAGCCCGGTGATGGGGCTGGGAGTCCCGGCGCGCCGGGATTCGGCGCTCGCCTCGCCACCCCATTCCCCACGGAGCGGGGAGGGAGAATGTTTCGTGCGACGCGAGTTTTGACTTGTGCAGGGATTCAATCCGAGAGCCCCAACGGGGCGGGATTCGATAGCCTGGGGCGCGTCAGCCCCAGGTATCGAAACCAAAATCATCACAAAACCCCAACGGGGCGAGATTCCCGGGTGCATGTTCCAGACGCCTGAACGAATCTCGCCATCGCGCGGGTGCATCCGGTAAGCCAGGGTCCCCACCGACCCCGCGTCGGTGGAACCGATGACTGTAGGCTAAAGGGAGTCGGCCTTGAAAATTTCTCCCTCTCCCTCTGGGGCATAGGTATCTACACATCGCAGTTTGAGCTGACTTCAAACATTGTCCCTCGCAACGCCAAAGTGGGGCACCGGGTGGCACGCCCTGAGCCGTGCGAAGGGCGTGGTCGAGAATCGCTGCGGAATTCGCTTGCGAAATCAGTG
>Ga0137463_1000291_pt1 | contig 18759 bp, 20 predicted proteins | sample EasRivERMGT800_2_FD_102333 | JGI IMG/M metagenome (GOLD analysis project Ga0137463, IMG submission 102333) | Soil microbial communities from meander-bound floodplain in the East River, Colorado, USA - East River MetaG ERMGT800_2 | ecosystem: Environmental > Terrestrial > Soil > Floodplain ...
CCTCAATGCTTTTATATTTTTAATTGCCGGAGTCATTGCTTTATTTATTACCAATCGCATTACGCGTTCCTTTTCAATTATTGCCGATAAAATGAAAGAGGTGAACCTTGGTAAATTGAATGAAGAAATCGTTTGGAACAGGAATGATGAAATAGGGGAGCTGGTAAAGGGATATAATAAAATGGTAAGCAAATTAGGTGAAAGTGCAGAGGTACTTGCCCGCAGCGAAAGAGAAGGAGCCTGGCGTGAAATGGCAAGACAAGTAGCTCATGAAATAAAAAATCCATTAACACCCATGAAGCTAAGTATCCAATATCTGCAAAAAGCAATTTTAAATAATTCTCCCGATGTAAAAGACCTGACTGCCAGGGTTGCCAACACGCTGGTAGAGCAAATTGATCATTTATCAAAAATAGCTTTTGACTTTTCCCAGTTTGCAAACATCGGCAATACACAGGTGGAGCTATTTGATATGCATGAAGTGCTGGGTTCATTGAAGGAATTATATCAGCGGGACCAGCAGGTGGAAGTAAATTGGCAGGCAATTCCTGATAAAGTAATGCTTAGGGCAGACAAGACACAAATGAATCGTTTATTTACTAATCTTTTTCAAAACGCTGTTGAAGCTTGCGATGAAAAGGGCCAGTGTATAATTGATTTAAATGAATCTCAGGAAAATGGAAGTATAATCGTGAGCATAAAAGACAATGGCGAAGGAATTCCAGCCACTATGCAAACCAAAATATTTGCTCCAAACTTTACCACAAAATCCTCCGGAACAGGTCTTGGTCTCGCTATGTGTAAGAGTATTGTTGAGCAGGCACACGGTAAAATCTGGTTTGAGACAAAACCCGGCGTGGGCACCACGTTCCACATTGAATTGCCATTGGCAAATTAGTTACGCAAAATTATATTCTCTCCATTATAGATGAAGTAATTCAGCCGGGCTTATAGTTCTTTATCCTGAGCTGATTTAATAATGTCAAGAATATCCATAAAATTATCAGGAGAAGAGGTAGCGGAAGATTGAGCAATTTTATCTCTCCATTTTTTTATTTGATCCTGGCACTGTTTGTATTCTTCAGAGTTTCCATTTGTATAAAAACATCCTAAGGCTTCAGCCAGTTTTTTTGACATACGTATGAGATAGCCATCAGGATTCATAAACATTAAATAACGATCAGCGTCAGAAACCATTGAATTGCTGCCGGGGATACTTCCTCTCAGACTGGTTTGCTGGAAGCTAAGCGCTGAACTCATGACAACCGGAGATGGGTTTAGCGTTTGAGCCATGTACCTTGTTTGTGGAAATTTTCTTTTTGATCCAATATCAGTTTTCACCAACGATGTTCTTTCCTTTGGTAAATTATTACTGGTCGCAGGAATTGCCAGTTCAACAGAATTTTTTTCGCTGCCAGGTTGAATAATTGTTGCAGCGTTGTTTTTAGGAAGGATATTTTTACTTACCACCGCGCGATTAGTTGTTTTTCTATTCAATAATTTAAAAGCACCTAACGCAATAACGCCAAGAAAACAGGCTGCTACGGCATATCTCACAAAAGGACCCATCTTTCTTTTTGAAGGAATTCGGGGGAGAGCTTTTTCTTCCTGAAGCGCATCAGAAATTTTTTGCCAGGTTGCAGCCGGAGGTGCAACCTCAAGATTATAAAGCTTAGTCGGGTATTCCTCTTTAATATCTTTATTCAGCCACGTTTCAATCTTGTTCCAGGTATCAGCCGGAGGAGTCACTTCGGCATCATAAATTTTTTGAGGAAATTCTGCATTTATCTCTTCGTCCAGGGCGGCCGCTATCTTGTTCCACACCGTTTCTGGCGGGTTTACCTCGTAGTCATGCAATTTTCTTTTCAGTACTTCACTCATAGCTCTACTTATTGCGTTCTTCAAGATATTTTTTCACCATGGTCTGCAGTATCACCTTTGCTCTTGAGAGTTGTGATTTGCTTGTGCCTTCGCTGATGTTCAGCATATCGCCGATCTCTTTGTGAGTATATCCTTCCACCACATACAGGTTAAATACGGTACGATAGCCCGGCGAAAGTTCCTGGATCAGTTTCATGATGTCTTTTGCAGCCAGGTCATCCAACACCGATAAATATTTCCCTTCTACTGTATTTTCTTGTTGTTCCGTAATGGGTTGCTGATAAGTTTTTCGCCTGAAATGTTCGATAGCTGTATTTACAAAAATTCTGCGTATCCATCCTTCAAAGCTTCCTTCCCCGCGAAAACTGTTTAGTTTTTTATATACTTTGATAAAACCTTCTTGTAATATATCCTCGGCTTCCTCCACTTTGCCGGCATACCGCAGGCAAACTCCGTACATTCTTGGCGAAAACCGGCGATACAACTCTTCCTGCATTCGCCTGTCACCTGCAAGACATCCTTGTATCAAGTCGCTTTCAGAAATAATTTGGTTGCGTAATGTGCTCAAATTTTTGGTTTGATTTTCTTATTACTGGATTAGTACAGAATCGCGCCACCATTAATGCTTTTTAACCGTGGCAGGGCTTATGCCTTAGAAACCCGTTTAAAAATGAGAAAATCAGAAATTTAAACAGCTTCTTAGAACTGTTGGGTCAAATAGGCTATCAATTTGTCTGTAGCTTTTTTTCTATGACTAAACCGGTTCTTTTCTGCAACGCTCATTTCAGCAAATGTATGAATTGAGCCGTCAGGCACAAATACCGGATCATAACCAAAACCACTTTGTCCTCTTTTGTAATGAATGATGACTCCCTCACAAATTCCCTCAAATAAATTCTCTTTTCCATCAATTATCAATGAAATCACTGTTCTGAATCTTGCTTTTGGATTTTTAATTCCTTTAAGTTTCAGTAAAAGTTTTTCAATATTCTTTTCAAATGATTTCTCGTGTCCTGCATATCTGGCACTTTTCACTCCTGGCTCTCCATGTAATGTTTCTACTTCAAGGCCAGTATCTTCACTAAAGCATCCGATAGCTATCGGATTCGTCTTTGTAAGCTCATAAATTCTTCTTGATTTTTCGCTGGCATTTTCTTCAAGGGTTTCGTGAGGTTCAGGAATATCAATTTCAATTCCTGCTTCTTTCAATGTTACAATTTCTATTGACGTATTTTTTCCAATTGCCGAACGTATTTCCTCCACCTTATATTGGTTATTGGTAGCAAAAATTAACTTCATGGTACTTTTAATTAGTCCGGATGTCGGCAAACCCGGAGTGTGGGAGGTCCACACCTTCGGACTTCCTGACTCCTGTCTTCCTGACTATACTCCAAAGATCCTTCTCAAACAAACCCAGAGCTTGCTTTTCAGAACCTTGTCGGTTTCTAATTGTTCAAGAACGGGTGTATGTAAAAAAGTGCAATTATTAAGAGCCTGCACCTGGAACTCAGGAAAGTTTACCGGCATGGCAAAATCTGTTGGTGTTATTCCAAATAAAACGGTAACCCGGCTTTTGAATTGTTCAGAAATAGTTTTATAAACGCCTGCCGGCAAGGTTGCTAAATTTAAAATAGCTATATCACCCAGACTTAATTTGCAAGCTCCTAAAATGGAAGTAAGAAAATTTAATTGCTCATCAGGCAAATAAGTTGCATTTGTATAACGAACAATGAACAAAATATTTTTTTTATAATCGCCTAAATACTTCCACCTGTTCTCATAGCTATCGGGAGCCATCGGGTCTCTTATTAATGAATCAATTTTTTTAACTACTGTCTTTTCCTGTACCGGATCATTTAAATCTGTTTCCTGAGCATTGGAAACTTCACCTGTTTCAATAAGAGAATTCCTGTACAAATCTGCAAGAAGAAATGGGTGAAGTTGAATATTATTAAGTGGCATAAATTGATTATGATCAGGAATGGGTCAGCTTTTTTTTCGTTTCTTTGTTTGCAAAATAACTTATTTATGATTGAGGCTATGGATATTTCCATCACAAAAATTAAGCACAGCAAATTACAGGATCTTGATCTTGAAAATATCCCCTTTGGCAGGTACTTTAGTGACCACATGCTTGAGGCCGATTATTCAAATGGCCAATGGACAAATATTGAAATAAAACCTTACCAGCCTTTGTTGCTTGAGCCATCACTTTCCGCATTGCATTATGGCCAGGCTATTTTTGAAGGTATGAAGGCATACAAAGACCTGAAAGGAAACAATTTTATTTTCCGGCCTCATGATAATTTTCATCGTTTTAATATTTCTGCAGCACGGATGAACATGCCTGAAATACCGGAAGAAATTTTTATAGAAGGGTTGCGACAATTGGTTGAACTGGATAAAAACTGGATACCATCAAAACGGGATCACTCCTTATATATACGACCATTGATGTTTGCATCAGATACCACTTTAGGTGTAAGGCCGTCGGACAATTATAAATTTGTTGTCATACTAAGCCCTACCGGCCCGTATTATGCCGAGCCGATGAAAATTGCAGTCGAAGAAAAATATACAAGGGCTGTTCCGGGAGGTGTAGGTTTTTCAAAGAATGCCGGCAATTATGGAGGCAGTATGCTGGCAGCAACAGTTGCAAAACAAAAAGGGTACGACCAGGTGCTTTGGACGGATGCTTTTGAACATAAATGGCTTCAGGAAGTGGGAATGATGAATGTATTTTTTCTTATAAACGGAGTTGTAATTACTCCTTCTCTGGAGGACGGAACTATACTGGCAGGAGTCACCCGCAGCAGTTCCATTAGTTTATTAAAAGAAATGGGTTTTACTATCGAAGAAAGAAAGATCCGGATTGATGAGGTCCTGGAAGCGTATAAACGAGGCTCACTTGAAGAAGTGTTTGGTACCGGTACGGCAGCTACGATTGCACTTATAAAGGAATTAAAGTATAAGGAACACATCATGCAATTCGATACTGATAAATGGAAAACAGCCCCTGCCCTGAAGGAATGGATAACGGGTATCCGTGAAGGAAGAAGGGAGGATAAATACGGCTGGATGTGGAAGGTATAGATAAAGATGATAATTGAGTAGATGATAGTTGATAGTTATGCCGAATAGAATAGCTGGGGTTTTATTTTCAAAAAGGTAAATTGAATTGCCTGATATTGAAAGGAACAGTGAAACGATTAGCCAATAAGGGCTCAAAAGCTGGTAAAACAAATTTATTTTCAGTTTAAGACCAAAATTATCATCAGTCCATTTTAAAATTATCATCTATTCCCCTACCTTTGCCGTCCTAAAAATAAAGGTTCAGAATGCCCACAATTCAGCAATTAGTACGTAAAGGAAGAGATATTATAAGAGCAAAAAGTAAATCAAGGGCGTTGGATAGCTGCCCGCAACGTCGGGGCGTATGCACCCGTGTGTACACAACCACTCCCAAAAAGCCCAACTCAGCTTTACGCAAAGTAGCAAAGGTTCGTTTAACTAATAAGATAGAAGTAATTGCTTATATTCCGGGTGAAGGACATAACCTGCAGGAGCACTCTATTGTATTGATTCGCGGAGGCCGTGTAAAAGATCTTCCTGGTGTACGTTACCATATTGTTCGTGGTTCATTGGATACCGCCGGAGTGAAAGACCGTAAACAAAGCCGGTCAAAATATGGAACAAAGAGAGAAAAAGCTGGAGCAAAAAAATAATTAACTGATCCGTGGATTCAATAGATTCCATTGACAAAATAAATAAAAAATAATCAGCGATGCGTAAGGCACAAGCAAAAAAACTCCCACTAGCACCTGACCCAAGGTTCAATGACAAGCAGGTTACCCGCTTTGTTAACAACCTGATGTGGCAGGGGAAAAAGAGTACTGCTTATGATATTTTTTACGATGCAGTAGATAAAGTAAGTAAACAAACAAGTGAGGATGGTTACGAAGTTTGGAAAAAAGCCCTGGTGAATGTAACACCTGCGGTTGAAGTTCGTAGCCGTCGTATCGGGGGTGCTACGTTCCAAATTCCTGCAGAGGTTCGCGCTGATAGAAAAATTTCTTTGAGTATGAAATGGCTTATTCGTTATAGTCGTGAAAGAAATGGTCGCAGCATGTCGGATAAATTGGCAAACGAAATTGTGGCAGCTAGTAAAGGGGAAGGTGCTGCTTTCAAGAAAAAAGAAGATACACACCGTATGGCGGAAGCCAACAAGGCTTTTGCCCATTTCCGGATATAAACTTTACAAGAACATGAATCCTCAAAGCCATTCCGTCATCGGGATGGCTTTTTGTTTCCTGCATTTATGATTGCATTAAGATTGAAGAGAGCTAAATAAAAAAGCCGCCTGGTTTTAGCAAACGGCTTAAGATCTTCGGAAAAAGAATTACATACCACCGGAGGGCATTCCATTACCGTCAGATGATGAATCTGTACCCGATGAAGTATCGGGAGCCATCATGGGCTGTGCCACTGGCGCTGGTGCTTGGGGAGCAGGTTTTGGTGCAGCAGCTTTCCTTGGCGCCGCTTTTTTAGGAGCAGCTTTCTTCGGCGCTGCTTTTTTAGGAGCGGCTTTTTTCTTAGGAGCTGCTTTCCTTTTTGGCGCCGCTTTTTTCCTTGGGGCTGCTTTTCTCGCCGCTTTTTTCCTGGAGGCTGCTTTCTTTTTTGGTGCAGCTTTTTTCCTGGGCGCTGCTTTCTTTCTGGAAGCTACTTTCTTTTTAGGAGCAGCCTTCTTTTTTGATTTCTTTTTTGCTGCCATACAATAACGGGTTTTGGTAGATTTTTAAAATTTTGAAATGAAGTTTGTTTGTAAGGAGGTTCAAGTTACAAACAATGAAATGTAATTACAAAATTTTACATGAAGTTTTCTTATTATTTTTTGAATGATTGAATGGAAAGAAATGGAAGAAGCATCTCTATTGACAAATATTATCTATGATCAAGCCGATCAGCTGCTTTATTTATTTATCATTAACGATTGCATTTTGCAGCAGGAACAAACAAAATTCAATTGTACACCCGGTGCCGATTCCCCCGGCTTCCATGGATTTTCAAACTATAGGTGAGATAGTTATTCCATCAGGATATGAAAGGGTGCCTGTCGGAAAGGATTCCTTTGGCAAATGGCTAAGAAACGTAAAGCTCAAAAAAGATTCAAGAATACATCTGTATGATGGCAGATTGAAATACAATCAATCGAGCCAGTTTGCCGTGCTGGACATCACTGTTGGTAATAAAGACCTGCAACAATGTGCTGACGCTATTCTTCGACTGAGGGCAGAATATTTTTATGACCAAAATAACATGGATATGATACGTTTTAAAGCGACTGATGGGACTGAATTATCTTTTGCAAGATGGTTGAAGGGCGAACGGTATAAATTAAGTCGTGATAAACTCTTGCCATACATATCGGGTAAGTCTGTTAGTAATAAAAGAATCCAGTTAGAACAATTTTTAGAAGTTGTCTTTGCCTATTGCGGAACAATTTCCCTGGGTAAAGAAACCCACCTGGTTTCTGATCCAAACGATATACAAATCGGCGATGTATTTGTAAAAGCTGGTTCGCCGGGCCATGCAATGATTATTGTAGATATAGCCATCAACAGGAAAGGTGAAAAAATTTTTATGCTTGCTCAGGGTTTAATGCCTGCACAGGATATTCATATAGTCAGAAATCTTATAGATGAAAAAATCAGTCCATGGTATAAGTTTACAAGTGACCCAAAAATCATTACACCGCAATGGGTTTTTTACAGAAATGAGCTTAAGACATGGTAATGGAGAGCTTGTATTTTTCATATTTACAACGATTAAATTAACCTTCACTTAATCGGTTAAATTCCGGCGGTTTTACATACCTTTGCGCACCCAAATCTTCAGGCAGTTTTTGAGACAGTTTGATGAGCTGAATAGAGATAAGAACGATGAAAGCTCGCCTGAGCAGGGATTGCGGCTGTTCCTTCGTGTAGCTTTGGCCATGCAAGGTGCAACAAAAGATGCCCAGGGATTTGGTGCAGGTATTCAAATATTCAATTGAAAATATTCAATCTTAAATAACAATGGCTGATCTTAAATTTCAAAGAAACTTCGGAATTGCGGCACATATTGATGCCGGTAAAACGACTACTACGGAGCGTATTTTACGCTATACGGGTATGATTCATAAAATTGGTGAAGTGCATGAAGGCGCTGCTACAACCGACTGGATGGAGCAGGAAAAAGAAAGAGGTATAACAATTACCTCTGCAGCCGTTAGCTGTAATTGGAATTTCCCTACTGAAAAAGGCAAACCTACAACCAACACTAAGAATTATTATTTCAACATTATTGATACTCCCGGTCACGTTGACTTTACAGTAGAAGTAGAACGTTCTATGCGGGTGCTGGATGGTTTGATTGCTTTGTTTTCCGCTGTTGATGGCGTAGAGCCGCAATCAGAAACTGTATGGCGCCAGGCCAATCGCTATAATGTACCCCGAATTGGGTTTGTAAATAAAATGGACCGTGCCGGAGCTGATTTTTTAAATGTGGTAAAACAGGTAAAGGAAATGCTTGGTTCGAAAGCAGTGCCTCTTCAGTTACCTATCGGGGCTGAGGATGATTTTAAAGGTGTGGTTGATCTCATAAAAATGAAAGGCATTATCTGGCATATGGAGACAGAGGGAATGACCTTTGATGAAATTCCTGTGCCTGAAGATATGTTGGAGGAAGCCAAAGAATGGAGAGCCAGTTTAGTGGAAGCGATAGCTGAATATGATGATAAACTGATGGAAAAATTTTTTGACAACCCAGATTCAATTAGTGAAGATGAGATACATGACGCTGTTCGAAAGGCAACTATTGATTTGAGCATAGTGCCGATGCTTTGTGGTTCTTCATTTAAAAATAAGGGCGTACAAACTGCCTTGGATGCAGTTTGTCGCTACCTGCCAAGCCCGATGGATATTGCTGCGGTGGAAGGAATCAATCCGGATACAGGTGAAACGGTAACACGTAAGCCAGATGCAAAAGAACCATTTGCAGCCCTTGCATTTAAAATTATGACCGATCCATTTGTAGGTCGTCTTGCTTTCTTCCGTGTATATAGCGGTCACTTGGATGCAGGCTCTTATGTTTTGAATGTAAGAAGCGGTAAAAAGGAACGCATCAGTCGCATTATGAAAATGTTTGCCAACAAACAAAACCCAATTGATTTTATCGAAGCGGGTGATATTGGTGCAGCTGTTGGTTTTAAAGAAATCAAAACCGGTGATACACTTTGCCACGAAGATTACCCGATTACTTTGGAAAACATGTTTATACCTGAACCGGTAATTTCTGTAGCGATTGAACCAAAGACACAGGCCGACGTAGATAAAATGGGTATGGCGATTTCCAAATTAGTGGAAGAAGATCCGACACTCCGGGTAAGGACAGATGAAGAAACAGGTCAAACAATTCTTTCCGGTATGGGCGAATTGCACCTTGAGATCATTGTTGATCGAATGCGCCGGGAATTTAAAGTTGAAATTAACCAGGGAGCGCCACAGGTTGCCTATAAAGAAGCGTTCCAGGCTACTATTGAACATCGTGAAGTATTGAAAAAACAAACCGGTGGTCGTGGTAAGTTTGCCGATATAGTTTTTGAAATGGGACCTGTAGATGCTGAGTGGAGAGCAGAAAATCCTGATAAACATTTTCAATTTATAAATGATCTTTTTGGCGGATCAATTCCGCGTGAGTTTGTGCCTGCTATTCAGAAAGGTTTTGAACAATCTATGTCAACGGGTGTGTTGGCAAGTTATCCTGTAGATAATATGAAAGTTCGTGTATTTGATGGGAGCTTTCACCAGGTTGACTCTGATTCCATGTCCTTTGAGCTTTGTGCTAAGGCCGGTTTTCGAGAAGCAGCAAGAAAAGCAAAACCTGTTTTGCTGGAGCCGATCATGAAAATTGAAGTGGTAACTCCTGATCAATACATGGGTGATGTAACGGGTGACCTGAACCGTCGCCGTGGTATGCTTGAAGGTATGGACAGCCGGGCCGGTGCACAAGTAATAAAAGCAAAAGTTCCATTGAGTGAAATGTTTGGATATGTTACCCAATTGAGAAGTTTGTCATCTGGTCGTGCTTCAAGTACGATGGAATTTTCTCACTATGCGCCTGCACCCGGTAATATTGCTGAAGAAGTGATAGCAAAGGTGAAGGGTAAGGTGAATGCATAAAAATTAAAAATAGAATATTAATAAGGAGGTTGTCTCAAAAGTTTTTATTTGCCACTAAGGCGCGAAGGCACAAAGAAAAGTAAAATTGAAGATCAAAGCTTGGTGCCTTGGTGGCAATTTTCAAAAATTGACTTTTGAGACAGCCTCTTTTCTTTTAACAAAACCTTGCGCTGATCTCGATCAAATCCTTTACTGATAGGGCTTACAGGGCATTATCTTTGCAATAAATACCTCATTAGCCCCGTTTTTAAAGTCCGGCAGGTCCGTTCGCGGAATATGAAAGACACTTGCTCTACTAAGAATTAAACAACAATAACAACAATGTCTCAACGGTGGGTAATGGAATAGGGGATTCGAAAGAATCCCTTTTTTACTAGGATCATTACTTATTTTTTATCATTACTGCTTCATTTTTTAATACATAAGGATGTTTTGGCATTAATCTTGACAACAAGAAGCCGGACCAAAAAATTTGTAAACATGAAAACTTATGCACATCTCGCGGCAGTTTCACTAACCTTTATTTTCTCTATTTTTCTCAGTTCTTGCTCTAAAAATGAAAACTCCTCATCCTCCGGAAAAGCCAAATTACAAGTTTATCTTACCGATGACCCCGCTAATTACGACCAGGTGGTCATTGATGTAAAAGATGTCCAGATTAATGTATCCGATGACTCAACCGACAAATGGCAAAGCCTTTCAACTGTAAAAGCCGGATCCTATGATGTTCTTAAATTGGTTAACGATGACGATACCCTGTTAGCCAGTTCCGATATTCCAACCGGCACTATTCACCAGATGCGCCTGATTCTTGGCAGCAACAATTATGTCGTGATTGCTGGTCAAAACTTTCCTCTTGAAACACCAAGTGCACAACAATCAGGATTAAAGCTGAACATTCAGCAAAAAGTCTCCAGCGGTATTTTATATACCATAACTCTGGATTTTGATGCAGCCAAATCCATTGTAAAAACCGGCAATAGTAAGTATATACTGAAGCCCGTCATTCGTACAGTATTCAATGCAGTAGGTGGAAGTATAAAAGGGTTTGTTTTGCCTGATACTGTTACTACAGCGGTATATGCAATCCACGCCCCGGATACGATTGCCAGTACATTTACAGGCTCAAACGGAGGTTACCTGATTAAAGGGATTGCTGCAGGTTCTTATACCCTGAGTTTTGTTCCAAATGACACAACATTTACAACTCAGGCAAAAACAGGAATTGCAGTTACCACCGGCAATGTGACCACGGTAGATACTGTTCATCTTCATCACTAAAAAAAATATCCTTGAGAAAAGAAGGGTCAGTTTTATATTGGCCCTTTTTTATGATCGTTTTTCAGCGGGTCATGAAAAACGAAATATATTCCCGGGAAAGAGGCAATAACGGTGGATAAAAAAAATAGCAAACTAATGATAGGAGCAATATATGCATCAAGATGAAAAAATTTTGCTCCCACAACAAAAACTACTTCCCTTGTTCCTAATCCGCCTCCCAAAGAAACAGGAAACACAGCTACCACAGCGGCGATTAAAAAAATAAAAACCCACTGCGGTTGATTAATGGGTAAATGAAGTGATAATAAAATGCAATACACACAAATTACCTGCATTAACTGAACAACCAGACCCCAAAGAAAAGTAGACCAAAAACCCGGGAGAAAATCTTTGAAGTAAAAGCGAATGATTAAATATAAAACAATAATTGCGGTGAGTGATCCGCATATAAGTAACACATTATACAATCTTTTATCAAGAACAATTACTCCATATACTGACATGATTAAACCTAATGCGAGCAAACCACTGAACCTGTCTAATAAAACCGCTGTAGAAGTTTTTTTATAAGAAGTATTGTATTTTCTTTTCAACAAAATAACTTTATAAGCATCCCCACTGATAGAGCCCGGAAGAAAAAGATTATAAAACATCCCCAGCCAGTACAATTTTATATTTTTCCATTCCGATACATGAATTTGAATATTGCGGAAATAAATATTCAAACGCAAAGCTGAAAAAACTTTGGATAATACCAGTAACATAATTGCTAAAGACAGCCATGACCAGTTTGCTTTCAGAAAGGCATCTTTTGCTGCATTGAAATCAATCTTTTTTGAAATGTACCAGAAGCAGACTATTGTGATTGCAAGTTTCAGGAGCAACTTCAGATACTTGCTTAGTTTTGACTCTTGTTTAACAGCCGCTTCTTCCATTCACTTTTATGATTCAGAGAGGATGGGTAAATTTATCGGTAAATAGTGCGTGCAAGTAAACATAAAACACATGAATAAAAAAATACTATTGTGGTTAGTGCTTTTGTCTGGTCATTGTTTTTTGAATGCCCAGGAAAAAGCATTAAAGAAAGGAATGATTATTACTGAAAATACTAAAGTAAAAAAAGCAGTTTACAAACTGGATGCTAATGAAAACCTTGACCAGCCCGTTATTTTGATAGAAGGCTACAATATAACAGTTGATTTTAATAATGCAACCCTTAAGGGAAGCAATTCCAAAAAGAATCCCGATGAATTTTTTGGCGTAGCCATTATTATCAGTAACAGGAGTAATCATATTACCATAAAAAATTTAAATGCAAAGGGATATAAGGTCGCCCTGCTTGCAAAAGATGTAACAAGCATTACGCTGGAAAATTGTGATTTCAGTTATAATTACCGGCAACATATAAATAGCAGCCAGGAAAAAGAAGATATATCTGATTGGATGAGTTATCATCACAATGAAAATGATGAATGGCTGCGATATGGTGCTGCTATGTATTTACGCAATTGCAACATGCCTATCATCCGGAATTGCAAAGTAACCGGAGGGCAAAATGCCCTGATGATGACAAATTGCAATGATGGTCTCATCGTAAATAATGATTTTTCTTTTAATTCGGGTATTGGCATTGGCTTGTACCGTTGCAGTTACAACGACATTGCGTACAACAAAATTGATTTTAATGTTCGTGGATATAGCGAGGGCGTTTATAACAGGGGGCAGGATAGTGCGGGCATTTTAGTATATGAGCAAAGCAATAATAATTTGTTTTATAAAAATTCGGTAACGCATGGTGGAGATGGCTTTTTTTTATGGGCAGGTCAAACAACGATGGATAATGGGAGCGGCGGTTGTAATGATAATATTGTTTTTGGGAATGATTTTTCCTATGCTCCGACAAACGGCGTTGAAGTAACCTTCAGCCATAATAAAATTTTAAAAAATCGCATTTTTGAATGCGACAACGGAATCTGGGGAGGGTACAGTTATAATACAGAGATAGCGAACAATCAATTTCGAAATAATAATGTCGGCATTGCTATTGAGCATGGCCAGCAAAATGATATTCATCACAATTTATTTTTCAGAGATAAGGTGGCTATAAAGCTTTGGGCAAGGAAAGAACAACCTGCTGACCCGATAGCTATCGGGTGGGGCTATGCAAAATATCGTGATACAAGAAGCAGGAATTATAACCTCGCTCTGAATAGTTATAATGAAAATAAAACTGCCCTTGAAATTATACGCACCGATTCTTTAAAAATTTTTGGTGATTATGTTTCGAATACCGGTCAATTTTTGAAAATCGATTCAACGGTTACAAATATTGATTCAGCAGATGATAGCTACCTGGTAGATAAATTTTCTGTTGATTCAGTGATTACCGGGCCGATTATTGAAAAGCCCCTTGATCCATTTAAGGGCACTGGAAAATTAAAGGGCAGAAAAAATATTTTGGTGACTGAATGGGGACCGTACGATTTTCGTTCCCCTATTATCTGGAATACAAATCCCACGGATACTTCTGTACTTATGCAATTTGATCTGAAAGGACCAGTCGGAAAATGGAAGATTAAATCTTACAAAGGGATTGATAGTATTTCATCAAAAACCGGAACCTTTCCTGCAACCATTACAGCCAAAAAATTACAACGGGAAATAACTGATATCGATATTCAACTTGAATATTTGGGGGAAGAAATAACAACTCCATTTGGAGCGATTATTCCTAAAGGCAGGCCTTATACTTTTTCATATAAGAAATTTTTTCAGCCGATAGATTGGGCTGTGAATTGGTTTAGTTTGGATACTGCAGTTTACAATCCGATTAAAACCGGGGAATTATTTGGACCCAATATCAGAGTGAGACCTGTTAAAACAGAAAAGGTCCAAAAGCTGGAATACGCCTGGTGGGGAGGAATAAAAATCGATGAAGAACAAATTTCACAGTTTATAACAATCGCAGAAGGGGCAGGTAGTTTTAAAAATGGTGAATATGAATTTGGAATTACCTGGGATGACGCGGTGAGAGTGTATGTTGATAATAAATTAGTGATTGACGAATGGGACCCCTCAAAATATACATTTGATGAATCGCCACATAAAAAAATAAAATTGAGCTTAACCGCAGGCCTGCATAATTTTCGTGTTGAACATATTGAATTAGGCGGTTTTGCTACCCTTGCCTTGAAGATTAAAAAAGTAGAATAAGTCAGCATTGATAATAAATGATAAAGCCATTAGCTATGTACAGAATACTGTTCCTATTGTGGGAGCATTTCAAGGTGCCGTCGTTAACCGGAACTCGTATAAACCAAATACGTACTCTTCCAGTTCAGGAACCATTAATGCGAAAGCTACCTTACCTGATAAACTCGATTTTATTCCATCGCAATCTTACATTACTAAAACCCCAATGGGGGTAACCAACCAACTTATTTACAATGTTCCCGATTCGGCTTTCCGCCGCGAAAAAATTACATTATTTGAAGGTTCTTTTGCAGCCGCAAAACATGCAAGCTTTACGGAAACATCTTCGCCATTGCGGTTTAAAAGTCGGAGTTGTGGCAGGTGTGGCATTATTGACTTCGGTTGCGACTTTGGAGCAATCCAATGGGGATAAATCAAAGCAATAGATTTCGGGTTAATTATTTGGAAAGGGTTCTCAAAATTTATTCCCTAAAGTTTTGTCAGTTTGGCGTCTACGCTTATCTTTGCGCTCCCAAATTTAAATGGGCAATTTCACGCATGTCGCAGAGAATCAGAATTAAATTACAGTCTTACGATCATAACCTGGTGGATAAATCAGCTGAAAAGATCGTAAAGACGGTGCGCAGCACGGGTGCGGTGGTAACGGGCCCCATTCCTTTGCCTACCCGCACGAAAGTTTTTACCGTGCTTCGTTCGCCACACGTAAACAAAAAAAGTCGTGAGCAGTTCCAGTTGGCTACACATAAGCGTTTACTGGATATTTATACTTCTTCTTCCCGCACTGTAGATGCATTGAGTAAACTTGATCTTCCGAGCGGTGTGGAAGTTGAAATTAAAGCATAAAAGGGGCCTAAAGCCATAAACTGGCCTAAGGTGTAGTTCTTATAATTAATTAGTTCATCTCTCAATCGTTCAGGTAACGGGAAAAGAGCTCTGAAATTTAAAAACCCTCCACGCTCCATTTTAGGGACTGGGGGTAAATATAAACAAGCCCTTCGAGGTTTGTTTATCGCCGGTACTTCCAGCGTCCGCCGGAGCTTTAGCGAAGGCGGATAAATAGTAGCCCTCTTATAATAAAAACCGCCTTCGCAGGGGCTACGGCGGTCGAGGGAAAAGGTCGGCGATGAACCAGGATTGAAGACCAATCTTTTAAATTTAGCTGGTCTGTCTTGTATAACCTTGCGGGATTAAACCGTAAGAACATGAAAGGTATTATTGGAAAAAAAATTGGGATGACCAGCATCTTTGATCCTACGGGCAGGCAAACCGCTTGCACCATCATTGAAGCAGGCCCCTGTGTGGTTACGCAGGTAAGAACCAGGGACAGCGATGGATACAATGCTCTCCAACTCGCGTTTGGCGACAAAAATGAAAAACACTCCAACAAATCTGAAACGAATCACTTCGCCAAATCAAGCACTTCTCCCAAAAAATTTGTAAAAGAATTCCGCGATTTTTCTGAAGAAAAAAATATTGGTGATACCATTACTGTTGACATTTTTTCCGAGGGAGAAAATGTTGATGTAATCGGTACTACAAAGGGTAAAGGTTTCCAGGGTGTGGTTAAGCGTCATGGATTTCATGGTGTAGGCGGCCAATCCCACGGGCAGCACGACCGTTCGAGAGCTCCGGGTTCTATCGGTAACTCTTCTGATGCAAGCCGGGTAATGAAAGGTGTTCGAATGGCCGGTCGCATGGGTAGCGATAAAGTAAAATTGAAAAACCTCCAGGTAATAAAAATTTTTCCTGATAAAAATTACATATTAATAAGCGGTTCGGTTCCTGGTCATAATGGTTCAATCGTTTTAATCCAGAAATGATAGAGACAAGGCATGCCTTGTCTCTACCAATAAAAAAATTGAAATGCAAATAGACGTTTTAAATATAGAAGGTAAAAAAACAGGCAGAACAATTGAGCTACCTGAAGAAATTTTCGGTGTCGAGCCCAATAATCATGTTATTTACCTGGCAATAAAACAATACATGGGTGCTCAGCGCCAGGGCACACATAAAGTGAAAACCCGTGCTGAGGTAAAAGGTGCCAGCCGCAAGTTGCACCGTCAAAAAGGTACTGGTGGCAGCCGTAAAGGAAATATTCGCAACCCATTATATAAAGGTGGTGGTACAGTATTCGGACCCAAGCCTCATGGTTATGATATAAAGTTGAATCGTAAAGTAAAGGACCTCGCCAAAATTTCTGCACTTTCTCAAAAACTAAAAGACAACGCTATTTATATTGTTGAAGACCTGAACCTTGAAGCTCCTAAAACAAAGACTTTTGCAGACATGCTGGGTAGTTTGGATGCTGGTGGTAAAAAAACATTGTTCGTGATTCCGGAGTATAACGATAATGTTTATCTCAGTTTTCGCAATATGCCTGTTGTAAATGGTATCCTCTTAAGTGATATGAATACCTATGATGTTGTGAATGCTGATGTAGTGGTGTTAACAGAAAGTGCAGCGAAGATTTTTTCTGAGGAAGAAGTAGAGGCATAAGAGCATGTGCGAATTTGCTGATTTGCGAATGAGCAAATGATTAGTTCTTTAAACCAACAAATAAATGGGAATTGAAATGGTTGACCCTTTTCAAATTTTCAAATTTTCAAATTTTCAAATTATAGAAAGATGAAACTTTCTGATGTATTGATAAAACCGGTCTTAAGTGAAAAAGCAAATGCACAACAGGATAAACTGCGCCGCTATGCTTTTAAAGTAGCCAGGAAAGCAAACAAGCTGGAGATCAAAAAAGCTGTGGAAGAGTTTTATGGAGTAACTGTTGTAGATGTAAATACAGCAACGGCTCCCGGCAAAAATAAAACCCGTTTTACAAAAGCTGGATTTATATCCGGTCAGAAACCTGCCTATAAAAAGGCATTTATAACACTAGCTGAAGGCGAAACAATTGATTTGTACGCCAACATTTAGAAACCTCTGTCCTCCGCCTTAGGCGGAGAACTTAGGAGGTAAGTTCTTTTTAAAATAAAATATGGTAGCAAGCGCCGAGAAGTCTTGATTAATTAGAAATTCTAAAAAACTCTCCGCATTATGCGGAATGGGGGTTTAATATGGCAGTAAAAAAATACAAACCGGTAACTGCAGGCACTCGTTGGAGAATTGGAAATGCCTATGCAGAAGTTACAACCAACGAGCCTGAAAAAAGCCTTCTGGAAACAAAGAAGAGAAGCGGTGGTCGTAATTCTTCAGGTCATCTTACCATGCGTTATTTAGGTGGTGGCCACAAAAAGAAGTATCGTATCATTGATTTCAAACGTGATAAAAAAGATATTGATGCTACAGTTAAAACAATAGAGTACGACCCTAACCGCACATCATTCATTGCATTGGTAGAATATACCGATGGTGAATTGCGATATATCATAGCCCCGCAGGGCTTGCAGGTAGGAACTAAGGTTGTGAGTGGCAATGATGTACCTCCTGAAATTGGAAATGCATTACCAATGAAGAATATGCCGCTGGGTACAAATGTTCACAATATTGAAATGCAGCCGGGCCAGGGTGGCAAAATTTCAAGAAGTGCCGGGGCTTCTGCTCAGCTTACGAATAAAGAAGACAAGTATGCAATTTTAAAAATGCCAAGTGGTGAATTGAGAAAAGTATTGATTAATTGTTATGCGACAGTAGGTGTGGTAAGTAATAGCGATCATAGCTTGCAGAGCATGGGTAAAGCAGGCAGAAATCGCTGGAGAGGTATTCGTCCACGCACCCGAGGTGTTGCTATGAACCCCGTAGATCACCCGATGGGCGGTGGTGAAGGTAAGGCTTCCGGCGGTCAGCCACGCAGCAGGAATGGCCAGTATTCAAGAGGTTTAAAAACACGTAAGCCACACAAGGGAAGTGATAAGTTGATCATTCAAAGAAAGAATGGAAACAAACTGACGAAATAGATAATAGTGATCCCGATAAATATCGGGAGATAAAAGGTAAAAACAGGGAACAAAGCGTTGGGATCAAAATAAAAAATCTGAAATCTAAAATCGTAAAACTTAAATAGAATGGGTCGTTCGATTAAAAAAGGTCCTTATGTAGCCAGTCATCTTGAAAAAAAGGTGTTGGCCATTAACGAAGGCAAAAACAAAAAAACGGTTATTAAAACCTGGAGCCGTCGTTCAACTGTTACGCCGGATTTTGTAGGGCACACATTTGC
>Ga0137463_1000292_pt1 | contig 18706 bp, 15 predicted proteins | sample EasRivERMGT800_2_FD_102333 | JGI IMG/M metagenome (GOLD analysis project Ga0137463, IMG submission 102333) | Soil microbial communities from meander-bound floodplain in the East River, Colorado, USA - East River MetaG ERMGT800_2 | ecosystem: Environmental > Terrestrial > Soil > Floodplain ...
ATCTTTTCAAGCTGCTCGACAGCATCTACAAGCGTTCGGCCGTCAAGCCGATCGGGTATCCCGACGCGATCATCTGGGAAGGCGGGAACGCCGCCGGGGGCGTCAAGCCCGTAGCCCACGCATTCACCGACATGTTCGCCCTGAACGGCACGCTCATGGCGCTTGACGTGCTGGGGCTGCCCTTCCTCGGAGTGCCGATGATGGCCCAGTTTCGGCACGACTCGAAGCTTGTTTCGCTTGAGTGGTTCGGCAAGCTCGACACCATCGCGCTCAAGTGGTCCACCGCGGGCGACTTCATGGTGAACGAGGGCGGCAAGAAAGTCGTCGTCAACGGCAAATCGGCCAACGCGCCGCTGCGCACCGCGGCCGGTGTCTACTGCAACGTGCGCCCCTACGGTGGCATCACCAGCATCCGCTTTATGCCCGGCCTGCCGTACTCGCAGGACAAGAAGAAATTCGGCGTCGACCCGAAGACCGGCGTCATTCACTCCGAGATGAACACCCCGGGCATTCGCATGGCCTACGCCGCGCGGCTCTTTCTCAAGATGGTGCACGAGACCGGACTGATCGGCCGCGTGGCGACCAAGCCCACCCAGGCGCAGGAAGACGCGGTCAACGCCGGCATCATGCGCTGGCTCCTGCAGGGCACGAAGTTCAAGTTGAAGCGCAAGTACACGGTGGATGCCTACGAGGAGCACCGCGCGAACGTGGATGCGATCGTGGCGCTCCTTCCCGGGGACTTCAAGGCCGGCATGGAGAACTGGGGCGGCGACGTCTACGAACACATCTCCGACACCAACTTCGGCCTGCTACTGCACGACATGATCCGTCAGCGTCCCTGCATCGTCTACGCCACGGACCTGGACGGCGACCGGCTCACCGACCTGATGGCCGACGCGCCCGACGTGCTGCGCGACTGGGGCCAGATCGTGATCGACAAGCTCGGTGCCAAGGTCGACATGAAAAAGCTCTGGAAGGAGATGGGTTTCACCATGACCAACGGCAAGGACATGACGAGCGTCATGTACCGCGTCCACGGCGCGCCGATCTACGAGCAGACGCTCGGCTCGGCCGATGCGATGCTGCTGCGCCTGCTCGACGGCGACGAGACCGTGGGCGGCGAGAAACAGCCCTACGACCCGCGCATACACTTCGTGCTGATCAATGAAGCCTACAAGGCGGCCAACCCCGGCAACCAGCCGCTCGCCTCATGGCTGGACGCGCAGCTCGCCACCTTCGACAGGATCTACGGCGCCAAGCGCCCGCGCTACCTCGACGGCTACAAGATGCTCAAGGAAGCCATCCGTCCCTGGGGCGCCTGAACGCGCGACTGAGTACGCGCCGGCGCGTGTCCGCGCGGGCGCGCCGCCAAGTACACCAAGCTTTAAGCGCCGCCGCCGCGCCGGCCTGACCGATGCTCGCCTATCGTCATCAATTCCACGCCGGCATGTTTGCCGACGTCTTCAAGCATGCGCTTCTGGTGCGCCTGCTGCTCGCGCTTCGCCGCAAGGAAAAACCGTTCTCCTATATCGACACGCATGCCGGCATCGGCCGCTACGATCTCGAACACGCGTGGGCGCAAAAGAATGCCGAATTCCGCGATGGAATTGCACGGATTTTCGGGGACCACGACCGGGGACGCGATGATGTTCCGCCGCTTGTTGCGCCCTACCTTGATGCCGTGCGCGCTGAGAACCCCAATGGCCGGCTGCGCTATTACCCCGGCTCACCGTGCATCGCACGCCGGTTTCTGCGCGCGGGCGACCGCGCGGTGCTCTCCGAACTCAACAAGAAGGACTGCGCCGAATTACAGCAACGCTTCGCCGGCGACCGGCAGGTGAGCGTGCAGCTGATGGACGGGTACCAGTCGCTCAAGGCGCATCTGCCGCCGAAGGAGCGGCGCGGACTCGTGCTAATCGACTCCTCGTTCGACCGTGCGAACGAGTTCGCGCGGCTCCGGGAGGCGCTGAAATCCGCGCACAGGCTGTGGGCTGGTGGCATCTACGCGCTCTGGTTCCCGCTGATGGGGCCGGGCACGATGCGGGCGTTCGAGCGCCGGATCGTGACCACCGGAATCCGCCGGATTCTCTGGCTCGATCTGACCGTGCGCGCGGGCAGCGAAGCGGGCAGACTCGGCGGTTGCGGCATGCTCGTCGTCAATCCGCCTTATGGCTTTCCGGCCGAAGCGGCAGTGATACTCGAGTGGCTGGCGCGGGTGCTTGCGCCGGCAGGCGAAGGCGAGGCGCATTGCCGAGTACTCGTCGGCGAATAGGGCATAGGTCTGGGGCTTGTTTTTCCTGTCACCGTGCCCGCCAGAAGACCAGGCGCACGGGCGTCATGTTCTCACTCGTCGCAGCAGAAAATCGGTCACCTCGCTGCCGGTGTCCGTTGAAAGGCAATCGAAGAGTTTCGGCTCACGCATGCTGCGCAACCACGTGAGCTGGCGCTTGGCGAGCTGGCGCGTGGCAAAGATTCCGCGGTCGCGCAGCTCGTCGCGCTTGATGTCGCCCTCGAGAAACTGCCAAGCCTGGCGGTAGCCGACGCAACGCATCGAAGGCATGTCCGGCCGCAGAGCGTGGCGTTCGCGCAAGGAACGCAGTTCCTCCACCAGCCCTGCCTTCAGCATCGCGTCGAAGCGCGTTTCGATTCGCTGGTGCACGGCGGCGCGGTCGGAGGGAATGAGCGCGAGCTCGATCAGGCGGAAAGGAAGGCTCGCAGAATTTCGCCGGCCGAGCAGGTGCGACATCGGCTTTCCGCTGATCCGAAAGACCTCGAGCGCGCGCTGGATACGTTGCGCGTCAGCGGGTTTCAGCCGGGCGGCGGTTTCCGGGTCGACGCTCGCGAGTTCCGCGTGGAGCGCCGGCCAGCCGCGCGCCGCCGCTTCCGCGTCGAGTTGCACGCGAACGCCCGCGTCGGATTCAGGCAGATCGGACAATCCCTCGCGCAGCGCCTTAAAGTAGAGCATGGTCCCGCCGACGAGCAGCGGTATGCGCCCGCGCGCAATAATCTCGCTCATCACGCGTATCGCGTCGCTGCGAAACCGCGCGGCTGAATAGCTCTCGGTCGGGTCGATGATGTCGATGAGATGGTGCGCGACTGCGTCGCGCTCGGCGGAGGTCGGCTTCGCCGTGCCGACGTCCATGCCGCGATAGATCTGTGCCGAATCGACGCTGACGATCTCTACGGGAAAGCGGCTCGCCAGCATTGTCGCCAGCGTGCTCTTGCCGCTGGCCGTCGGGCCCATGAGCAGGATCGCGGCGGGATCAGCGTCCACGCAGGAACAGCTTGTCGAGGTCCTGGAGACCCATCTGGTACCAGGTCGGCCTGCCGTGGTTGCACTGGCCGGCGCGCTCGGTCTCTTCCATTTCGCGCAGCAGCGCGTTCATTTCCGGAATCGTGAGCGTTCGATTCGCGCGCACCGCGCCGTGACACGCCATCGTTCCGAGCAATTCGTCGCGCCGCTCGGTCAATACGCGGCTCGCTCCGTATTCACGCACGTCGCGGAGCAGGGCGCGCGCCATCTCGGCGGGGTCGGCATCGGCGAGCATCGCCGGAACCGCGCGCACGGCCAGAGCGAACGGGGAGATCGCCGTGACGTCGAAGCCGAGCAGGTTGAGCGTCTCTCCATGTTCCTCGACCGCAGCCACGTCGATCGGGTCGGCGTGAAATGTCGATGGAATGAGCAACTTCTGGGTGTTCATGGTCCGTGAGTCGAGCGCCGATTTCAGCTTCTCGTAGAGGATGCGCTCGTGCGCGGCGTGCATATCGACGAGGACGAGTCCCTGGGCATTCTGGGCCAGGATATAGATGCCGTGGAGCTGTCCGATGGCGTATCCGAGCGGCAGGGCCTCGAGCGGGTGTGCGGCGCCAGGCGCGATCGCGGCAGTCGCGGCTCCCGGAAAGCGACGGGCGAACCCTGCCGTGTAGCCCGCCGCGGGCTGGGCAAGGCTCAGAGCCGCCTGGCCGGCGGACCCTTGCGGGGACGGTGCGTACGCGATCGGCGTCGCCACGGATGCAGGCGCTTCGCCGGGAACGGCGGCGAGGCTCTTCGCGACCGCGTGAAAAACGAACTGATGCACTGCGCGGGGATCGCGGAAGCGGATTTCGGTCTTTGCCGGGTGCACGTTGACGTCGACGCCGCGCGGATCGATTTCCAGGAACAGGACGTAGGCCGGGTGACGCTCGCCGTGCAAGACGTCGCGGTAGGCATCACGCAGCGCGTGGGAGAGCAGCTTGTCGCGGACATACCTGCCGTTCACGTAGGTGAACTGGTTGTCGCGCGAAGACCGCGAGTAGGACGGCGACCCGGCAAATCCGTAAACCTTCAGGGGGCCCCCGCTCGCCTCCAGGCCGCGCATCGACTGCGCGAATTCACCCCCCAGCGCGGATTCCACGCGCTGCGCGAAGCTCGCGGGCGCCATGCGCGCGACGACTCTGCCGTTGTGCCTGAGGGTGAACGTGACTTCCGGGCGCGACAGGGCCGCCCGGGTGACGACGTCTCCGCAATGCGCAAATTCGGTTGCATCGCTCTTCAGAAACTTCCTCCGCGCCGGAGTGTTGTGATAGAGATCGCTGACTTCCACGGTGGTGCCGACCGGGTGCGCCGCGGGCTCGACGGAGGCGATCCGGCCATCCTCGGCGACGGCAGCGTAGGCCCTGTCCTCGCCGGCTGCCCTGCTCGACACAGTCACCCGCGAAACCGACGCTATGCTCGCGAGCGCTTCGCCGCGAAACCCGAGCGAGCGGACCTGCTCCAGGTCCTCGAGCGAAGCGATCTTGCTGGTGGCGTGCCGGGCAAACGCCAGCGGCAAATCGTCCTTGCCGATGCCTGCGCCGTTGTCCACGACGCGAATCTGCCTGACCCCGCCTTCCTCCAGCGCGATGTTGATGTCGGTGGCGCCGGCGTCGAGACTGTTTTCCACCAATTCCTTGACCACCGAGGCGGGCCGCTCGACCACTTCGCCCGCCGCGATCTGGCTGATGAGAGTGTCGGGGAGCAGGCGTATGGCGGGCACGATGGCGATGCTTTCGAGGACCGATTGAATTGCTCTTGTTACGATGGCGGCGCGAGGGCCAATTATAAGTGACGCGGTAGAATGCGCCCGTGGACCTCCTCCTCTCGGTCTGGGACCTGCTCGTACATCTCGACCGCCATCTCGCGGCCATGCTGCAGGAATACGGGCCCTGGATTTACCTGCTGCTTTTCACGATCATTTTCTGCGAAACGGGGCTGGTGGTCACGCCTTTCCTACCCGGTGACTCGCTTCTGTTCATCGCCGGGACGCTGGCGGCCGCCGGCGGTATCGACGTTCACCTTCTCGCCCTGCTGCTCGTCATCGCGGCGGTACTCGGCAACACCGTCAACTATTCGATCGGACGCTTCGTCGGGCCGAAAGTCTTCCAGTGGGAGAACTCGCGATTGTTCAACCGGAAGGCCCTGGCGCGCGCCCATGCGTTCTACGAGAAACACGGCGGCAAGACCATCATCATCACGCGCTTCGTGCCGATTCTCAGGACCTTCGCCCCGTTTGTGGCCGGGGTTGCGCGAATGACGTACTTGAAATTTACCGCCTACAACGTCGCGGGAGCGCTCGCCTGGGTGCTGTCGCTCCTTTACGCGGGCTACTGGTTCGGCAACGTGGCCTTCGTCAGGCAGAATCTGACAGCGGTCATCTTCGGCATCATCGGTTTGTCGTTGCTGCCGCTCGTCTTCGAATATCTGCGGCACCGCCTGCGCAGGGTCGGAGCCTGATTGCAGCGGAAGGGCGGGCTTCCGGGCCGGGCCTAGTGGATTTCGACGGCTGCCAGGGTGGAACGCGACAGCGGCGGGTTTTTCGCCACGTAGGCCTTGATGCCGCGCAGGATCGCCCGGGCGATTTTCTCCTGATAGGCCTCGTCGTTGAGCCGCTGCTCTTCCTCGGGATTGCTGATGAAAGCCGTCTCCACGAGAATCGAAGGGATGTCGGGGGCCTTGAGAACGGCAAACCCGGCCTGCTCGACCTTTCCCCGGTGCAGGAAGTTCACCCCTCCCAGTTCACCGAGGACTGCCTGGCCGAGCTTCAGGCTGTCGCTGATCTGGGCCGTCAGGCTCAGGTCGGTAACGGTCATCGCGACATAGCGGTCCTTGAACGCACTCAGGTTGACCCCTCCGATCATGTCGGCGTTGTTTTCACGCTGAGCCAGGACTTTTGCCGTGGTGCTGGTGGCGCCGTGCTCGGACAGCGCGAACACCGATGAACCGCGTACGTGCCGTTTGACAAAGGCGTCGGCGTGCACCGAGACGAACAGGTCGGCCTTCACCTGTCTTGCCTTGTCGACCCGCATCCCGAGCGCCACGTAGTGGTCACCGTCGCGGGTGAGGAGCGAGCGCATGCCCGGTTCGGCATCGACCAGGGTCTTCAGTTTGCGCGCGATCGTCAGGGTCACGTTCTTTTCGTACGTGCCGCGCCGTCCCTTGGCTCCCGGATCCTCCCCGCCGTGGCCCGCATCGATCGCGATGGTCACGAGGCGGCTGACGCCCGGGCCGGGCCGTTCCTTGCCGGGTCCTGCGCTCTGGCCGGGTTCGGCCTTCTCAATTCCAGATGCCGGGCGATCGCCAGGCTTGCCGGCAGCTTCGTCCGGCTTCAGGCCAGGCTTGTGCAGCAGTGCCATGAGCGGATCGACCGGTTCGAGCGGATAGATGTCCAGCACCAGCCGGTGGCCATAATCGCCGATCGGCGCGAGCAGAAACACCTGGGGCTTGATCTCGGCTTTCAAGTCGATCGCTACGCGCACCACCCCGGGCTTGAACCTTCCCACGCGCAGATTGGCGATATAAGGGTCGTTGGGGAGCACCTTGCCGGCGAAGCCCTCCTGCACGCTGGCCGCATCCACGTCCTCGAGGTCGAGCACCAGACGTTCCGGATTCTTCAGCAGCAGGAGGCTGTGCTTCAGCGCCTGGTTCGACTCCAGGGTCACGCGGGTATAGTCCTGCGCCGGCCAGACCCGTACCGCCCGCATCTGGTCGCTCGACCAGGCCGCGGACAAGAGAAGCTGCGAAAAGAAGAGCGCGGTCCAGGATGCGTGCCATCGCCGGCGCGGCGTCTGCCGCGCGGTCAATCTTCCCGCAGCCGGCCTAGACACTGCACCCCCATGTCGGTGACTGCGGCGATCCTGGCGGTGCGGGCCGTTCCGCTGTAGCCGAGCACGATCTCGAGGTCGGGCGGCGGCAAATGCCCGCTGGCCCGCTCCGGCCATTCGACCAGGCAGACACCCTCGCCGCGAAAGTGCTCGGCCAGACCCGCATCTCGTAACTCTCCAGGGTCATTGAATCTATAAAAATCAAAGTGGTATAAGTGTAATCTAGAAACGACGTAAGGTTCAACCAGGGAGTAGCTGGGGCTGCGCACGCCGCTTTGGACGCCCAATGCGCGAAGCAGGCCTCGCACCAGGGTCGTCTTGCCGCTGCCGAGCTCCCCGCGCAGATAAATCCGCATCCCGGGATTCAGGCAGGACGCCAGTTTCGCCCCGAGTCGCTCGGTAGCCGCTGCATCCTCCAGATCGGCGCTCCAGTGCGAAGTCGCGGGCGGCTGGCTATTATCTGAGGGATGGGTCACGGCAAAGTCTCGGGCGATGGACATCCTGGCAGCATCGATCTTGCGATGCTTGCCGCCGCCATCAAGCTCTGGGGCGGTGAAATGGGATTCCAGACCGTTGGAATCGCAGACACCGATCTCTCGGCGGCGGAGCCGCGCCTGGCCGCGTGGGTGGAGCGTGGTTTCCACGGCGAACTCGATTATATGCGAAAGCACGGCGTGAAAAGGACGCAGCCGGCCAGGCTGGTTCCGGGGACGCTGCGCGTGATTTCAGCGCGCATGGATTATCTGCCCGTAGCGTCCGACAGCCGCAAGGTCCTGAACGACGGCGGCAAGGCCTTTGTCTCGCGTTACGCCCTGGGACGCGACTACCACAAGGTGATGCGCGGCCGTCTCAAGCGCCTCGCCCGCAGGATTGCGGCGGAGGTCGGCGCCTTCGGCTATCGGGTGTTCACCGATTCCGCGCCCGTAATGGAAGTGGAACTGGCTCGCAAGGCGGGGCTGGGTTGGCGCGGCAAGCACAGCTTGCTGCTGACGCGCGAGGCGGGCTCGTTTTTTTTTCTCGGGGAGATCTACACCGACCTGCCGCTGCCCGCGGACGTACCGGTCGCCGAGCATTGCGGCAGCTGCGAAAAGTGCATCGAGGCTTGTCCGACGCGCGCCATCGTGGCGCCTTACGTTGTCGACGCGCGGCGCTGTATTTCCTATCTGACCATCGAATTGAAAGGCAGCATCCCCGTGGAATGGCGGGCTCTCATCGGCAACCGGGTCTACGGCTGCGACGATTGTCAGCTGGCGTGTCCGTGGAATCGCTACGCCCGGATCTCGCCGGAAGGCGATTTCCGGGTGAGAAACGGCCTGGACGACGCCGAACTGGTCGAGCTTTTCGCCTGGACCGAGCGCCAGTTTCTCGAGCGAATGTCGGGGAGCGCGATCCTGAGAATCGGCTATGAGCGCTGGTTGCGCAATCTGGCCGTGGGGCTGGGTAACGCGCCCTCCAGCGAGCGCGTCATCGATGCGCTGCGCCTGCGCGCAGGAAGCGAATCGGCGCTGGTAGGCGAACATGTCGCCTGGGCGCTCGCGCGCCATCAAGCGGACGGGAAGTGACTCAGGCAGCCCCGGGATAACGGCTTTGGCATTCTCGCCGGGCCTGTTTGCTATAATGCCCGCCTCTTGCCACATACCCCAAGCGCGGTTCTCGCGTCCCTGTCAGCCATTCCGATGCCCGCATTCGCCGGGCCAAGTGAGACTTAGTTTGCCGAGTTTTTCCGATCTGGGCCTGCTTCCCGAACTCTTGAAGGCGGTTGCCGAGCAGGGGTACACCGAGCCGACGCCGATACAAATGCAGGCGATTCCGCTGGTCCTGCAGGGGCGTGACCTGATGGGAGCTGCTCAGACCGGCACCGGGAAGACGGCGGGATTCACGCTGCCGCTCCTGCAGCGCCTCGCGCGACACGCCAGCACCAGCGCTTCCCCGGCGCGCCATCCGGTTCGCGCGCTCATTCTCACCCCCACCCGCGAGCTGGCGGCGCAGGTCGAGGAGAGCGTGCGTATTTACGGCAAGTACATCGGCCTGCGCAGCACCGTGGTGTTCGGCGGCATCGACATGAAGCCGCAGACCGCCGCGCTGCGCCAGGGGGTCGAGTTCCTGGTGGCCACGCCAGGCCGGCTGCTCGACCACGTGCAGCAGAAAACGCTCAACCTGCAGCAGGTCGAGGCCTTTGTGCTCGACGAGGCCGACCGCATGCTCGACATGGGTTTCATTCCCGACGTGCGCCGCATCATGGCGCTCCTGCCGAAGCAGCGCCAGAACCTGCTGTTCTCTGCCACGCTCACCGGGGAAATCCGCGTGCTTGCCGATACGTTCCTGCGTGACCCGGTGCTGGTGCAGGTGGCGCGAAACAACGCCGCGGCCGAATCGGTCACGCACGTCGCCCATCCGACGAGGCGCGAGCGCAAGCGCGAGCTGCTTTCGTATCTCATCCAGTCGCGCGAGCTGCGCCAGGTGCTGGTGTTCACCTCGACCCGGATCGGCGCGAATCGTCTCGCATACCAGCTGAACCACGACGGAATTCACACCGCGGCCATCCACGGTGACAAGAGCCAGCTCGAGCGGCTTCAGGCGCTCGCCGATTTCAAGGACGGAAAGGTGCGCGTGCTGGTGGCGACCGACGTCGCCGCGCGCGGGCTCGACATCGAGGATCTGCCGCACGTGGTCAATTTCGAGCTGCCCGGCGCGGCGGAGGACTATGTGCACCGCATCGGCCGCACCGGAAGGGCGGGGGCGAGCGGCGAAGCGATCTCGCTTGTCTGTGCGGAGGAACACGAGCGGCTGGAAGCGATCGAGAAAATGATCCGGATCAGCATCCCCAGAAAGATCGTTCCCGGTTTCGAGCCCGATGGCCGAGTGGTCCCGACCCTCATGCCGCGGTCGGGTCCGCGGCGCGACGCGCCCGGGCGCAGGTCGCGGCATGACGCTCCCGAACGCGACCGCGTGACGCGGACCGGCCCGCCGCTGAAGAACGTCGATCCGATATTCAGTTCCCCGTACCAGCCCTCGACGGGAGTGCCCGAGACGCCCCCGGCGGCGGCGCCGCAGCAGGCGCCGCGTCAGGTTGCGGCCCTGCTCGGCGGGTTTCGCAAAGTCGGCAAGTAGCGCTGGTTGCTAATCGTCTTGCCGGAACGGGCTGCGCTCGTGCAACTCGTCGACGTAAGCTTCGATTCCCGCGGATTCCCCGGCCAGGAATTTCGCGACTGCATCCGAAAACTCCGGGCGTTGCAGCCAATGGGCCGACCAGGTTTGCACCGGCATGAATCCTCGCGCGAGCTTGTGTTCTCCCTGCGCGCCGCCTTCGAAGACGCGAATGCCCCGTTCGATGCAGAACTCCATGGCCTGGTAGTAGCACACCTCGAAATGCAATAACGGCACGTGTGTCACCGAGCCCCAATAGCGGCCGTACAAGGTCGTCGGTGAAAACAGGTTCAGCGAGCTGGCAACAGGCTCGCCTTCCATTTCCGCAATCACCATGAGGAGTTGCTCGGGCATGGTTTCGCCGAGGCGAAGGAACAGGGCGAGGTTCAGGTAGGGGCTGGAGTGGTGGGCGCGGTAGGTGCTGTTGTAGCAGCGAGTGAAGAAGCGCCAGTGCGCCTCGGTGACATCCGCACCGGTCAGCCGTCTGATCCGGATGCCGGTTTCCTGGACCCGGCGGCGTTCCTGGCGGATCTTCTTGCGCTTGGCCGAGGCGAGATCGGCGAGGAATTCCCCGAAGCTCGCGTAGCCGCGATTCTCCCAGTGGAACTGCACCGAGTGTCGCAGCAGCATTCCCGCCGCCTCCAGTTCGCGCGCCTCGGCCTCGGTCGGGAACAGCACATGCAAAGATGACGCTTCGCGCGCCAGCTCGAGCGCGCCGCGGGCGAGCAGAGCGCGGGTGGTGCTGTCCTGGGCGAGGAGGCGCGGTCCGGTGACGGGGGAGAACGGGACCGCTCCGAGCAACTTGGGGTAATAGACGAGGCCGTGGCGCTGATACGCCTCTGCCCAGGCCCAGTCGAATACGTACTCGCCGTAGGAATGCGACTTGAGGTAGAGCGGCATGGCGCCGACGAGCGCGTTCTCCCGCCATAGAGTCAGGTAACGCGGCGCCCAGCCGGTGCGCTCGCAGGCGCAGCCGGTATCGTGCAGCGCATGCAGGAACTCGTGACGCAGGAAGGGATGGCCGGCGGCGAGCGCATTCCACGCCCGAGGCTCGATGCCCTCAAGCGTATCGACGATCCGGATCGAAGGCGTATCTTCCTGCAGTGGCGGGCCCCGCGGGATGCTCGTGCCGGCCAATTATACGAGCGCGGGCGGCGGGGCGACCCGTCGGGGGCAGCGACGATGATAAACTCGCGGGATGGCTAGCAAGGTCAAGATTGCAATTGCGCAGATCAATTGCACGGTCGGTGACCTCGCAGGCAACACCGCCAGGATCCTCGAGTATTGCGCCCGGGCGCAGGCGGCAGGTGCGTCGCTGGTGCTTACGCCGGAATTTTCGCTGTGCGGTTACCCTCCCGAGGACCTGCTGCTCCGCGACGGGTTTTACGACGACTGCGACGAAGCGCTGTCGCGCCTGGCCGCCGGGGTCAGCGGCATCGCCCTCGTCGTCGGCCATCCGCACCGCTCGGGCGGCAAGCGCTACAACGCCGCCTCGGTCCTTCAGGACGGTCGCGTCGTCGCCACCTATTGCAAGCACGTGCTTCCAAATTACACGGTATTCGACGAGGCGCGCTATTTTTCCGCGGGTGCGCAAGCTTGCGTGTTCCGGGCGGGTGGCGTGAGCTTCGGGGTCAACATATGCGAGGACACCTGGGGCCCGCAGGGCCCAACGACCGTGCGCCCGCAGGGCCCGCTGACGGTGCGGCCCGGGGGCACGGACGTCAGCATGGGGATCAATATCTGCGCGGATGCCTGGGAGACGAACGCACCCCGGGCGGCGCGAGACGCCGGTGCGCAAATTCTGCTGGTGCTCAACGCATCGCCTTATCACATGGGAAAGCAGCAATCCCGCTATGACGTGATGCGCGAACGGGTCTCGGAAACAGGCATGTCGCTGGTGTACGCGAACATGGTGGGAGGGCAGGACGAACTGGTGTTCGACGGCGCGTCGTTCGCGCTCGATCGCAGCGGCAAGCTCTGCTGCCAGCTGCCGATGTTCGAGGAAGCGCTGGGAATCCTGGTCCTCGTTGACGGCGAGCCACAGCCGGGTGACGTCGCGGAGGAGCAGGAACTCGAGGCGGAGGTCTACAAGGCCCTGTGCCTGGGGGTTCGCGACTACATCGGCAAGAACGGGTTTCCCGGGGTGCTCATCGGCCTCTCGGGAGGGGTGGATTCGGCGCTGACCTTGTGCATTGCCTGCGACGCCCTGGGATCCTCCCGGGTACGCGCCGTGATGATGCCGTCCAAATATACCTCGGACATGAGCCTTGCCGACGCGCGCGAGCTCGCGGGGAATCTCGGCGTGCGCTACGACGAAATCCCCATCGGCCCGGTGTTCGAGGCGTTTCTCGGATCGCTCGCGGCGGAGTTCGCGGGCCTGGCCGCGGATGCGACCGAGGAGAATCTCCAGGCGCGCATCCGCGGCACGCTGATGATGGCGCTCTCGAACAAGTCCGGGGCGATCGTGCTCACCACGGGAAACAAGTCCGAGATGGCGGTGGGGTACGCCACGCTTTACGGAGACATGGCGGGCGGATTCGCCGTCATCAAGGATATTCTGAAGACGCTGGTGTATCGCCTATGCCGGCAACGCAACAGCGTGAAGGCGGTGATTCCGGAGCGCATCCTGACCCGCGCGCCGACCGCCGAGCTACGCCACAATCAGACCGACCAGGACAGTCTGCCGGCGTACGAAGTCCTGGATCCGATCATTTCGGCGTACATGGAAAACGACATCGGGCCCGCTGAAATCGTGGCGCGGGGCTTTCGCGTCGAAGACGTCGAACGCGTCGTCGACATGATCCATCGAAGCGAATACAAGCGCCGCCAGGCCCCCATCGGAATCCGCATCTCGCACCGTGGTTTCGGAAAAGACTGGCGCTATCCCATTACCTCGCGCTACCGCGAACGGCTGGGATGAGCCCGTGGCCGCGGTGAAAGGCGTGAGGGGGCGGGCATTTGTTATACTCGGCACGAACAGGGCAGGGGAGAAGCCATGAAGAAGATCGAAGCAATCGTGAAACCCTTCAAGCTCGACGAGGTGCGCGAAGCCCTCGCCGAAGTCGGCGTCACCGGCCTCACCGTCACCGAAGTCAAGGGCTTCGGCCGGCAGAAGGGGCATACCGAGCTCTACCGCGGCGCGGAGTACGTCGTCGATTTTCTGCCGAAGGTGAAAATCGAGGTCGTGGTCACCGAGAAGATGCTCGACGCTGCGATCGAGGCCATCATCAAGTCGGCGCGCACCGGCAAAATCGGGGACGGCAAGATTTTCATCACCAGCGTCGAGCAGGTAGTGCGCATCCGCACCGGCGAAACCGATGAGGCGGCCGTCTAGGCAGCCTTGAGCAGCACCAGCAGCGCGCCGCTCCCTCCCTGGTTTGCAGGGGCCTCGCAAAAGGCGCGCACATCGTCGCGCAAGGCCAGCCAGCCCCGCACCATCGCCTTGAGGACCGGTTCACCTCGCGGCGAACCGTGTCCCTTGCCATGCACGATGCGCACGCAGCGAAAACCGCGCCTGGCGCATCGGTCGACGAATTCAGCCAATGCCGCATGCGCCTCCACGCGGTTGAGGCCGTGAAGATCCACGTAGTCCTGGACTCTCCAGTGGCTGCGCCTCAACTTGCGCAGGACGTCCCGGCCGATGCCGTCGCGGAGGAATTCCGCTTCCTCGCCTGATTCGATTGCCGCATCCCGCGCAAGGCCAAAGGCGCTCTCTGCCGGCGTGGCATGCCCGTCGAGCAGGGTTTGCACCGGGAATGGGGGTGGCGGCGGCGCCTTGTGGAGAGCGCGGGGCGCGCGCTTCAGAGGTGTGGCGCCGCGCACGGCGTCGCGGAACAAGGCCAGATCTTCGTCCGGCACGCTGCCTTTCTTCCGTTGGGTCACCAGGGCGCCTCTCTTTCCCGGTTCGAGTGCAGCCGTCTCCCGTTCAGGGGCTGGCGGTCCCTTCCAGATACTTCTCGGCGTCCAGCGCCGCTATGCAGCCGCTCCCGGCGCTGGTCACCGCCTGGCGATAGACGTGATCCTGGACATCGCCCGCCGCGAAAACCCCGGGAACGCTGGTGGCGCTGGCGTTTCCGTCGCTGCCGCCGCGGGTGATGATGTAGCCGCCTTTCATCTCGATCTGTCCCTCGAAGATGGCGGTGTTCGGCGTGTGGCCGACCGCGATGAACAAGCCCTGCACCTCGAGCGATTCGACCGCCGGCCCCTCGGCGTCGCGGAGTCGAATCCCGTTGACGCCCCTCGCGTCGCCGACGACCTCCTCGAGGACGCGATTCCAGCGGACCGTGACGTTGGGTTTCTCCAGGAGCTTCTTCTGCAGGATTTTTTCCGCCCGGAACTTGTCGCGCCGGTGCACGACCGTGACCTTGCGGGCGATGTTCGACAGGTACAAGGCCTCCTCGACGGCGGTGTTTCCGCCTCCCACGACCGCGACGTCCTGGCCCTTGTAGAAAAATCCGTCGCAGGTGGCGCAGGCGGACACGCCCTTGCCCATGAACTTCGCCTCTGACTCGAGGCCCAGGTAGCGGGCAGACGCCCCGGTGGCGATGATCAGCGCATCGCAGCTGTAGTCACTGGCGTCGCCTTCGAGGCGGAACGGCCGCTGCCCGAGGTGCACGGTGTGGATGTGGTCGAAGATGATTTCGGTCTCGAAACGTTCGGCGTGCTTCTGAAAGCGCTCCATCAGTTCCGGACCCTGCACGCCGGCGACATCGGCCGGCCAGTTGTCCACGTCCGTCGTCGTCGTCAACTGCCCGCCCGGCGCAAGGCCGGTGATCACGACGGGCTTGAGGTTGGCGCGTGCCGCGTACACCGCAGCGGTGTAGCCGGCGGGGCCTGAGCCCAGGATGAGCAAACGGGAATGCCTGGAATTCTTCGGCATGAGTGCTTTGCCGCGAGCGGCAGTGTCGGCGGCGGATGCGGAATTATAGCGTCCCGCGAAGCCCGCCGGACGGGCGCTTGCCTTTAGCGCGTCCGGGCCCCCGGCCGCAGGTCTGCTAAGATGCCGGCGTGAAAGCCGATTCCGGAAGGAATTCGAATGGCACCCCCAGCTAGCGTGTCGATGCTGCTCCTGCGCAACGTTCCGCTGTTTGCGGTGTTGCCGGAGAGCCAGCTGGCTCTGCTCGTAAAGGAAGTGAACCGCAAGAGCTTCACGCGCAGTTCGGTCATCATTGCCACGGGCGACATAACCGAATTCCTGTATGTCGTCATATCGGGGCGGCTCAAGGTGATGATCAGCGACGACGAGGGGCGCGAGGTGATCCTGGCGATGCTGGGACCCAACGAGTACTTCGGCGAGATGGGGCTGATCGACGATCATCCGCGCTCTGCCAGCGTCGTCGCGATCGAGGCCTGCGAAGTGCTGATGCTCTCGAAGCGCGACTTCAAGAAATGCCTTGAGAACAATTTCGAAATGGCCATGACGGTCATGCGCGGGGTGGTGAAGCGGTTGCGGGAGGCCGACCAGAAGATCGGCAGCCTGGCCCTCATGGATGTCTACGGCAGGGTGGCCCGGCTCCTGCTCGAGGTGTCGGAAACGGTCGATGGGCAAAAGGTGGTGACGAAAAAGCTCGCCAAGCAGGACATTGCCAAGATGATCGGAGCTTCCCGGGAAATGGTCAGCCGGGTCATGAAGGATCTCCAGGCCGCGGGGGCGATCGAAGTGCGGGCCGGATCGATCTTCCTGAAGGACAGCATTCTGGCGATCGACTGAGTATTCTGCGGTCGACTGAGCATTCTTGCGATTCGACTGAGCATTCTGCGATTCGACTGAGCATTCTGCGATTCGACTGAGCATTCTTGCGATTGACTGAGTTCTCCGGGATGGCGCGGGCGGCGAGAGAGTTGAAACAGGGCCAGGCACCACTTCCGGGGAAGGTTGCCGCGCTGCTGCGCGAATCGCGGCTGTTCGTCCTGGCCGCAGCGGCGCTCTATCTCTCGCTCGTCCTCACCACCTTCAACCGGGGTGACCCGGGCTGGTCGCACAGCGTTGCCACCGGCGAGATTCGCAACCTCGGCGGCCGGGTCGGCGCCTATGTTGCCGATGGTCTGCTGGTCCTGTTCGGCGTCTCGGCCTGGTGGTGGGTAGCCCTGCTGGCCTACACGGTGTTCTGGTGCTACCGGCGGCTGGACGGAATCCCGGCCGATGACCGGCGCCTTTTCCTCATCTCGCTGGCCGGGTTCGTCGGGCTCGTCACCGCATCGAGCGGCGTCGAAGCCCTGCGCCTGCACTCGCTCAAGGCGACGCTCTCGGGGGCACCCGGCGGGATCGTCGGCGAAGTCGTGGCGCGGCTGGTCTCCTCCGGGTTCGGGTTTACCGGAGCGACGCTGGTCCTCATCACTGTGTGCGTGATGGCCTTGTCGCTGTTTACCGGGCTTTCGTGGCTGCTGGTGCTGGAGAAGCTCGGGGCGGGAATCGAATGGCTGTATTTTCTTGCAGCCGACAAGTGGCAAGGCTGGCAGGACCGCAAGGCGGGCGCGGCAGCCGCGGAGCGGCGCGAAGCGATAGTGGAGGAAAAGCGCGAGCTGATCGACGAGCACGTTCCGATCCGCATCGAGCCTCCGCTGGCGCAGATTCCCAAGTCGGCGAGGGTGCAGAAGGAAAAGCAGGAACCGTTGTTCCGCGAGCTGCCCGACACGCCCCTGCCGCCGATCAAGATTCTCGACGAAGCCGGCGGCGACGTGCCGATGCTGTCCCCGGAATCGCTCGAGTACACCTCCCGGCTGATCGAGAAGAAGCTCGGGGATTTCGGCGTGCAGGTGCGGGTGCTCGCGGCGTATCCCGGCCCGGTGATCACCCGCTACGAGATCGAGCCCGCGGTCGGCGTGAAGGGCAGCCAGATCGTCAACCTGGTGAAGGACCTGGCGCGCGCGCTGTCGGTGTACAGCATTCGCGTGGTCGAAACCATCCCGGGCAAGTCCTGCATGGGGCTGGAGATTCCCAACCCGCACCGGCAGATCGTCCGACTTTCGGAGATCGTCAGCTCGCGCGCCTACCACGAGTTCAACACGCCGCTCGCCCTCGCGCTTGGCAAGGACATCGCGGGCAATCCCGTGGTCGTCGATCTCGGCAGAATGCCCCACTTGCTGGTGGCGGGGACGACCGGATCGGGAAAATCCGTCGCCCTCAACGCGATGATCCTGTCGATCCTGTACAAGGCCGAGCCGCGCGAAGTCCGCCTGGTGCTGGTCGATCCGAAGATGCTGGAACTTTCGACCTACCAGGGCATCCCGCATCTGCTCGCGCCGGTGGTGACCGACATGCGGCAGGCGGGCAACGCGCTCTCCTGGTGCATGGGCGAGGTGGAGCGGCGCTACCGCCGCATGTCCTGGATCGGCGTGCGCAATCTCTCCGGCTACAACCACAAGGTCGCGGATGCCGAAAAATCCGGCAGTCCGCTGATGGATCCGGACACGCTGGACTCCGGCGAAGCCCAGCCGCTCGAGAAGCTTCCCTACATCGTCGTCGTCATCGACGAGCTCGCCGATCTGATGATGGTCTCCGGGAAGAAGGTCGAGGAACTGATCGCCCGCCTCGCGCAGAAGTCCCGGGCGGCGGGCGTGCACCTGATACTCGCCACGCAGCGCCCTTCGGTGGATGTGATCACCGGGCTCATCAAGGCGAATATCCCCACGCGCATCGCCTTCCAGGTATCGAGCAAGGTGGATTCGCGCACCATCCTCGACCAGCACGGTGCCGAGTCGCTGATCGGGCAGGGGGACATGCTGTTCCTGCCTCCCGGGTCGGGCATGTGCCAGCGCGTTCACGGCGCCTACGTCGCCGATCACGAAGTGCACAAGGTGGTCGAGTACCTGAAGTCGCAGGGGCGGCCGGAATACGTCGAGGGAATGCTCGAGGGCGAGGAAACGGGCGGCGGCGAGCTGGGCCTGGATGAAAAGAGCGGCGAGGCCGATCCCCTCTACGACCAGGCCGTGGAAATGGTATTGCGCACGCGGCGCGCGTCGATCTCGCTGGTGCAGCGCCACCTGCGCATCGGCTACAACCGCGCGGCGCGCCTGGTCGAGCAGATGGAACAGTCCGGGCTGGTTTCGGCGATGCAATCGAACGGCAATCGGGAAGTACTGGTCCCGGGAAAACCCGAGTAGCGCCGCAGGTGAACATCCGTTCCGCTACTTTATTGCTCGCGCTGCTGGTGCCGCCTTGCGCTTGTGGCTCCAGCCTGGAACGTTTCTCGGATTTCATCAATGCAACGCTGACCGCGCGGGGCGAGTTCGAACAGAAGATCTTCGACCGGAACCACAAGCTGCTGCAGGAGTCGCGCGGCAGCCTGGCGTTCTCGCGACCCGGCAAGTTTCGCTGGAGTTACGCCAAGCCCTACCCGCAGCTGATCGTGGGCGACGGATCCAGGGTGTGGATTTACGACGAGGACCTGAACCAGGTCACCGCGAGGAAGCTGGATGCGGCGCTCGGCTCCACGCCCGC
>Ga0137463_1000293_pt1 | contig 18675 bp, 10 predicted proteins | sample EasRivERMGT800_2_FD_102333 | JGI IMG/M metagenome (GOLD analysis project Ga0137463, IMG submission 102333) | Soil microbial communities from meander-bound floodplain in the East River, Colorado, USA - East River MetaG ERMGT800_2 | ecosystem: Environmental > Terrestrial > Soil > Floodplain ...
ATAACGCCACTTCACGAGCGGAGGCAGCGACATCAATATCGACTCGGCGCGCCCGCCGGACTGCAGTCCGAAAAGCGTCCCTCGGTCGTAGACAAGATTGAATTCGACATAGCGCCCGCGGCGATAGGCCTGAAAGTCACGCTCGCGCTCGCCGTAGGGAAGGCTTCGCCTGCGCTCCAGAACGGGAACGTAAGCCGGCAAGAAATGATCGCCGACGCTGCGCGCCAGGCCCAAGCACCTGTCGAAGCTGCCGTCGTTCAAATCGTCGAAGAAAATTCCGCCGATGCCGCGTGGTTCCCCGCGGTGCTTGAGATAAAAGTACTCGTCGCACCCGCTTTTGAAGCGGGGATAAAGGTCGGCCCCGAAGGTTTCGAGCGCCTGCCGGCATACGGAGTGGAAGTGACGCGCGTCCTCCTCGAACCCGTAATAGGGAGTCATGTCCATTCCGCCGCCGAACCACCATATTGGCTCGCTTTGCGGCTTGGTCGCGACCAGGAACCGTATGTTCATGTGAACGGTCGGGACAAAGGGATTGCGCGGGTGCAGTACCAGAGATACGCCCATGGCTTCGAAAGCGCGGCCGGCTAGCTCGGGCCGCGCGGCGCTCGCGGAGGGTGGCAGCCGCTCCCCGTGCACCCGGGAGAAATTCACGCCGCCGCGCTCGAATACGCCGCCATCCTCGATGATACGGCTCTCACCGCCGCCGCCTTCGTTCCGCTGCCAGGGATCGCGGCGGAAGCTGCGTCCTTCGACACGCTCCAGCTCCGCGACGAGGCGGTTCTGCAAGCCGAGAAGATAGTCTGTTACGGCGTGTGGATTCACGATGCCAAGCTAGTTTTTCTGGCTCTTCAGGAACTCGAGTGGGTGATTTGGGGGCGTTTTAGAGCGCTAGCAACATGCAAGTCAGAATCTTGAGCCGCAGGTACTCCTCGTCGCCCAGCCTAACCCTAGTAACTCGTTGAAAGCCGCTCTTGAAACCAAACCTTAGGCAAGTATACTCACTCAAATGGCAGCCACCGCATATCAAGACATCAAGAACTCCCTGCGCCAGCTCTATTTGGAGGACAACCGGCCATGGCTGGTTGGGTTTAGCGGTGGCAAGGACAGCACGATGCTTGCCTCGCTCGTGGTTGATGCCGCTCTCTCACTGCCTCCTGCTGAACGCACAAAGCCAATCTCCGTCGTTTGCACCGACACGCGCGTGGAGATTTCGGCCATCGTGGAGATGGTAGAGGGCACACTGCGCAAATGCAGTGATGCTCGCAGCAAAATGGCCTCAATATTGAAGTTAATCTCCTGAAACCGCCGTCCGAGCAGTCCTTCTGGGCCAACATCATCGGGCGCGGCTAACCAAACATGCCTGAGGTTTGCAGAGATTCACTGACGATGGAAAAGACTTATCGTATTTCAGGTCACGAGACGTTTCCGTGCCGCTATACGTGGCTACCCAAAGTCGTGCGCGGTCTGAGCGAGAACCCAAGACTTTTTTCGGATGAAGCAGCTGCGATGGTCGATTTGGGCGTTGGAAAAAACATGGTTCGCAGCATCCGCTTCTGGTCGCGAGTCGCTGGCGTGGCGACCGCTGGCGCGAAGGGTGGGGGACATCTGCTCACGAAGTTCGGGACCACGCTCCTTGGCGAGCGCGGCCTCGACCCGTTTCTCGAAGACATTCGCACGCTTTGGCTCATTCATTGGAATCTGTCCACTGAAATCGAGAGTCCGCTGTTGGCGTGGGACTACCTGCTTAACCGTTGGCAGGAGCCTGAACTTGTGCCGAGCGCAGTCCTCAAGGCGTTGCAGAAGGAGACGGAGAAGCAGGACGATCGGCTCTCGATGGTGACATTGGAACAGCACTTCGACACGTTCCTGCATACGTACGTCCCTACTCGTGGTCGCAAAGGCGAAATTCAAGAGGACAACCTCGATTGCCCGCTCGTCGAACTCGAACTCATCATCAAAGTAGGAGAGCGCGAATTCGACCGCTCATCCGGCAAACGCGAAACGATTTACGGTTTTCGTCGTGAGGAGAAACCCGACATTACGTCCGAACTGTTCGTGTACTGCCTGAACGATTTTTGGAAAAAACATCACGTCACGGAATCGACTCTGCCACTGCGGGAGATCGCACACGGTCACGGCAGTCCAGGCCAGGTATTCAAACTCCCGGAGGAAGACATTCGTACACGAGTTGACGCTTTAGCTCGGCAAACGAACGGGTTCCTCAAGTACAACGAAACTGCGAACCAACAGCAAATTCAGAAGTATGGCGACCGAGACAGCATCGAGTTGCTCAGGCAGATTTACGTCGTGGAGGGGATTCATGTCTGAGAAGAGGATTGGTGATTTGTTCAAAATCCGAAGCCGCTTCTTGCGATCGGCGCATCTCGAACGGGATTTTGAAGACCCCGGCGTTTTGTCCGGCTACGTCGTGACGGATTTTACTCGTTCGTGCTTGGGGCGCGTGGCGAGCGGCCTGAAGTCGCGCTCTGGTCAGCGGGCATGGCGCATGACGGGCGACTACGGCTGCGGCAAGTCGAGCTTCGCGCTGCTGCTCGCGCATTGGTTCACCGGCCACGCGAACGACTTCCCGCCGCAAATTCGCAAGGTCGTCGACTTCCGCCAGTTCGGGGTGCCGCGTCCGAACTTCGTTCCCGCGTTGGTGACCTGCTCGCGCCAGGCATTGAGCACGTCCATTCTGAAATCGCTGCACCGCACACTCAGCCAGATTTACGGACGCGGGGCCAAGTTTAAGCTCGCTCTGGAAGTGCAGCGTCTGATCGATGCGAAACTGGAGCCAACCGAAGACCAAATCTTCCGACTCGTCCTCGAAGTTAATTCCCGGATCATCGGGGACTCGAAGGGCAAAGGACTGCTCCTGATTCTCGACGAGCTTGGAAAATTCCTGGAGTTCGCCGCGCTACACCCGCAGCGGCAGGATGTGTTCCTCCTGCAACGTCTGGCCGAAGCAGCCTCGCGCAGCGGTCACGAGCCCTTTTTCGTCATCAGCCTGCTGCACCAAGGTTTCAACGCTTACGCCGACCAACTGAACCAGTCGGCGCAACGCGAATGGGAAAAAGTCGCCGGGCGGTTTGAAGAAATCGTCTTCAATCAGCCAGTCGAGCAAATCGCCAACGTGATCGCCTCCGCCATTAACGTCACCACACAGGAAATCCCCAAAGTACAGTCTCGTGAGTTGAGGCAAGCGATGGAACGAACCCTCGCGCTGGGCTGGTTCGGCTCCGCCCCGGCGAAGTCGCTCTCGGATTTGGCGACTCGGCTCTACCCCCTTCACCCGACCGTGCTGCCGGTTTTGATCCGCACCTTCCGGCGCTTCGGCCAGAACGAGCGGTCACTTTTCAGCTTCCTGCTCTCCAACGAACCATTTGGCTTGCAGGCGTTTTCGGAGAAGCGCCTCTACGAAGGCGAGCCGTATCGGCTGCACAACTTCTACGACTACGTACGGACGAACTTCGGTCATCGCCTCGCTGTACAGAGCTACCGCAGCCATTGGAACCTCATCGACTCCGTGGTCGAGAGCTTCGCAACGGAGGACGAACTCCACGTTAAGGCGCTCAAGACGGTTGGCATCCTCAACCTGCTCAACGATGGCGATCTGCTACCGACCGAGGAATCGGTCGTCGCCGCTCTGGCCGGTGTTGACCACGCAGAGCAAAAGCATGTCCGCACTGCGCTTGAAAAGCTGCACAAGGGCAAGCGCGTCCTCTACGACCGCGGTCGGGCACGTGGCCTTAGCTTGTGGCCGCACACGTCTGTTGACCTCGAAAAAGCGTACGACGACGCACGCCGCGCCATCGACACGCCGCAGCGTGTCGCCAGCCTCATTAAGGCCTCTCTCGAATCGCGTCCCGTAGTTGCTCGGCGTCATTACATCGAGACGGGCAATCTACGCCACTGCGATTTGCATTACTGCTCGGTGACGGAGTTGGCGGGCTTGCTCGAACAGAGCCCAACCGACGCCGATGGACTCATCATCGTGCCGCTCTGCGAAACGCCAACCGAGCGGGAAGCCGCGTTGGAGTTCGTAAAACATCCCACGCTCAGGCAACACTCAAATTGGCTCGTGGCTGTCTCTCAACCGCTGAACAATTTGGCCAGTCTGGTGCAAGAGGTTCAGCGATGGGAGTGGGTTTCGATGAACACGCTGGAACTGAACGCCGATAAGTTCGCTCGCGAAGAAGTATCACGGCAGAAGGCGGCTGCGCGTATGCAGTTGGAGAAGCGGATTCAAAGCTACATCGGCTTCAAGCAACTCACCGGGCAGATGATGCTCGAATGGTTTTACGAGGGCCGTCCGCTCAAAATCAGAGATGGTCGTGAGCTTCTCTCGTTTCTGTCTCGCATCTTCGACAAGACATACGAACTCGCTCCGCGCATCCACAATGAACTCGTCAATCGCCGCAACCTGAGTTCGGCGGCGGCGGCGGCGCGAATGCGGCTCATCGAACGAATGTTCACTGACGCGGGCGCGGAGTTCTTGGGGATGATTCCCACCAAAAAACCGCCGGAAATGAGCATGTATCTCTCGGTGCTAAAGAACACCGGGCTACACCAAAAACACGGCGACGCATGGCGCATCGGCGAGCCGTATCACAAGACGGACGAGAAGTGCGGTGTCCTTCCGGTTCTGCGGCGGATTCGGGAAATCGTGCAGAAGGAACCGGACAGTCGCGTCAACATCGTCAAGCTGTTTGCTGAACTGCGCAAGCCACCCTACGGCGTCCGCGACGGAATCATTCCGCTGCTGCTGACGGTGTTCGCCATCGCACATGAAAAGGACATGGCGTTCTACAAAGACGGCACGTTCCTGCGCGAACTCGATGGTGAAGCGATGCTCGTGCTCACGAAGGCTCCTGAGCGATTCGACATCCAGTACTGCAAGATTGAGGGCGTCCGGGCCGAACTTTTCGCACGGCTCCTAACCGTGTTGGATATCAAAGCGCCGGATGAGCGCGAAGTCGAATTGCTTGACGTGGTGAAGAAGCTCTGCGTGTTCGTCGCGCAACTTCCAGCCCACGTGCTGAATACAAAGAAGCTCCCGCCTACCGCGCTTGCAGTGCGCGATACCATCCTCAGCGCCCGCGAACCCGCGAAGCTCCTATTCACCGACTTGCCGAAAGCGTGCGGCTTCGAGCCGATTCCACCGGATGCGACTGCCAGCAAGCCCGTCCAGGCCTTCGTGAAGACTTTGAAGGTTGCGCTCGACGATTTGAGGGCGGCGTTTCCTGAATTGCAGGAGCGGCTGCGAAAAGATCTCCGGGGCGCGTTCGACTTGCCAGGTACCTTCCAGCAGTTTAGGACGGCGCTCGCGGCCCGCTCCGAACAAATATTGCTTGCCGTCACGGAACCCAAGTTGCGTGCGTTCTGCCTGCGGCTGATGGACAATAATCTGCCAGAGTCCGAGTGGCTTGAATCGCTCGGCAGTTACCTTGCGCTCAAACCGCCGTCCAAGTGGCACGACGCGGAGGAGGACGCCTTCAACAACGAGCTTGCCCAATGCGCCACGAGATTTCATCGTGTCGAAAACATCGTGTTCGCCGGAGGCAAGTCGCCGAAGAACGCGGTGGGCATTCGGCTGGCGATAACTCAAGCTAACGGCGTCGAGCACGAGCAGGTAGTTCACTTCACCGCTGACGAAGAATGGCAACTGCGTGATCTGCAAACGCAGTTTGAAATTCTGTTGACCAAGGACAAACGCCTTGGCCTGGTAGCGGCATCGCGGGCAATTTGGATGAACCTGGAAAAGGGAGGGAAATTAAGCCCATGAGCAAACCGACGCGACACATTCTCTGCATGTCCGGCGGAAAGGACAGCACCGCGCTAGCCCTCTATATGCGCGACCGCGTGAACGACATGGAGTACGTCTTCTGCGACACCGACAAGGAGTTGACCGAGACGTATGAGTATCTGAATCGTGTCGAGGCGTTCTTGGGCAAGAAAATCGTGCGCCTGAATGCCAAGGCCGGATTCGACCACTGGCTCGATGTGTTTGGCGGCTACCTCCCGTCGCCCCAGATGCGCTGGTGTACGAAGCAGCTCAAACTGAAACCGTTCGAGGAATACGTCGGAGAGGAACCGGTCGTCAGCTACGTGGGCCTCCGCGCCGACGAAGACCGGGTCGGCTACATCAGCACCAAGCCAAATATCAAAGCGACGTTCCCGTTCAAGGAAGATGGCATCGGGTACGCAGGCGTGATAAAAATTTTAGAGGACAGCGGCATCGGGATGCCGCCTTACCTAAAGTGGGGCCGGACGCACTCGGGTTGCTACTTTTGCTTTTTCCAACGCCCGATTGAGTGGGTGCGCCTGCTTGAAACGCATCCTGAACAGTTCGAGGCCGCACAGAAGTACGAGAAAATCACCGACGACCCTGGCAAGACGTTCACATGGGTTCAAGGGATGCCGTTGAGTGAACTTCGGAAGCCGGAGAACATCGCGGCAATCAAGCGCCGCTCTGCCGAGTACGAGGAACGCAGAAAGTCCAACCGAGGCAACAAACGACTCGTCGAAGTCTTGGCCGGGATGGAAGAAGAGGATGACGGGCCAAAGGCGTGTTTAATCTGTCACTTGTAGGGCGTGAATGAAGTTCAAGCACGAGCCTTGGCCAATTCAGCGACTCGTTGAGCTATACGAAGGGGGAAAGCTCGACCTAAATCCCCCGTACCAGCGCAATCCGATTTGGTCAACGTCCGCCCAAAAGGAATTGATTGAAACGGTCCTTAAGGGAAGGCCGATGCCGAGCTTCTTCGTGTTAGAGCGATCCGATGGCAAGTTTGAAGTAGTGGACGGCAAACAGCGGGCACTGGCCATTTTTGCTTTTTGTCGGGGGCATTTGGAGACTCTTGACGGCAGCCAGATCGACACTCCTGCGACATCACTAGGAGCGCGCACTCTTCGAGACAGGTTCTTGTCATATCCCTTAATCGTCACCGTCATCACGAGTTTGGAGGCAGGCGAGTCCATTGAGAAGTTTTACGCATTGGTGAACTCCACCGGTCTGCGTCTGAATAGACCTGAGATCAGAAGGGCAGAGTTTTACACTACAAATCTTCTCCGTCTCGTTACCAATCTTGCTGGTCTGGATGAGTTTCATAAACTCGGGTTGTTTACGCGGCTGTCCGCGCAACGGATGAACGACGTTGATTTTGTATCTGAGCTTGTAGCTGAACTGAAATTCGGAATCACGGATAAGAAGGAAAAGGTGGACGATCTTTATGAGGCGGACATTACGGAATCTGAATTCGAGCGGTTGCGAACAGAGTTTGTTCGCGTGTTGGGGTGCATTTCTTCATTCAACCTCGACGTTCAAATAAGCAAGACGCGGTACCGCCAGAAGAATGATTTCTACACGCTGTTTGGCTTCCTGCACTTTCACCGTGATATTGAAAAATCCACACTGGACTACTTCTATCGAATTCTCGTGAAGGTCGGCCCGTATGTCCGTCCTTCACAGGATAGGTGTGCGCCATTAATGAACTATGCGCTGAACTGCGTGACGCAATCTAATTCAAAGAAGGCGAGAGAGGAGCGACTCGCGTTTTTTGAAGCCCTTTTGCTGAATCCTTCGCGAACACCAAATGAGGTTCAAGCTGCGATTCTAAGCTTCTTCAAGCTTAGCGAGACATCGATTGTACATTTGTCCGGGTACACAACAATTCGGTGGGAAGATTTGCGCGATCCTGATCAGGAAGATCTCTCTTTCTAGCACAGGAATCCACATGCATTTCATCGAATTAGAATCTGAATTGCTGCTAGAAGGCCCCGAATCCAATCGCGACTACATTCTTCTTTCAGATGGGTACCGTCTGCTGAAAGAGCTGCAGCCAGGCACCAGATCAGGCAAGGGGAAGAACTCCTGCGTATTCCGGGCCTGTCATCCAGAAGGAGGTCCGGACGTTATTGTAAAGTTTTGTCGTTTTCCAGATGGAGTTGAAGGCGACGAGGAAGTACGTCGCAGGCGCCGCTTCTTTCGCGAAATCGAAGCGTTAAAAAGGGCCGACAAAGCTAATCTTGGTCATTTTCTTATTACACTCTACGAGGATGGCCAGTGTGAAATCGACAATCGAAAGTTTGCCTACTATGTCATGGAGGAGGCAGGATGCGACCTCACGGCGTACTTGGCTACCACCAGCCTCGCTCTTCAGCAAAAGATGCTGCTCTGCTTATCAATCCTTCAAGACCTCTTGGCACTTCACCGGCTTGCGATTTATCACCGAGACTTGAAGCCTGACAACATCCTCTTCGTGGACGAGCAATGGAAGATTGGCGATTTGGGATTTATCAGCTTTCGCGACGAAGATGAGGACATCGATGCGCCAAGGGAAAGAATCGGCCCGACTGGCTTGATGTCCCCTGAGGCCACGAACAAAGCTTTTGCCAATTTAGACTCCCAAGAGTTTGAACACGATTGCATGATCGACGAGATCTCTGACATCTATCAGTTGGGTGGCATCTTCTGGTACATCCTCCAGGGAAACCTGCCGACTGGTCAGTTGGTAATGGAAGATTTTAGGATTGCGAACACAAACATATTCTCGCGGATTCTGATGCCGATGCTCCAGTACGGAAAATCGCGGAGGCCGACGATTGCGAATCTAAACTCCATATTTCGTGAATTGGAGCACGAATTTGTGCTGTAGTGACCGCCGATGAGTGATTCAAAGTTTATTCAGTTTCTGCGTCATTACGGGCCAGTGCCTCGGAATGACAACATGTATGACGAGACGATTCAGCGGTCGGCTCGGCGGCAGGGAATTGTGCCCATCGATTTCGAGCACCCGACGCAGGCCGAAATCATCAATTGCTTCAACCATGCCACCACGGACCCCGTTTCCGTTATTCTCACGGGCACTGCTGGCGACGGGAAGACCCACCTGTGTCGTCAAGTGTGGAAGACGCTCAAGGGAAACGATGAGCAGTGGGCGTCAGACAGTCCTTACCTGACCATCAAGTTCCACTACCCGAAAGACCGCACGGCGTGGCCAGAGTCGGCCGACCGAAGCCTCTACCGATCGGTGAAGATTCATTTCATCCGCGACCTGAGTGGTTGGGCTCCGCAGCAGGGCGCGACCTGGGAGCCGGAAAAGGAGGAAATGCTTCAAAAGTTTTGTCATTCGCTCTTGAACCCGGAGGCCGACGAGATTTTCCTCATCGCAGCAAACGACGGACAACTCGTCGAGTCGTGGCGACGGTTGAGGGAGACGGAGGATGTGAAGCGGGCGCGGCAGGTGTTCGAGGATTTGCTTGTCGAAGACCGCCAGGAACAGTCCGGCGTGCGGCTGAAGTTCTTCAATCTGAGCCGCGCCAGTTCCGCCGAGTTGTTCGACCGGGCGATCGAGGCGTTTCTAAAACATCCCGGCTGGGACGAACTAAAGAAGAACGTGCCGGTCGAGAACGACCTTTTCGGCCCGAGGTGTCCGATTCGACACAACTATGAGCTGCTGCAAACAGCGCTGGTACGGTCTCGGTTGCGCTCGTTGCTCGAACTGTGTGACTACAACGGGCTGCACGTCCCGATTCGGCAAATCCTTCTCCTGCTCACCAATTCGGTGCTCGGCCATCCCGACGTGAAAGACCATCTGATGGTTCCCACAGATGTGCCGAAGGTCATCGCGAACGGTACGGTTTCCAAGGCGAGCCTCTATAACAATATTTTCGGCGGGAACCTCTCTGAAATCCGGCGCCAGACGATTACCATCTTCGACTACTTGGAGCGTTTCCAAATCGGCCACGAAACGTCGAACCGCGTCGACAACATCCTAATCTTCGGCCAGGGAGACGAGCATTGGGGAGCCTACTTCGACAAGTTCATTGCCAACGACTTGTTCTACGGCGCTGACGACCGTTTCTATGGGGCGAAACTGGAATACATCGAGGGCACGAACGAGAGCGAAGAAAAGTCGCAAGAGTTTTTGCAGATGTTGATCAGTCAGCGGCGCGGCTTGTTCTTCAAAGTCCCAAAGGAAGCGGAGTTCGAGCTTAATCTGTGGGAACTCACCGTTTTCAAGTTCGCCGGGGAATATCTCGAATGCGTCGTGGAGGTTCTCAAGAAGGGCGCGGTGGTGAAGCGCCCGATTCTGCTGCGGCTCGTGAAAGGGCTGAATCGCGTGTTCACCGGGATGCTCATCAATAGCGACCGCGAGCTTTACTTGGCGACCAGTGGAAACTACTCGCAGGCCAAAGTGAGCCGCATCCTCCTGGAGCACGTCTCAGTCGAGCCGAGCAAGGGAGAGAAAGTCATTCTCCGCTACGACGGGTCGAACCGGCGCGTCGTGCTCTCGGTTTTCTTCGCACCTGATATCTCGGTGGACTTCAACCTCACGCTGATTCGGTACGAATTTCTTTCGCGCATCGCCTTGGAAGGGGCGTTGCCGGCGAGTTTCTCGAAGGAGTGCTACGAAGATTTGCTGGCGTTCAAGAGTCAACTCATCGCGGCCTACATGGAGCGCCAGGCCAAGGAGCAGGCTCCGGTAGGATCGACCATCGGCTTGAAGTTGCTCGCGCTGACCGAGCAGGGGATGCCTGACGCAAGGTTCGTTGAAATTGTCCCATGAGCGGACTTCTCGAACCATTGCCGCCGCCGGACAGCTTTGACCAGTCGTCATCGATGTGGGTGGACGAGGCGATTTGGGGACATCGACTCTACGACGAGCAGACACCGTGGATGGTGTTCCTAGAGTTCCTGAATGTTTTTCACCACGAAGCTGACAAGGGCCGTGCTTTCGAGGAACCGAACGGGCTGAATACGCTGAAATACAAAGCGGCTCACCGGCTCTATCTGCGGAACATTCTTTTCAACAATCCGCATCTTGAGGAAGTCCGGCTGAACTATCCGAACGACAGCAACTGCTGGGTCGAGTGGTTCAAGCGCATGAAGTCGGCGACCGGTATCGCGCACCCCCAGTTCGACTACCTCGAAAGCCATTTCCACACATTCGACGACTTCTGCGAGGTCGTGTCGTTGATTCGTTCGACCAGTCTCGAAGTGAACAGCAACAAGCGATGGACATCCAAGTTCGTTTTCCCTTACGGCAAAGATTGCCTTTACGAGGACTTGGACAACAACGCGACCACGAACGACCGGCGCTTCTTCGGCAGAACGGGCGAAGTGCTCTACTTGATGTTGTGCCGCACGCCGCGCAAACAGGAGTTGCTGGCTGCGCTCGAGGAGCGATTGGGGAAGACCGATCGGACGTGGGATTCCATCATCAACTGCCTCCAACCGACCGACGACGAGCAAGTGAGTAACGACAGGGCCAATGCGTTCCTGCCTTACGAACGGTATCCCTGCTTCGATGAACTTGCTGAGGACTGGCTTGCCATCCTGCGACTGAATATCCCCGGATTTGACGTGTTCCCGCATCTAGTCAACTTGGCCGGGCTTCACTTGGTCAAGTATCAGCTTAGCGTATCTCGTCAGGTTCTCGGATTGAAAACACCGTTGAGCCTCGTCTGCGAAGTCGTCGCGCCGAAAAAGACGCTCGTGCGAGAGATTTCATGCGACCTCTATCAGGAAAATAACCTCCTGCCCGCGCAAGCTGTCGAAGCGTTCATCACGAACATCGAACGCTCCACGGATTGGCAGCAGGCGCTGACCGAGAACGGTGCATTCGAGAAATGCCGGAAGATTCTCCACGACAAGGTGAGTTGGCCGCGCCCGAAGGAAAGCAGTGACGACGAGGCCGATTTTGACGGCCCCAGCGAACCGCAGGCGCTCATCGCGCGTCTTCGCCAAGACGCAATGCGACGCCATCGGCAGCACGTCGCGAACATCCACCGCAACTACGGCCGTGAAATCGGACTCGTCTCGAAGCGCGGCACCGTGAAGCTGCGCTACGCGCCGACCGACGCGCTGCTGAAGACCCTGCTGTTCGCCAACGTCGAGAAGCGCATCGAACTGCATCAGTTCCTGGAAAAGCTGTACCGTCGTTACGGTCTTGTCTTTGGCGACAAAGATGCGGAGCGAGTGCTGGCGAAAGACGAGTTCGACAAGAAAGCGTTCCAGGCGAACTCGCGACGACTCGAACAGCGCCTCGCTAGCGTGGGGCTGCTGAGGCGTCTCTCGGACGGCTGCGCCTACGTGGTCAACCCCTACCGCGTGGCAGGTCAATGACCAGCGATGAACTGATTGGCAAGGTTGCCGCCTGTTATCTCCGTGACCGTCTTACCGAAGACGATTCGACCGGCGTCGCCCGCTACCTACTCGACTGCCTGACGGCTGACCAGACGGCAGCGGTCGCCAAGATGATTCTTGCGGATGCAAAGCTGTTGAAGTTGGTCGAAATCAAACTGCCTGTACATTTCGTCGGAGGCCACGGGTTGCCCTCGGAAGTTCTGACCAATGAGCGCACGACTTATTTCCGCAACGCGGCGTGCAACAAGTCCGCGTTGCTTGTGGCAAATACCGGTGACGACGAAGAGCAGTCGCTCAAGGAATTGGTGCCCATCGGCGCACCGCAACTCCGAACGCACTCCGACCTCTGGGTGATGCTGGCGGCCGAAGGGCTGCCGATTACCGACCAGCACAAACACCAGTGGGTGAAGGCCCTTGAAGGCTTGCTCGAAGTCCGGTCGTTTGCGCTCGACCGCTTCGCCGAGTACATCCTCCAAACCCGGAAGGCCATTGAAGATGGACAGCCGATTCTGTTCGCGCTGGGCGTTGCATTCCCAGCGCTGCACGTCCCGAAAGATACCGCGTTTTTCTGCAACTTGAACGACAAAACCGCTGGCCACGTCTCGAAGTGGAAGACGCTTTACGCCCAAGCGATCAGGAAACGCGGCTGTTACCTCGTGAAGCAGACGCCAACTCAGGCCCTGCTGCTGGAGGATGATTTGGTCGCTGCGTTCGACAAGGTCAAGGACGCCATCCCCGAGGAAATCCATCCGACCATCAACGCCTTCATTCGCGCCAACAGCGGCTGGAATAAGGAGGCGGCTGACCTTGCTCAGTGCGAGTGGGAGATGGTAAAGCCGTTGTTCGATGGCCTGAAGAGGGAGAAGTTCAATCTCGGCAAGGCGACGCTTGAGTTTTATGAAGAACGTGAAGCCGACCTGCTGACGGGGGACGAGCGAGATTACCTCAACCGATTGAGCGCGAGGAACTATACGGAATCACAGGAAGAGGATGAAGAGTTTTACCGGAGGCACCGTCACGAACTCAAAGAACAGCCGTCACTCAAAGCGAGGTGGGACAGGTTCATTTTCGGCACACCTATCGAGACGGAAGATTTCCTGTTGGGCATCGCGCTCTGCTTGGAATGGTTGTTCGACCAAGACATGCCATCGTCGAAGCGGCGGCTGAAAATTACCTGCGACCACCGCACAAAGAGGGACCTCAAAGACCTGAATGAGGATGTGGGCTTGTTTTTCGCCCGCCGCTACCGTGGATTGAAAGCTCTGCTCGGCAACCGTGTCTCATGGGACATTGGCGACTTGATGAATTTCGAAGCGTTGAGCAACCAGTGGCGCAAGGCGCCCAAGCCCTACGTCAATCGCTCAGTCGCGAAGTCCGCGCTACGACTGAAATTCTTGTTGGAATTGGAGGTGGAGCTTTCCACCGGCACGACCGAAACATACTTCAAACAATTCGTCTGGACGTACGATCCGAACGCCATCGCTAGTGAGTTCCCCAACGACTGGATGCGGTTAGCCGAACATCCACTGGTGTTTTGCCGTGTCAATCGCGAGCCGATGAGCGGGAAGGGGCATTTCCAATCTCTCGACCTCCGCAACGTCCGCACGCTTTATCCGGCGCATGGCCAAGACCGAGGTTCGTTTGTCTCCATCTACAAGAAGGAGCAGGACATCTCGCTAGTCTGGCCTGCAAACCTCGCCAAGGCGCAGCACGAGGGCCTCGTGCTGGAGACAACCGCCTCGAAACTGTTGAGCCGCTTTCAGGCGTTTCACCATAGCTACCAGGGAGCGGTTAAGGGCTTCGTCGAAGACGGCCTCTTCTGTGACCTCTTGGTGAAGCAGGCTGAAGACTACGGCGCCCTGCTCGACGCCATTTGCCGCGATGCCAAAGGCGACCGAAACCGCGAGAATCTTCTCCGACCGGTCTTGCACATCGGCACGGTTGTCGTGGACGGCGGGCGCGTCACTGCCATCGTCGCGCCGTGGCATCCGCTCCGGCTGTCGGCGATCGCGAATAAGGCGCTGCAAGTGGCCTCGCTGGTTAAACACCTGTTAACCGCTGACGACGTTTTCTTCGGCGACCCACCGCTGTTCTTCAAGGAACTCAAAGAGGAACTGTCGCACCCCTACTATCCGGAAATCGTTTTGGGTTGGCAGGACAAGAGACCGGAACTGCTTTCGCTGACCGACAAGCATCTCGACTACAGCCTTCACGAGTCTCCGGTCATCAGTAACGACGGCTTCGACGAAACAAATGAGAGTCCGTCCGAAACGTCCACGCTCATCGTTGATTTGACGAAGCGGTATCTGTCGCTCTATCCGCATGAGCGGGCAAACTTTTCACTTGTCCTCTACAACTGTGATTCGGCGCGACTCCCATACGCGCTTGTCGACAAGATGAACGAACTCCACGAAGACGACGAAGACATGCGCTGCGAAATCATCCTGCGCCATCGTGATGGGATGAAGTTGCGTGGACTCTATGAAAAACTCATCGAATCTTCAGACGCCGACGCGGACTCGTTCGTGTCCAGCGAAGCCGCAAAAGATTTCATGGCGCGTCTCCGTATCGGCATCATGGCTGACCAAGCGCCCGTGCCCGACCCGAAAGATGGGCCACCGGGAGACATGGTGTTCTTACAGGATGTCATCGCCCGGCACGCGGGCCTAGACTGGTATCCTGAAACCTGCATGCTAGTGGAGTCGGCCGCGTTCATTCCGGCGCGATGGTCACGGCGGCGTCCCTCGGCAACGGATGACATGAAGTCAGTCGTTTATTTATGCTGCCCGGTGCAGACGAATGAAGGCTGGTCGTTCATCACAGCGCTTACGACATTCATCAAGGGCGATTGGGATGGAGTTGAGAGCAAGCGCCTGCTCCCCGCCCGCAAGCTGGACTTCAACGACCCGCTTACGGCGAGCATCTTCAGAGAGATTCACAACTTGGGCAATTGGGTGGTGAACTATGACGAGTTGCTCGACCGTCGCCAACTCCTGAATCAGAACGTCAAGGTTATCCGCTACAAACAGGGGGCGACGCAGGGGCGAAACATTCTGATTTCTTCGACCGCACCTTTGAGCCTTCTGCGCTCAATGGTTTTCGGGCGCGTCAAAGATCTGAACCTTGAGTTGACCGACGCTGAGTGCCGGGAACTCACGGAACGATTCATCAATGACGCAAACGAGATATCTGGCGACATCGTGCTGCGTGCGGCGAAGCGCGGACGAAACGCCAGTGAACTCATGGGTGTCGTCCTTAGCCGTTACATGATTCGCCACGAGCTTGGCACCAGTCGGCGCTTCGGCTGGTACTTTCTTGATGACTACGCTGAATGGCTTGGCCAGCGTGAGGAACAGATTGCCGACATCCTGGCTCTTGCGCCGGAGCAGACGCCGGATGGCAAACTCCAACTCGCGGTCATCATCTCGGAATCGAAATACATCGACTACACCAGTCTCGGCACGAAACGCAAGGAATCGCAAAAACAGCTCCGCGATACGGTGCGTCGCGTCGACGATGCCATGTTCGGCGACCCGAAGCGACTCGATCGCGACCTGTGGCTGTCGCGGTTTTCCGACCTGATGCTGAACGGCATTCAGTTCCCAGCAAACTCGCCGATTGATTTGGCCGCGTGGCGCCGAGCGGTGCGCGAAGGCGAGTGTGGTATTTACATGCGCGGTTACTCGCATGTCTTCGTGTCTGGCCCGTCGGACTCGCCCGAGTGTTCGGACTTCGTTACCGTGGCCGAGGCCAAGGAGTCTTGGCAGGAGGTCTTCTCACGGGCGCGGCTGCGTGAACTGGTCTTGGCGTACGCTAAAGAAGCCGACCCAACCAATATTCGTAAAGCCATCGCAGGCGACGACATCTGGAAAGAGCAGACGTACCGGAAGCCATCGGAGCGTATCCAGATTGTTCAGCGTCGCAAGCTCGACGATAGTTCAACGGGAGGAGCCGAAACGCCGCGAAACAGTGACGGCCAAGGCCCGCAGCTGCCGTCCACAAAACCGCCGTCTGGAACTACTACGTCATCCCCGAAACCGCCTGTTGCGCCGGAGATGCCCGTGAAGCTGGTCATCGCCATGGGCGTGTGGGCCTATCCGCAAGTCGGGCAACTCGTTGCTGGTTTTGAAGGAGGTTCGCAAGATAGCGCCGCCGATGAGGAATGGCTCAAGCAGGTCGAGAGCAAGTGCAAGGGCGCGTTGCAGCAGTTCCAGCTTCAATCGAAGCTGCTCACCAAAGCGCTTACGCCGAACGCCGCCCTGCTGAACTTTCAAGGGAGCGCAAATCTCACTGTTGAGCAGGTGCTCAAGCGGCGGTCAGAGTTCCTGACCACACACGCGTTGAACGTAATTTCTGTCGAGGCCAAACCGGGCATCGTGGCCATCGCCATCGCGCGTCCGAACCGCCGCGTGCTGCACCTACCGGACGTGTGGAAGCGGTGGAATCCAAATTGCACCCACGGCAATCACGACCTGCTCATCGCGCTAAGAGAAGAGGACAACAGCCCGCTGTTCCTTTCCCCAAAATCCAACGCACCGCACACGCTCATCGCGGGTTCGACCGGTAGCGGAAAGTCGGTGCTGATGCAGAATATCATTCTTGGCATCGCCTGCACAAATACACCAGAGCAGGCCAAGATTGTCCTCATTGACCCCAAAATAGGCGTGGACTACTTCGCGTTCGATAGGTTACCGCATTTGCAAGGCGGCATAATTACCGACCAAGAAAACGCGATTCTCACTTTGAACGGACTCGTCGGCGAGATGAACCGGCGCTATACCGTCCTCAAGGAGAACAAGGTTTCAAACATCTTTGACTTGGACAAAAAACAGAACGCGACCGAGCGAATGCCGTTCTTGTGGGTTATCCACGACGAGTTCGCCGAATGGATGATGACACCGCAATACGCGGAGGTCGTGTCGGATGTTGTGGGGCGATTGGGTGTGAAAGCTCGCGCAGCAGGAATTTCTCTGGTGTTTGCCGCCCAACGGCCAGACGTGAACGTCATGCCGATGCAACTCCGCGCAAATTTAGGGAATCGTCTCGTGCTTCGCGTTGACGGCGAGGGCACATCCGAGATCGCGTTGGGCGAAAAAGGTGCGGAGCGGCTGCTCGGTAAAGGTCACTTGGCTGCAAAACTGGAGGGCGAACAGTCGGTGGTTCACGCTCAAGTGCCCTTTGTGGATTCGGGCTTTCTGGCTGAAACGGTGGCTCTGCTGAACTGTGCAAGCTGATCGTTAAACCGATCGCTTGTCCCCGAAGTGGCAAAATATATCAGCCCCGAACAGCAACGACGCTCCGAATGAGCGTGTCCACACAAGTGCGAATCTCATCCTGTCGCAACTCGACTCCTAACGAGAAGCGCAACGACTGACGGGAAGCTAGACCGTCTGGTTTCATGGCCTTGATAACGTGCGAGGGGCCGTCGGAATTGCCGAGACAAGCGGCGCCCATCGAAGCGCAAATACCCGCTTGATCTAATAGCACAAGGAGCGCTTCTGACTCGACGCCACGGAACGTGATGTTGGTCGTGTTGGAGAGGCGCTCAGTCTTATGACCGTTGAGTTCGGTGTTCGGGACAGTGCCGAGAATTCCTTCCTCCAACGCGTCGCGCAACGGGCGGACGACTCGACCGTAGTCCGGAAGCTTTTTCACTGCCAGTTCGGCGGCTTTGCCCATTCCGGTGATGAGCGCAACGTTCTCCGTGCCGCCGCGCCAACCGCGCTCCTGGTGACCTCCGTGAATTAGCGGTAAGAATGTCGTTTTGCGGCGGACGTATAGCGCGCCAATTCCTTTCGGCGCATGAAACTTGTGACCTGTCAGCGATAGGTAATCAACTGGAAGTTTCCGAACATCCATCTCGATTTTACCCGCCACCTGCACCGCGTCGCAGTGATACGGCACTCCGCGTGACTGGCAAATCTCAGCAATTTCCCTCACGGGAAACAACACACCCGTCTCATTGTTCGCCCATATTAGCGAGACGACGGAAGTCTCTTCCGTGATGGTATTTTCGAGGTCGGCCAGTTTCAGCAAGCCGTCACGGTCAACAGGCAGGTAGGTGACGCGATAGCCCTCCTTTTCTAGCGCCATGCAATAGTTCAGCACCGAGGAATGTTCGACCGCCGACGTGACGATGTGCCGCTTGTTTGGATTCGCCTTGAGCACAGCATGAATCGCGGCGTTGTTGCTCTCTGTTGCGCACGACGTGAAGATCACCTCGCGCGGCTGCGCCCCGATCAACTCCGCCACCTGGGCCCGCGCCGTCTCTATAACCGACTTCACTTTCGCGCCGAACTTGTACGCGCTTGACGGATTGCCCCATTCCGTCGTGAGATACGGCATCATCGCTTCCAGTACCTCCGGCAGTACTGGCGTCGTCGCATTGTGGTCAAGGTAAATCATAATTTCTTTGAGGCAACGGCGCGGTGCCCGATGTCACGCCGATACTGCATGCCGTCGAAACGAATGCCCTTTACGACCTCGTATGCGCGCCGCTGCGCCATCTTGATGTTGTCTCCCAG
>Ga0137463_1000294_pt1 | contig 18613 bp, 12 predicted proteins | sample EasRivERMGT800_2_FD_102333 | JGI IMG/M metagenome (GOLD analysis project Ga0137463, IMG submission 102333) | Soil microbial communities from meander-bound floodplain in the East River, Colorado, USA - East River MetaG ERMGT800_2 | ecosystem: Environmental > Terrestrial > Soil > Floodplain ...
GACGAGGAACGGCAACAGTGGGAGCGGCTCTGGGCCGACGTGGAAGATCTGCTGAGGCGAGTGAGCCTGCCCGAGTGAGTTCATACTGCAGCTTCAGGGTGCCCGCTCGCCGCGCTCGGAGACACCCTCTCGCAGTCCGGCAAGCAGGCGACTGCGATCCTGACGAACTGCTCGGGGCTGTGGTCGAGGGGCTGCTCAAGGCGCTCCGCGAGGCCGGTCCGACCGGCGCCGGGAGCTGGATGAAATGGTCGCCCGCTTAGAGATGAAATGGTCCCCCGCTTAGATAAATAGTCGGCCCCGGCGCTGCTCGATGAGTCGGTGCCGGCACCAGCGAGCATTGGTTCGGGCCTGACCCGGGATGCCCGCCGGGGGCTGGAGACGATCAAACGACTGCCGGAGAGCGAGCGCGAAGCGTTCGAGCTCGTGCGGATCCGCCATGACTGACGACTCACGAGTCCAGCAATTGATCGACGAGTTGCTCGCCTCCACCGCGACACCAGAGGCGGTCTGCAAGTCCTGCCCGGAACTGCTTCCCGTGGTCCGCAAGCGGTGGCGGCGAGTCCGCCGCCTTAACGCCGACCTCGACGCCGTCTTCCCGCCGCTCGACGACGCGGTGCCGGCGCCACATGGGACAGACCTGCCGCAGGTCCCGGGCTACGAGGTCGAGGCGGTGGTCGGGCGCGGCGGGATGGGGATCGTCTACCGCGCGAGGCACCTGCGCCTTAATCGCCTGGTGGCGCTGAAGATGCTGCTGTTCGGCGCATGCGCCACCCCGCTGGAACGGGCACGGTTTCAGCGCGAGGCAGAGGCGGTGGCCCGGTTGAAGCACCCGAACATCGTCCAGGTTTACGACGTCGGCGACAGTGGTGGGCGGCCCTACTTTACCATGGAGTTTGTCACAAACGGCAGCCTGGCTCACAAGCTGGCCGGAGCGCCGCAGGCGGCCCGCCAGGCCGCCCAATTGGTGGTGACTCTCGCCGGGACCGTTCAGGCGGCGCACGAGCGCGGCATTGTCCACCGTGACCTCAAGCCCGCCAACATCCTGCTCGCCGAGGACGGAACTCCCAAGGTCACCGATTTTGGGCTCGCCCGCCAGCAGGGGGACGGGGCTGGCCTGACCCAGACCGGCATGGCGATCGGAACGCCGAGTTACATGGCCCCGGAACAGGCCCGGGGACGCCCAGACGCAGTCGGACCGGCGCTCGACATCTATGCACTGGGAGCGATCCTTTACGAGTTGCTGACGGGGCGACCGCCATTCCGCGCGGCAACACCCGCGGAAACGGTGCAGCAAGTAATCTCCCAGGAACCAGCACCGCCCTCGCGGCTGAACGACCAGGTGCCGCGCGACTTGGAGACCATTTGCCTCAAGTGCTTGAACAAGGAACCGGCCTCGCGGTACGGCACGGCCGCTGAACTTGCCAACGACCTGCTCCGCTATCTGCGCGGCGAGCCCATCCTGGCCCGCCGTTCCAGCCCGGCCGAGAGGCTGGTCAAGTGGACGAGGCGCAATCGCTCACTCGCCGCGTTCCTTGTCAGCGGCATGGTGCTGGTGAACGTGCTCGTCGCCGGAGTGTGGTGGATGCTATTGAATCGGGCGGCGCTGACAGAAAGCGTTCAGGACGATTTTCGAGAGGTCGTGGAAGCGGAGCGGAAACTGGCCTGGGGGACGGCTCGCACCGCACTTGAGCGAGCGAAGGCGCGGCTGGGAGACGGCGGTCCGGCGAAACTGCAGCAGCGAGTCGGCGAGCTGGAACGTGAGCTGACGTTCGTCGAGAAGTTGGATCAAATCCGGGAGAGTCGTCAGCGCTCGGACCTGGTCGACGCGGTAGACGCGCAAATTGCCGCCGACTATGAGCACGCTTTTCGTGATGCGGGCTTGCTTCAACCGGTGGAAGCCCCCGCAACTGTCGCGGCCCGAATTCAGTCATCGGTCATCGCCGAGACCATTCTGGTGGGGCTCGATGACTGGAAGATGTGTGACCATGTCAGATGGGAATGGCTCGACGCGGTCGCACAACTCGTGGATCAGAATCCGGTAACCCGCCAGATCCGCGATTCGACGGTGTGGGATGACAGAGTCGCGCTGGCGGAATGTCTGCGGACCGTTGAAATCGAAAATCAATCCGTGGCCTTCCTCACGTTGGCAGGCACGCGTTTGGAACAATTGCGCGGGGACGCTCTGCCATTCCTGCTGCGTCTCCAGCAGCAGTATCCCCACGATTACTGGGTCAACTCGACACTCACACGGATCCTGTTTGAGCGCGGCAATTCGATGGAATCCGTTCGTTACGCCCAGGCAGCACTGGCCGCTCGCCCCACTTCGTACCTGGCTCACTGCAAGCTGGCCGCGTGCCTGGCGCTGGGATATCGCTTCGAAGATGGACTGAAGGAAGCGCGCATCGCATATCAACTAGCGCCGACAATCGCAATCAATCAACTGACGCTCGGCCAGATCCTGACTTTTCTGCATCGTCCTGATGAAGGACTGCCCTTAATGATCCGCGCGTGCGAGATCGAACCCAACCATTCCGACTGGTATGCTGTCCTCGGGATTGCCTACGCTGAACAGAATCGCCACGAAGACGCCCTTACCGTTTTTCGCCGAGCAATCTCCATCGACCCGAAACGGTGGGTGGCCCGCGAAAAACTCCGTGAAAGCCTGCAGAAACTGGGGCGCTGGGAGGAGTCGCGCCTCGCCTGGCGGCAATTGCTCGATGCCGATCCGCCGGATCAGGAAGCGTGGGACGGGTATGCGGAACTCTGCTTGTATCTGGGACATGAGGACGAGTACCGGCGGGTCCGCACCGAGTTGCTGAAACGCTTCGGCGACGTCAACGATCCGCGCGTCGCGGAGCGAACGGGGCGCGCGTGTTTGCTCATGCCTCTGTCGGACGACGAGCAGCGCCAGGCCACCCGCTTAATCAACCGCGCCCTGGCCTCACAACAGGAGAAGCCCGACTGGCTGCTCCCGTATTTCCGCTTCGCCAAAGCGCTCGCCGAATATCGTGCTGGCCGCCTGGAGGGTGCGCTCGCTCTGCTGGACGGTGAAACCCTGCGAATCCTGGGGCCGGCGCCGCGCCTGTTGCTCGCGATGGTTCAGCACGGTCTCGGTCAGGCGGGCGCCCCAGGCGACAGCTTAAGGGCGGCAGCGGCGTCTTACGACTGGGATCCGAAGAAGGCGACGGGCCGCGAAGCCTGGATGTACCACCTGTTACGGCGCGAGGCAGAAACCGTGCTGGCGTCGACGCCGTAACAGCAGCCTGATGATCGCGTCGAGCTGTTAGAACGTCGGGTATCGGATCGGCGCATCAAGATGGGCAAGCGGCTCCAGTGCGCCCCTGGGGCCCACGACGACATCGACGTACTGCGGCTTGTGTTCCATGGGGCCTAATAGAAGTCCTGGTTGTCTCGCTTGATACTGACCTTGCCGGCGTATTGTCGCGAGACGAAAACGAAATACGCGGCCGACAGTGCGAAACCGATCGGCCACCAGATCGCGGCATAAGCCAGCGAATTGGGACCAGCGGCGACGTCATAAGCAGTGAGCGAGTTTTCGGGCGCCAGTGTCGAATGCAACACCACCGGAAAAATGGCCGCCGCCCCGGTGCCCAGCAGGCCAGCCAGCAGGAGGTTCGACCCGATGAATGCACGCATTTCACGCCGCGCCGCCAGCCCTGAAATGAGCGTGATCGCCGCGCCGCAGACCAGGAGCAATCCGACCCACCACAATGGGTTGTACATTGCATGCCCGAGCAGATCGGGACGCACCACGGCCGATTCGATGGAGATGACCAGCAGCAGCGGGGCCGCCGCGGCCCAGAGTACCCTCGCGTAGCCCGCGCTGCGGTCATGCACGAGGCCTTCCGTCCTGAGCGTAAGATACGTCGCACCGTGCGCCGCCAGTACGACAGCAGCGAAGAGCGCCACCGATGCCGTATACCAGTCGAGCAGCCCCACGTTGCCGCGTGGGGTGAAATCGGTAAAGAAGGCCATGGAGAACGTGCCGTCGGAGGCCAGCGGAACACCGCGGGCCAGATTGCCCGCCGCTGCCCCGAACAGAATGGCCAGAAGCGTATTGGCGAACACAAAAACGAAATCCCAGAACTCCTGCCACATGCGATCGTTGATGTGGCCACCCACTTCCAGCGAGATTCCGCGCAATATCAGACACCACAAGATGAGGAACAGCGCGAGGTAATAGCCGGCAAAGGCGGACGCCAGAAGCTTGGGGAATACCGCGAACACGGTACCGCCGAAACCGACCAGCCACACTTCGTGCCAGGACCAGAGCGGACCGATGGCGGCGATGACCTGACGACGTTCTTCAGGCGTTCGCGCCACAAGCCAGTGCAGCATCCCAGCGCCAAAGTTGCGGCCGTCCAGCGCCACGTAGACGATGAGCATGAAGCCGGTAATTGCAAACCATGCCGCGATCATACAGACGGCTCCTTTCCATGCTCGGCTTGCAGGGCGTCACCGGGTCCGTGACTGATCTCGCGACCGACCAGACCCAGAAACAGCACACCAAGCACAAAATAGAGGCCGACGAAGCCGATCAGGGTGAACAGCGTGTCACCGCTGCTCACGACTTTGCTATAGCCGTCCGATGTGCGAAAGAGGCCGTAGACCAGCCAGGGTTGGCGTCCCAACTCCGCCGTCATCCATCCCAGTGTGTTGGCGATGTAGGGAAATGGGAACGCCAGCATCAGCACCCAGAGCAGCCCGCGGCTGGATTCCAGACGGCCGCGCAGGTTCTGGATTCTGGCATAGGCCATCAGGACGATAAAGATCGTCCCGAGCGTGATCATGAGGTGAAATGAGTAATAGAGCAGCTCGATGTTGTCGGGCCACGACTCCTGGGGAAAGTCGTCCAATCCGTGGACATGGCTTCCAAAGTGGCCGTAGGCGAGAAAGCTGAGGGCGCCCGGGATCTCGATCGGATTCTCAAGCCGGCGGGCCGCAACATTGGGCTGCCCGATCACGGCGACGCCGGCCATGGAACCGCCGACGAATCTGCCCTCCATGGCCGCCAATGTCACCGGCTGGTGATTGCCAACCAGCTTGGCCTGCTGGTCGCCGGTCGGGAACGCAACAAGCATCGAGGCAATCAGCCCGACTACAGTGCCGCTGCGCAAGTACATTCTCGCCTGCTCCAGATGGAGTCCGCGCAAGGTGTAGAATGCGCCCAGGGCCGCCACCGCGAACGAGCCCGTTACGAGCGCCGCCATTTGATTGTGGGCGAACTGGATCCATGCCCAGGAATTGAGCAGGTAAGCGCTGAGACTGTTAATGCCCAGCGAGCCATCCGCTTCGATGTGGTAACCCACAGGATACTGCATGAAAGCATTTGTCACGATAATGAAGTAGCCGGAAGTCCAGCTTCCCAGCGCCACTGCCAGCGCGGCCAGGAAGTGATAACGCGGACCCAGTCGTTTTTCGCCCCAGATGAGGGCGCCAATAAAGGCGCTTTCCAGAAAGAAGGCGAACATGCCCTCCATCGCGAGCGTCTGTCCAATGACGCCGCCCGCGTATTTGGAAAAACCCGCCCAGTTCGTTCCGAACTGAAACTCCATCGGAATGCCGGTCACCACCCCGACGGCAAAATTGAGCCCGAAGATCTTGACCCAGAAGCGCACGGCCAGGTCATATTTCTCATTGCCAGTCCGCAGGGCGAGCCACTTCCAATAGACAAGGAACCACGCCAGGCCCATGGTGAGCTGCGGAAAGAGATAGTGGTACGTGATCGTGAAGGCGAACTGAATTCGGCTCCACATCGCAGGATCAGAGAAGGGCGAGTTCATTGTTTCTCCACACCTTTCAGCGCAGCCAACCGGCCATCACGGCAATGGGCACGGAGATAAACCCGACGAACACGACGAGCGCCGTACCCTTATTCAGTGGCGGGTGCGCGAGGGTTTTGACGCCGTGGAGGCTGTCGGTGGTCGATACCTGTCTCGGTCGTTGAAGCGTGGTCATCATCGAGTTCCTTTGTTTCTCCAGCGCCATGTCCCTCCCGGATCGATAAGCGTTCGGCGCTCTAATCATTGCCGTACAGTGCGTCGAGGCGCTGATGCGCCGCCTTGAGCCCTGCCGGGAGGTCCAGCCAGCCTGCGACGACCTCGATGTAGCTGGCCGATTCGCCCGTGGCCGCCCGGGCCAGCGCGGCGTCCAGTTCGCCGAGCGTGGTGACTTTTGCTGTGAACCAGCCGCGGCAGCCCAAGGCGGCGGGGAGGGCGTGATAGTTCCAGGGGGCAAGGTCGTTGTAGACCCAGTCCGGATTCTCCTCGAGCGCCCGCTCGACCATGTAGCCAGAGTTATTGAGGACGAAGATGATTGGCTTAAGACCGTTGCGGCCCATCGTGCCGACGTCGTTGGCCGTGAGCTGGTGTGCGCCCTCGCCGGTGAAGAGCACCGTCCGTCGTGATCGGTCGGCAAGTGCGATCCCCAGCGTGGCCCCGGTCGCCCACCCGATCGAGCCCCAGAGTGGTTGCAATTGGACCTCGGCACCTTCGGGGAGTGGAACGGGGACCATTCCTGAGCTCACGCTGCCGCTCTCGAGGACGATCCGGTCCCGCGGCTTGAGGAAGTCTCGAAACCGGGGATACATGTTCACCGCGGTGATTGGGTCGCTCGGCTTGCCACCCGGTTTCGCCGGGGTCTCCCTCGGCGGCGCCTTGTACCCGAAGTTCTTGCTGACTGCGCTTGCCAGGCCGTCGAAGACGTCTCCCATTCGGACGGGATTAAAGATGCGATCTCCGATGCGGACGTGATCCACGCCGATGGTGACCAGCTTCCCGGGATCGAGGCGGCTCGAGTAGGCGGATGTGTTGATCTCGTTGAAGCTGACACCGCCGGCGTCGATGACCAGGTCGGCTCCCTCGACCGCTTCGAGGACGGCATGGGACGACGCGGCCCCCGAATAGATTCCCGCAAACTGGGGATGGATCTCGCACAGGACTCCCTTGTCCATCGGCATCGCGGCGAACGGGCAGCCCAGCAATTCAATCAATGCGCGGAGCTTGTCCTGGAGTTTGAACCGCGAGACGGTGTAAGCAGGAAGGAGGGCCAGCGACTGGGCCGTCTCGATCCGCTCGGTGATCGCCGAGACGGCCTTGGCCAGGTCGGGACCGCTGGCGGGCTTCGGGTACGGGGCCACATTGGAAGCCGTGACGGGGGTGACGGCGTAGTCGGAGGCAACGAGGATGTAGGCGGGCTGGCTCTCCGCCCGCGCCGTCGCGATCAGCCGCTCCATTTCGTGGACGCAATTGTCGGGGGTGATCACCGCCCAGACGCACGCGGCCTGAGCCGAGATGTTTGCGAAGTTCTGAAACACTCCGTCGCCGAGCGTGTGGTGGATGATCTGGCCGACCCGCTGCTTGCGCATTGTCGGCATTCCGACGAGGTGAAAGACGCACGACCGCTCGGCCTTGGCCCCCATCACGCCATTGAGGGCGGATAGTTCGCCGACGGCGTATGTCGTGCAAAGCATCGAACAACCTCGCACGCGGGCGTAGCCGTCGGCCGCGTACGCGGCGTTCAGCTCGTTCGAACATCCCACCCAGCGGATCGCCTCGCTCCGCGCGATTGCGTCGTCGAGTTTGAATGCGAAGTCCCCCGCGACGCCGAAGCAGTCGGTGATTCCTTCGCGTGCGAGCCGTCCGACGATGTAATCCGCGACAGTCGATTGCTGACTCATGGAGATTTCTCCTGGGTTCATTCAGTTCTCAGCCAGCCCGCAGCGATCCTTGGCTGGGGACAATGGAATTCCACATTCGGCGGGCAAATCGGAGGGCACGGGCGGCGGAGTAGTAATGTCTGCGGGCGAGGTTCCGGGAAAATCGGCGTTTGCGGGTTCCATCGACCGTCGTTCGGAGGGCTGTTAGCGGAATTTCGAGTTCGTGTCCGGTCATCTTTGGCTCCTACGTGGCCCGTTGCCTCGCGGATCTGGAGGATTCCGGCGACGCATCGTCCTCAACGCAACGCGTGTGCCAAACTGCGCGGCGGAACTTTCCCCGCGGCCGACTTACCATCGCGAAGCAATTGCCGGGTTGCAGTTTGTGCCGGGAAACGCCGCAAGCCGCGCCGTATGGGGCGATATGCGGAACCGACGGAATTAGCGGGCCATCATGTCGCGTGGCTTCTGACTTACCGGGCCGGGTGGAATATCTGCCACAACGACGAGCCGGCAAGAACACGTGTCGGTGGCACCGCATCAATGGAGCGGTCGCATTCAGGCCGAAACTTCTCTTTCGGCGTGGCCCTGGCGCGTCGCGGATAGCCCCCAAAACAGCAGGCAGTTTCCCGCTGCGGCCCTTGTATCAGTCCGCCATGCTGGATGACGTCACAACGGTGTTCGGACCTGGGGCACGTCGTTTGCTGACTGTCTCAGCAGATTACCTCTGGCAAGAAGTTGTCGGCGCCGCAGGCCTGCCAGGGAATTCGTGCGGAGAACTCTCAACTTCAGTCTCGTTTTGAGGAGCCTCATCATGAAAGTGCAAGTCATCTTCTACAGTATGTATGGGCACATTTATCGGATGGCTGAAGCCGTGGCAGAAGGCGCTCGCCAGGTGGCGGGCGCCGAAGTCGAATTGTTGCAGGTGCCCGAGCTCGTTCCAGATGCGGTGCTGGAAAAGAGCGGTGCCAGGGCGGCGCGGCAGAGATTCGCCCATGTGCCGGTCGCCAGAGTGGAACAGCTCCCGGAAGCCGACGCGATCATCTTCGGCACGCCGACGCGGTTCGGCAACATGTGCGCCCAGATGCGGAACTTCCTCGACCAGACAGGAGGCTTGTGGGTCAAAGGGTCACTGGTCGGCAAAGTGGCGAGCGTGTTCGCCAGCACCGGGACTCAGCATGGCGGCCAGGAGACGACCATCACCAGTTTCCACACGACGCTTTTGCATCAGGGAATGGTCATCGTCGGCGTGCCCTACTCCTGTCCAGGACTCGTCAACATGGCGGAAATCACGGGCGGCACACCTTATGGGGCGACGACGCTGGCCGGTTCCGATGGGTCGCGGGAACCGAGCGAGAACGAACTGGCGGTCGCCCGATTTCAAGGAACGCACGTGGCCCAGATCGCAGCCAGGTTGCGACGCGGGGCCCAGGTTTAGCCGCAAGTTTCAACCCGGCGGCGGGCCGATGTTCGGCGACTCGTTTCCGCTGTCCCCGTGAGCAAGTTGTCCAACCGGTCCAGATATTCCACGGCAGCGTGTACCCCCCCCACGCTTAGTCAAGTAGAGAATCGAATCAGGCGGGGAGGTGCAGGATTAAGAAGGAGATGCGGCGGCAGTCGTCAAATTCTGTGTAAGACTCCGACCTCGGATCGGTATTCATAGATGTATGGCGACTCCCACCCAAACGGGGTGGAGGCCCAAATGCTGGAAACGCTCAAATTAGCCCCGTTCGCCGCTGTGGATGCGGTAATCCCCCTGTCGGTCCGGTCTGAGGTGCAAACATGTCCATCGCGAGTTTGACCATGCCAGTCAGGCCAAGTGCTGCCGTCGAGCGGACCCGCGCGTCGGTCACGACTGCAATCTCACAAAGCTCCAGTACTGCGACCGTGCTGGAGGTCTCGCATTTGCGCAAATCCTTCGGGGGGACGGTGGCGGTCGACGATTTGAGCTTTCGTGTCGCTGCGGGGGAGATCCTGGGGCTGGTCGGACCCAACGGAGCCGGCAAGAGCACGACGATGATGATTGTCGCCGGAGCGCGAAAGGCTGACTCGGGAACGGTGACGATTGCGGGAAGTGACGCAGCCCGGAGCCATCATGCCGTGAATATGCTGCTGGGGGTCGTTCCCCAGGACCTGGCCGTTTATTCCGACCTGACTGCCCGTGAGAATCTCGAATTCTTCGGGGACATTTATGGCGTGCCGGACTCCGAACTGAAACGACGGATCGAGCGCGTTCTGGCTCAAGTCGGGCTCCAGTCGCATGCCGATCAATTCGTCCGGACTTTTTCCGGTGGCATGAAGCGGCGGCTGAACTTCGGTGTCGCCCTGATCCATGAACCGCGATTCGTCATTCTCGACGAGCCGACGGTTGGCATTGACCCGCAATCCCGATCGCACATCCTCGATTGCGTCCGGCAACTGGCCGACGACGGTGTGGGGGTGATCTACGCCAGCCATTACATGGAAGAGGTCGAGGCGATCTGCCACAAGGTGGCAATCGTCGATCACGGGAGATTGCTGGCCCAGGGGACTCTCGACGAATTGGTCGACAAGTCTCGGACCGACCTGTTCCTGCGCGTGGCGGGGCCTCAAATCGAATTGCAACACCGGCTTCAAGGCCTGGCCAATGTCTTCGCAACGAGCGGCGACGAATCTCGCGTCGTCATCAAACACGACGGCCAGGCACTCCCCGGAGTGGTCGCCGGGCGACTGGCACAAGTGGTGGAACTGCTGGAAACTGCCGATTTCGAAATCCTTTCAATCGAAACGCACAAGCCCAGCCTCGAGCGATTGTTCCTGGAACTGACCGGACGACAGTTGAGAGACTGAATCATGACCTTCTGGAAGATCACCAAAAAAGACCTGCGGCTTCTGGCTCGCGATAAGCGGACCTTGTTCGGTCTGGTCGCACTGCCGCTCTTCTTTATCACTATTCTCGGAATCTCGGCCGGGCAGCTCTTCACGGCCAAGGAGAAGGCCAAAAGAATCCGCGTGGGGGTTGTGAATGAAGATACCTCTTCGCTTTCCAGCAATCTGATCGGAGAGGTCCTGAAGCTCGACGCCCTCGAACTGATTGAACTGTCGGATCGCAGCGAGGGTAAGGAGCGGCTGGCCGACGGAAAAGTCGACGTCGTCGCGTTCATCGGTCCGCGATTTCACGAAAAGGTGGATGAACTGGACACCGCCGATATCATCTTCGCCGAAACGGGAAAGCTTTCGAGCGGGCTGCGGAGCCTCGACGTCGAAGTGCAATCGGGAGCCTTTCTGGCCAGCGCCGCCGAGGTCGTGGAGCAGTTGGTGTTCGCGTTCGCCCTGCGGGCCATCGCTCCCGAAGTGATGCGCGCCCACGATCCGAAGCTGGCACTCAAGTTGTTCGTGCAGGCCAAGCGCTCGGCGCACGATCGCGAAGAGAGCGAGACACCGGCAGCGGAACCAGTGATCACGAAATCGCGATCCGACGTGATCTACGAGTACCTGGTTCCGTCTTACACCGTGATGTTCGTATTCTTCATCGTGAACCTCATGGCCCGCAGTCTGCTGGGGGAACGCGAGACCGGGACGCTGACCCGGTTGCTCATCGGCCCCGTCACGGGGACGGGAATGATGGTGGGAAAGACAATTCCCTTTTTCGTCATCTCACTCGCGCAGACACTCCTGCTCCTGGTAGCAGGCAAGTTTCTATTCCACATGTCGTGGGGAGAGTCTCCGTGGATGCTGGTCCCGGTGATCGTTTCGACGTCGCTGGCCGCAACGGCGCTGGGCCTGTTGGTCGCGACTGTCGTGCGGACCGATTCGCAAGTGACCGCTTACAGCACATTTCTGGTGCTGATCATGGCCGGCATGAGCGGCTGCCTCATGCCGCGAAGCTGGCAGCCCGAGTTGATGCAGCAGTTGGGCCTGGTGACGCCGCAAGCCTGGGCCTTGATCGCCTACGAACATCTGCTCGGCCGCGACGTTCCCAATCTGCACGTCGTCTGGAGCTCCTGCGCGACGCTCATTGCGTTCGCCCTAGCATTCTTCGCCGTTGCGGGGTGGCGATTCCGGGCTCTGGAATAGTCGAACAGTGATGTCGGAGCCCGCGCACGGTCGTCGCCCCCGTGCTGCGCCTTGTGCTGCGCTGCCTCGCAAGACTCACGTTTTCTCGCGGTTTTTGCGATCCTCTAGCCGCCTCATAATCTGTTGGTTCTGGGTTCGAGTCCCAGCGGCCCCATTTTGAATTTGCCCCTGAAAACGCGGGAGATCTCGCACAACCACGCACCCCGTTGGGGTTTGGGGCGGATTTGCTGTCTGTTGGGCGACCGGTCGTTCATCGCACCGAGTCGCACGGTCTCGCACCAGATCGACTCGCGTCTGCTGCGCGTTGCGCTGCGCTTGTTCCGGCGGCGCTGTTTGTAACCCCCACAACGCCCGGGGGCGGCACCGGTGCGGGATAGTGATTCCAGAACAACCTGACAGGAAATTCGAGACCCTGCGAACGATAAGCTCCCCAGAGAGAGGCGCGGTCTTTGTTTGCGCTGGCGGTCTCGTAGGGTATGATCGGGGAGTGGCTCAGTCAGGAGAATGCGAATGATTCTGCGAATCCTTCCGCCGCAACCGGACGAAATTGGAATCCTCAGGCGATGTCCGCACTGTGGGCGCATCTTCGCCTTGCGAATCGACGCAGAAAAAACCAGCCGCGCCGAGAAGGGTGTTTGCGTGTTTCGGTGTAGGCATTGCGGGACGGAAGCCGTAGTTCCGAAACCGCGCGACTCCGAATGCCTTTGAGTCGCTCCCTAACTTACGGAAAATCCTCTCGCCAGGCCGAAAGTCCGATCCTCTCGCACGATTTATCACGACAGCATGGGGACGAAATTGGCCGCGCGATCGGAGAGTAACTTCCGAACACTTCTCCACTGCGGCTTCCCAAGTCGTCTTCAAGCCGCCGGCGGCCCCAGTTAGAATTCCCTATGAGCGACGGACGAAAGGAATGCATTCGGCAGTAGATCATCACGGTGGGGTTTGATCCCGAGGGGTCACGATGGAGCACCCGGTGAGCCACGTTGAGCGAGACGGCGTGGCCTACCTGGTCGAGGCCCGCCCGCTGCTCCCGGTGACGTTCCACGGCGGGATCCGGGAGAATCGGCTGGCACGGACGAATGCCGACGTTCGGACCGTGGTGCCGACGATGCAGGGCTGGGCCGTCGCCTTGCTGTTCTTCGTGGCTGCGGCCGCGGCGTCCAAGCTGGTGTGGGGCTTCGTCCAGGCCGGCAACCTGGGCTGGGCGGCGGTGTTCATCGTCGCCCTCGCCGGGGCGTTCGCCTTCGTCGTCCGGGTCGCCGGACTGATGATCCTGACCGACCGCACCCGGTTCGACCGGGCGACCGGCCGGGCGGTCCGCCGGAAGCTCGGTGGGACAGACTGGTCGGTGGACCTGCGGGAGGTCCTGGCCGTCCAGTGCCTCTACGCCGGTCAGGTGTGGACGCGTTCGGGCTGGGTCCGCCAGTACCAAGTCAACCTGGTCTTGCACGGGGCGGAGGACCGGCGGGTGCCGGTGTGCGGCGAGGGTGGGGACCCGGAGTGGGTGCTCGCGCTGGGCCGGAATCTGGCCGAGTTCCTGGGCGTCCCCGTGGTCGATCAAACGTCACCGGCCGCCGGCCCGTCGTGGTAAATGCCAAACACTCGGACAAGGCGACGTCCTGCGCCGTTCGGACCTTCGGAGTGGGGGAGACATCGACGCAAGTCCGAAGAGTCTACTATCGATTTTCCCAGTACCAGACGGTCACGATATGAATGTGTCCGTCCATCACGTGCGAGATGCTGATGATGTTTTCGCGGCCGAGTGAACCGGCGAACTCGGCGGCCGCGTTCGCGGTTGGTTCGATTTGTAGATCGGAAAAGCCATCACTGCGAAATACCCGAAATGCGACGTGCACGACTCCCTTTGATAATGAGTTCAAGTCAGACTACCGGCATCAATCCCCTATAGCATACCCCGAAACTCGTAGCAGTGCTGCTCGGCCGTCTGGAATACAGACTGAACGAGCGATCTCGAAGCGCATCTCGCGACGTCCCGTGAAAAACGACCAGGAGACAGCTCAGTAGAGCTGTCTCCTGCCGGGTCCCATTGTCAACGCCAGAGGCGTTCCACCTAGCGCCATGCTTCCGGCCAGGATTGGCCGCCGAGGTCGCCCGTCAGGATCGTTTTCTGCTTCCCGTCCGCGGTGACGCGAACGACGTCACTTGGAAAGTCAAAATTACTCTGCGACTCATGCCGGCAGAGCAAGTGGCTTCCCGTCGGCGACCAAGTGGGGCTGTCCCAAAGATAGCCGGTATTGTCCGGTTTGATGATGACCTGTCGGCCACTCCCGTCGGGTCGGATCGTTTCGATTTCTCCGAATCCGTTGTTAAAGGCAATCCGGTCGCCCGCAGGGGACCAGACGGCCTGCACCGGTGACTTGCCGGAGGTTACTGTTCTGTATTTGTCAGTCAGCAGGTTTACGGCTCGGAGCTGGCTGCGGTCGCGGGTCACGTACACAATTTCCGTGAGATCCGGCGACCAGTCGATGTAGGGTCCATAAACATCGGCAGAGGTGCCGCTGACACCGAGCGAGACTTGGAACTCAGGCTCGGCGGCCAATCCGTCCACATTGCCGTCCGCGTCGAACACGATCAGCGCCGTGTAAACGCCGATGCTGTCGAGGTCGATTTCCCAGGCCGTCCCATTCCAGACCCAGCGGCGGGCCAGCCCGGCGATCAGTGCAGTGTCGGCGTTCTCACCGGGCGCCCATTGCAGTCTCGGAAAACTGAGAAACTGCAGGTCCGGATCGTTCGTCAATGGGACCGTGAATCCCGAGTCTCCATCCCCGCGGACGGCAAACTGCTCAGTGCGCGCAGCCAGCGAGTCGCCATAGGTCTCGCCCGCGATGATGCGCGTCTGCAGGAACCAGCGCTGACCACCATGCAACAGCCGACTGGGATCGCCGGAGACTCCGGCTGGCAGGGGCGCATTGCCGCTACCGTCCGAATGCATTGTCGCCCACTGGCCATTCCACTGGAAGTAGATGGTCCCGGCGAGGGTTCCGCCGCCTCCGCCCGCAGTTGGCTTGGCGGGCAGCGAACGACCGCTCCCGACGAGAAAAGCCGCCAGCGCCATCAGCAGCGCCAGCGTCATGCGCTGGCGACTCATTGAAGAGAACAGCGGAATCGAAAAACGTTTCATCACATTGCTCCTTGGGTCTGCGATACAATGAAAAAGCCGTAGCCTGAGCGCGCAGACCGTGCGCCCGGGGCGGCTCCGAGGCCGGGAAGAGATCAGCTTGTCGGCGAGATCTCCCCGGCCGTTCGTGATCCGACAGCGAGCCTAGTAGTCGATCGACCCGTCGATCAGGAAGAGGAAGTGGTGGAAAGTCGGGTCGAAGACGATCATTACGTCTGCGCTGCCGGTGGCAGCCGGGAAGCGCCCCGTGCCGCCGGTGAATGTCACCGTCGCGCTGAGAGCGCCGATCACCGGGTCGAAGGTGTAGCGCTCCGCGTCAAAATCGAAGTAGAGGACGTCGCCGTTGGCCGATTTGAGGATCCCGCCGCCGTCTGGGATGAAGAAGCCGGAATCCAGTTGGTACGGGTCCACGTCCACGCTTAGATAGCCATGGCCGAGGTGCGTGGCCTCGATCCCTCCGGCGAACAGGGAGGACATGTCGTTGCTGACGTTGCCCGCGCCCGTGCTGTTGAACGGGCGTTCTCCGGCGTGGGCCGGCGTACCGGCGGCCAGCAGGGCCAGGGCAGCCAGGGCCAGGCCTGGCGGAATCGAAAAACGTTTCATCACATTGCTCCTTGGGTCTGCAATACAATGAAAAAGCCGTAGCCTGAGCGCGCAGACCGTGCGCCCGGGGCGGCTCCGAGGCCGAGAAGAGATCAGCTTGTCGGCGAGATCTCCCCGGCCGTGTTTGTTGGTCCGGCTTTCCACGCGGACCATTCTGGTTTCAGTTCAGCGTCAGGCTGACATGCCGGAAGTACGCAAGCTTTTGGAGGCTGACACGTACGTCGAGCAAAGCAACGTGCGACGCTCAATCGTCAGTGTGTCGAACAGGGTCTAATGTATTTCGATTGCCGGATTTGCAAACGAGCCAGGCTGAAAAGCCTGTGCTACTTGACTTTGACTCCCAACAGCTCCGCCGCCTCATCTCGAAATCGCTTGAGTTCTGCATCCTGCGACTTGTTCTTCGCCATCCACTCGACGGCCTGGTCGTACCACTTGCGGGCCTCGTCTTGCGCGCCCAGTTGCCAGTGGGCCATGGCGAGGAAGAACCAGTCATTGCTGTCGCCGCCTTGGCGGAGTTGCATCGACTTCTCTAAGGCCGCGATCGCTGCCTTCCAGTCGCCCCCCTGGTACTGGGCGACGCCCAACGTGTTCCAGAAGGCACCCTCCTGCGGCGCCAGTTCCACTGCCTTCTGGGCCAGCTCACCGGCCCGCTTCGAGTCGCGAAACTGCGCCGCGGGACAAGTTCCCAGTATCCAGGCCAGGTGGTTGTAATACTGGGCCTCATCGGGATTCAGCTCGATGGCCTTGCGGTACGCGGCAATAGCCTCGTCCACCTTCCCTTGACCGTTAAGGGCGGTGCCGAGGTGGAAATGGGCATTGATCTGTTTCGGGTCGAGTTCGATGGCCTTGCGGTAACAGGCGATGGCCTCGTCCAGTTTCTTCTGCGGTGTCAGGGCGTTGCCGAGGTTGATATAGGCATTGACCTGTTTCGGGTCGAGTTCGATGGCCTTGCGGTAGGCAGCGATGGCCTCGTCCAGCTTTCCTTGACTCTTCAGGGCGACGCCGAGGTTGGTCTGGGCCCCGGCTAATTTCGGGTCGAGTTCGATGGCCTTGCGGTACGCGGCAATGGCCTCGTCCAGCTTTCCCTGAGCCTGCAAGGTGTTGCCGAGGTTGGTGTGGGCGGAGGCGTCTTTCGGGTCGAGTTCGATGGCCTTGCGGTAACAGGCGATGGCCTCGTCCAGCTTCCCTTGATCCTTCAGGGCGTTGCCTAAATTTGCGTGGACCTCAGCGCTTTTCGGGTCGAGTTCGATCGCCTTGCGGTAACAGGCGATGGCCTCGTCCAGCTTCCCTTGATCCTTCAGGGCGCTGCCAAGCGCCCTGTGCGGCCAGGACCAATTCGGGAAAAGCCGGCTGGCCTCCCTGAAGGCGGCGATGGCTTCGTCAAGCTTTCCCTTTTGCGAGAGGCAGACACCGAGGTTGTAATGGGCAGCCCAATAGTTCGGCTTGAGACGGATCGCCTCTCTGTTCGCAGCGATCGCTTCGTCCAGTTTCCCGCGTTTAATGAGAGCAAGACCCAAGTACCGATATGGCACCGCACTTTGCTTGCGAATCGCATTCGCCGCTGTCGCGTATCGGATGACTTCGTCTGTTTGATATGGCCTGATGCGCCAGGAGTAAAGCAAGACCAACTGCATACTGATCCAGAAGTCGTCCGGGTGGAGCTGCTGCGCATTTCGCAGGAAAACGACCGCTCCCTCGATGTCGCCTAATTCGCCCAAGACAATCCCCAGCAAGCCGAGAGTGTGCGCCGGCAGGTGGTTGACCTGCTCGGACATGGCGAGGGTCTGCAGTGATGCACGATCCTTCAGTTCCCAGGCCTTTCGTAATTGACCACGCCTTTCGTCCGGATCGGCGGCCTGAGCCAGGGCGACCAATCGCTTCCAGCCGTTGTCATCGTTGGCGAGGCTGCTGCGGGCCAGAGCCCAGCTATCGAGCGCGGCGGCAAGTTCCGTGGCCACCTTCCGCGGCCGCAGGCGTTGGGCCGCTTCCTCGAGGGTCAGCGAATCGATATCGATACCGTATTCGGCGAAGGCCAGGCGGTAGTCGTTCTCCGCCTGCTCGACATCAAACATGGACTCGTCTTTGTACTCAACTTCTGGTTTCGCTCCAGTCAGGACCTCGTCTCGAATCCTCTCTAGCCGGATCACCATCTCCAGGTCCATCCGCAATTCCCGCACATTTCGGCGGAGCTCTTCGCTCCCTTCACTTGCCAGCAAACCGTCCGCTCTCTTAGCCGCTGAAAGCGCCTCAGCCCATTGCCGTTGCTCCTCATGTCGGTTCGCATCACGAACTGCCAGCGTTGCCTCATGTTCGACGGCCGCCCTCCTCCCTGCCCGGTCTCGCACGACCCATCCGAGGCTTCCTACACCCAACAGTAGCGCCAGGCACAGCAACACTGTCGTGGTTAGAACTCTTCTGTTCCGCCGCGCGAACTTGTGCAGCCGGTAGCGCGCCGATGGCGGACAGGCCTGCACCGTCTCGTCCTGCAGGTAACGCTGGACGTCCGTCGCCAGGCCGTTGGCTGTCTCGTAGCGGCGATTGCGGTCTTTCTCCAGGGTCTTCATCACGATCCAGTCCAGCTCGCCGCGAACCAGCTTCGTCAGCTTGGCCGGCTCCATGTGCCGCTGTGCCGAGATCGACGCCAGTGCCTCGCCCGAGCCGCTCAGCCGGCTGCTCGGCCTGGGCGGCTCCTCCTCCTTGATCATGCGGAGAATCTCGGCATAGGAAGCCTCCTTGACGCGCTTGCGGCTCAGCGGGGTGCTGCCCGTCACCAGCTCGTACAAGAGCACGCCCAGCGAGTAGATGTCGCTGCGGGTATCGACGCCCAGGGCGCTCATCTCGGCCTGCTCCGGGCTCATGTATTCCAGCGTGCCGACCATGGTGCCGTACTGCGTGAACAGCGTTCGCTCGGTCAGGCGAGCCGCGGTGGCCTTGGCGATCCCGAAGTCGATCACCTTCGGGACCGGGCGCCCGTCGATCATGGTCACCAGCACGTTCGAGGGCTTGATGTCGCGGTGGATGATCCCTTTCTGATGGGCGTGCTGGATCGCCTGGCAGACACCGACGAACAGCTCCAGCCGCTGCCGCGGCGTCAGCCGGTGCTCGTCGCAGTAGCGGGTGATGGGGACGCCCTTGACCAA
>Ga0137463_1000295_pt1 | contig 18595 bp, 22 predicted proteins | sample EasRivERMGT800_2_FD_102333 | JGI IMG/M metagenome (GOLD analysis project Ga0137463, IMG submission 102333) | Soil microbial communities from meander-bound floodplain in the East River, Colorado, USA - East River MetaG ERMGT800_2 | ecosystem: Environmental > Terrestrial > Soil > Floodplain ...
AAACCGTTGCATCGTATTCATCGGGCCCTGCAATTACTTCAAGTACTTTAGCCACATCAGGAATAGTATGTCCAAAAATGCCAATCTGGTCAAATGATGAAGCATATGCGATCAGGCCGTGTCGGGATATGCGTCCATAAGTTGGTTTCAATCCGACAATACCACAAAAATCGGCGGGCTGGCGAACCGAACCCCCGGTGTCGCTACCCAGGGAAATCATGCACAGACCTGCTTGTACTGCTACTGCCGAACCACCGGATGAGCCACCCGGAATTCTTGTTTCGTCCCATGCGTTAAGCACTTTTCCATAAGCTGAATTTTCATTTGTAGAGCCCATGGCAAATTCATCGCAATTACAATCACCAATTATAATCGCTTCTTCTTTTAATAATCTTTCCGTAGCAGTAGCTGAATAAATAGAAGTAAAACACTGCCCCACCGGATTGCCCGGTCGGGCGTTGAGAATTTTTGACGCAGCAGTAAGGCGATGATCTTTATAAGCAATAATATCTTTTATTCCAATCACTACGCCATGTAATGAACCAATGGGATTGCCTGCATTTCTTTTTTTATCGAGATCGCCTGCTTTTTGTGAAGCTTCATCTGCATATACTTCAATAAATGCATTCAAACGTTTTGAAGCATTGATTCGCTGAAGAAAATATTCGACTGCCTGTTGGCAACTAATATTTCCTTTCTTTAATTGGGCATGATATTGCTCAATGGAAGAAAACTCAAACAAAAGCTTTTGCCTTTATTGATGAAGAAAAAATTAAGAGAAGTCGTTATCGTTGGTATCAGGAAGGACTCTTCGTTTCGTTCACACTATTTACACCGTCTTCGATTTCTTTTTTCACATTATTTTTTGCCTCGTTGAATTCACGAACGCCGCGCCCCAAACCTCTCATCAATTCAGGAATTTTGCGACCGCCAAACAACAATAAAACAATCACAAGGATAATAATGATCTCCTGCGTACCCAGCACACCTAATAAATTAGCTTGTATCATAGTTTGAAAATTAGAAATCAAAGATACTAAGGACTTTAAAACAATTCAATAATAATCGGTTATTAACCAAATTACAACGGTCAAATAAAAAGAGACTGTTTTAAAAGCATTTTTGGCCACTGAGTCGCAAAGATGGAGAAAAAGTTTATTTGACCTGCAAACTCTGCGTCTCCCCGCCCCTGCGGTAAATTTTTTTTGGCTTTGAGACAGCAGATTTTAAGACACTATTCGGTAACAGCGCCTTCAACGGCCTGGCGTTTTTCTTTAATTCTTGCACTTTTGCCACTGCGTTTACGCTGATAGAACAGCTTCGCGCGGCGAATACGACCGGTCTTATTCAGAACAATTGATTCTATATTGGGCGAAAAAAAAGGAAATAATCTTTCAACACCCACGCCGTCACTGATCTTTCGAACGGTAAAACTAGCTGTAGCACCTGTTCCCTGGCGTTTAATAACATCCCCTTTAAAAGATTGAATTCTCTCTTTATTTCCTTCGATAATCTTATAGTTCACGGTGATATTATCACCCGGCTTAAACTCAGGGAGTTGTTTTTCACCGGTTAACTGTTCGTGAACATATGCTATAGCGTTCATAATTGAAATTTTTAACGGGTCGCAAAGATAGCAGAAACGGAGGGAATTAGGAATTAGTGATTAGATTTTTTTCTGAAGGGTACTGGATACTGGATTCTAGATTCTAGATATTTAAGCCAGCATCCAGCATCCAGCATCCAGCATCCAGTATCCAGTATCCAGTATCCAGTATCCACCATCCACCATCTCCCATCCAGCATTCTCTCTCATCACCTCGCCACATTCACCGCTCTCTTTTCCCTGATCACCGTCACCTTGATCTGGCCCGGGAAAGTCATTTCATTTTGAATTTTTTGTGCTATTTCAAAAGATAAACGGTCAGAATCGGCGTCGGTTACCTTTTCTGCTTCTACAATTACTCTTAACTCGCGACCTGCTTGTATGGCGTAGGCTTTTTCAACACCCTGGTAAGCGAGAGCAAGATTCTCTAAATCTTTAATACGTTGCAGGTATTGCTGCATGATCTCCCTGCGTGCGCCTGGTCTTGCACCACTAATAGCGTCACAAGCCTGTACAATCGGTGAAATCACATATTGCATTTCCATTTCATCATGGTGAGCACCAATGGCATTTACCACAGCAGGATTTTCACCATATTTTTCAGCCAGCTTGGCTCCTAATAAAGCATGGCTTAATTCTGTTTCTTCATCGGGAACTTTTCCAATATCATGTAATAAGCCGGCACGTTTTGCCAGTTTGGAATTTAATCCAAGTTCTGCAGCCATTACACCGCAGAGGTTCGACACTTCACGGCTGTGCATCAGAAGATTCTGTCCATAGGAGGAACGAAAACGCATTTTACCTACAATACGCACAAGGTCTTTATGCAAACCATGAATGCCCAATTCAATAACTGTTCGTTCTCCAATCTCAGCAATTTGCTCTTCAAGTTGTTTTCGGGTTTTTTCAACCACCTCCTCAATTCTTGCAGGGTGAATACGTCCGTCAGTAACAAGTCGTTGCAGGCTTAAACGGGCAATTTCACGACGCAGAGGGTCATAGGAAGAAAGAATAATGGCCTCGGGTGTATCATCCACAATCAGGTCAACACCGGTAGCTGCCTCTATGGCCCTGATATTACGTCCTTCACGCCCAATGATCTGACCTTTGATCTCGTCACTTTCAAGATTAAAAACGGTTATGGCATTTTCAATTGCTTGTTCCGCTGCGGTGCGTTGAATGGTTTGAATGATAATTTTGCGGGCTTCTTTATTTGCCTTTTGCTTGGCATCATCAATAATTTCCTGTTGCATGCCCATTGCCTGGGTCTGGGCCTCATGCTTCAGACTTTCGACCAACTGTGCCTTCGCTTCTTCTGCTGTAAGAGCAGCAATTTTTTCCAGGCGGCGAATATGCTCTTCCTGGTGTTTTTCAAGTTCTGTACGCTTGATATTCACCAATTCTATTTGCCTGTTAAGGTTTTCCTTGATCGCTTCATTTTCCTTTATTTGTCTATCAAGGTTGCCTTCTTTCTGATTAATAGTTTGTTCTTTTTGCCTTACGCGATTTTCCGCCTCACCCATTTTCCTGTTTCGTTCCAATGTTTCTTTATCGTGGTTGGCCTTCATTTGCACAAACTTTTCCTTAGCCTCGAGTTCCTTTTCCTTGCGAATAGTTTCTGACCTGATTTCGGCTTCTTTTAATATGGCTTGTGCTTGTACTTCAGCGTCCTCAATTTGTTTCCGGGTATTTTTTGCAAAAATGAATTTACCCGCTATGATGCCAACGATTAGTGCAGATACACCAATTATAATGTATATAATATTTGGGTCCATGAATCTGTTTTTTAATTTGTTCCAAAATGCTATTTTTTAAATGCCTGTTCATATCTAAACGGTTGCCCGCCTGGACGGACACCTATCTGGCGAAGATACAAAACGGAGTTGATTGAACTGAGGTATTTGGGAATAGGAATTGGGAACCAGGAATTGGTAATCAGGAATTCGAAACAAATCCAGAGGCCTCCGGATACATGGTCCCAAATTCCAAATTACTTAAATTCGTTTTTCCAAAATGCAGGGTAAATGTGTTGGATGGTAGATTTTAAAATCTGCCATTTTCTTAAACTTGCTGTTATAAAATTTGAAGAATGAAAAAGATATTTTTTGTTTTAATTCTTTTGCCGGCAGCTATATGGGCGCAGGACAAAGGAAAAAGCTTCAAGTTGAATGGAAGTCTTAGCCATTTAAATCCAAAGGTCGATTGGGTATATATCGGTTATACCGTAAGTGGCGAAGCAAAAAAAGATAGTGTCCAGGTTGTAAAGGGAAAATACGCCTTTAAAGGAAAAATAGCTGAACCCACGCTGGCTCAATTAAGAGTGAAATATGTTTCAGCCGATCCCGCAAAAAAACCGGCAAGAAAAGATTTTGCAACCATTTTCCTGGATGGGGGTAAAATCAAAATAAATTCTGTTGATTCTTTCAGCAATATAACGGTAAAAGGTTCTAAAGCACACGCTGAATTTGTAAAACTAAATGATGCCTCCAGGCCTTATGATGAGCGAATGGAACCATTATACCAGAAATATAGTGAGTCTGCCAAAGCAAAGGATAAAGAGAATATGAAAAAACTGGAAGAAGAAATTGATGCCATTGATAAAGAAAAAACAGAAAAAGTTTATGGTGACTATATAAAAGCTAACCTTCATTCTCCCATTGCTGTATATGCGTTGAAACAATATGGTGGTTGGGAAATTGACGCGGATAAAGTGGAACCTGTTTTCAATTCATTGCCAGTTTCCATGCAAAAACAGCCTTCTGCTATTACCCTTAAAGAGCGAATAGAAATAGCAAGGAAAACGGGTCTTGGAAAATATGCTATGGACTTTACGCAAAATGATACGCTTGATATACCGGTTACAATGTCAAGCTTCCATGGTAAATATTTATTGATTGATTTCTGGGCAAGCTGGTGTGGCCCGTGCAGGCAGGAAAATCCGAATGTAGTAGCCGCTTTCAATAAATTTAAAAGCAAGAATTTTCATATTCTAAGTGTGTCGTTGGACCGCCCGGGCCAGAAGGAAAAATGGATAAAGGCCATTCATGATGACCATCTTGAATGGACGCATGTAAGTGATCTTAAATTCTGGGATAATTCAGTGGCAAAGGAATACGACATCCAGGCCATACCTCAAAATCTCTTATTAGATCCGGAAGGAAAGATCATTGCTAAAAACCTGAGTGGCGATGAGCTTGAGCAAAAACTCGCGGAGATAATTGATAAAAAGGCATTTTAAGAATTCAGATATTCCGGGTCCCTCGATCTGAATTCTCAAAATTCACGGCTTTAGTTGATTTTCCAGCATTCGTTCTATTGTTTCCAGTTGAGTAGCAATATTGTCTTTTTCTACCTGTTGGGTCATGGCAGCATTTTGTTCGGTAGCAAACCAGATCAGGACCATGGATACATAATCCTGCATATCCTTGCCCGCAAACTGGGTTTTAAATTCAATGAGTTTTTCACTAATTGTTTTAGTGGTTTTACGCAGCACTTCCTCATCCTTTGGATCAATCCGGAGACGATAGGTACGGTCAGCAATTACCACCGTTACAGGAATTAATTCGCTCATAACTTGCATTTTACAGATTCATTATATAATTTTAGCCTCCCTTATCCAAAATAGACTGCTAAACTTTAAACCTTTTCAAACCATGCCTATCCTTAAAAACCTTTCAAACCAAAACATAAAACATGTTTGCCAAAGTTAAGTCACCAGTCTTTATCGACTCTCTCAAACTTGAATTAACAACCCCGGTTGACACTTCCCTGAAAGCCATATTAAGAGATGACAAAGGATGTGTATGCAGCACTCTCGAAGCCACCATGCCTGTAAAGAATAATGAAGTAATCTGGAGAGGGCTGAATAACCTGCCCTACGGAGTATATACTTTAGAACTTACCCAGGGTGAAGATGAAATGAAAATGAGATTGGTGAAAAGAGTGTGATTTACTCACTGAGCAAGGCAATGCATTTATCAATTTCCTTTATGTATTGATTAATTCGTTTTTCAAATTCTTTCTTATCATTCTCATCCCAATTACCTGAACTGATTTTTAAAACTTCTACCTGTTGTTTCAATAATTCGATAGTTTGCTGATGTTGTGAAGTTTGTTTTGATGATTTCTCCAATTCTTTCTTCAACTGGTTATTTTCTTTCTGCAATTCATGATGCTGCTTTATTAACTGCTGAAGCTTTTCCTGTATCCTCTTTATATGCACATCTAATTCTGACATAATTTCAACCAGCAACTGTTATAATCATTTTCAAATTTTCATCCCGATAGCTATCGGGACAAATTCGCACATCCGCACAACTTGTCCCGCACTTGTTTCGGGATTACCTCCTGATCTCAGCACTCAGCTCCTTCTCCATTGCCTCCATAATTTTATTCATCATTTCATCAATTTCTTTATCAGTGAGGGTTTTTTCTTTATCAAGAAATGTAAAACTGATTGCCATTGATTTTTTCCCTTCACCGAGTTTCTTACTTTCAAAAACGTCAAACAATCTTATATCCTGCAAATAGCCCAATTTTAATCTATGCACAACTTTTTCTGCTTCTTCATATTTTAACTGGCCGGGCACAATAATCGCCAGGTCGCGATACACAGACGGAAATTTAGCGATCTCCTCAATTTTAATTTCATTATTCTCAGCCTGGAGGCGTAGGGCATCCCAGTTAATATCGGCAAAGAAAACAGCTTGCTTAATATCAAACTGGTTCAATAAAGAATTATTTACCGCGCCTAACTGGATCATGACAGATCCATTGATTCTTACCTGTAATGCAGAAGATAATTTTTTGTGAGTAAAGGCTTCAAAATTATCAGCCTGCACACCCAGCAATTTCAATAAAGCTGTTACCACTCCTTTCAAAAAATAAAAATCAGTCTTCCCCTTTTTATTCCGCCAGTTATCTTCATGCACATTCCCTGTAATGTAAAGACATAAATGTTCAGTTTCCGAATACTTGCCTGAACCTGAGGTGCTGTATGTTTTTCCAAAATCAAAAAACTTCAGATCATTATTTTTCCTGTTGAGGTTATAAGCAATCGATTCCAATCCAGTTTCCAACATCGAGGGTCGCATGATATTCAATCCTGCGCTCAGGCTGTTCAGCATTCTTACTGCCTCCTGCAATTCCACTTCATCAAAATAAACTTCATTGGTGATCGAGTTGGTCATGATCTCGTTAAAGCCAAGACCCACTAAATAGCCGGCCGTTTTTTCACGATGAGCTTCAGCTGCATAATTTTCCTGCACCGAAGGTGTCATAGTGATGGAAGAAGGAATTTCAATATTATCCAATCCATCAATGCGGATAATTTCTTCTACCACATCAGCCGGCAGAGAAATATCCGGTTTATGCAACGGCGCCGCCACTACTATTTCGTCAATTCCTTCCTTGATAATTTCAAAACCAAGGCTGCTAAGAATATTCTTCACCGTATCCGGATGGTAATTTTTTCCGGATAGTTTCTTCAGGTAATGATATTTCAGAGTTACCTGCAGCTTCTGCCTCGTCTGCGGATATACATCCACGATCTCAGAAGCAATTTCACCCCCGCAAATTTCTTTGATCATCAGCGAAGCCCGTTTCAATACATTTACTGTGTTGCTGATATCAATTCCTTTTTCAAAACGTGTTGCGGCATCAGTACGTAAACCATGACGAAAAGAAGTTTTACGAATATCAACAGGGTTGAACCAGGCACTTTCCAAAAAAATATTTTTTGTTGAAGAAGTTACTCCGCTATGCAAACCCCCAAACACTCCGGCAATACATACTCCTTCTTTTGCATCGCAGATCATCAAATCTTCCGCACTTAATTTTCTTTTCTTTTCATCGAGGGTAATAAACTCAGTTCCTTCCGGTAAATTTTTTACAATAATTTCTCTTCCTTTTAATTCATCGGCATCAAAAGCGTGAAGAGGCTGACCCGTTTCATGCTGAATATAATTGGTGATATCGACAATATTATTGATGGGCCTCAGGCCAATTGCTTTTAGACGTTGCTGCATCCAAAGCGGCGATTCCCCAATGGTAATATTTGCAATGGTTACACCAGAATAACGCTGGCAGGCTTCGGTATTTTCAATGGTTACTTTTACAGGCATCGAATTATTATCAACCTTAAAAGCATTACTGAAAGGAATTTTAGACCTGAAACTATTTTTATCATGATGTCCCAGGTAGGCGCAAACATCCCTTGCTACGCCCCAATGACTCATCGCGTCCATGCGATTGGGTGTTAAACCGATTTCATAGATCCAATCCTGGTAAAATTGAAGATATTCCGCCACAGCAGTTCCCGGTCTTGCATCATCAGCCAGCACCATGATACCCGCATGTGATGTGCCCAAACCAATTTCATCCTCGGCGCAGATCATTCCCTGGCTTCCCACACCGCGGATCCGTGCCACCTTCATTGTCATTGGCTCGCCGCTGGTGGGATAAATCGTAGTTCCCGGTTTTGCTACAATTACTTTTTGTCCTGGTGCCACATTGGGTGCACCGCAAACAATCTGCAAAGGATCAACAGCATTTATATTTACAGTGGTGACAGTAAGCTTATCTGCATTCGGATGTTTTTCGCAGCTAAGCACTTCACCAATCACAAGTCCTTCAAGACCGCCTTTTACTTCTTCATATTTATAAAAATCTTCCACTTCCAGGCCGATGGATGTAAGAATTCGACTCAATCTTTCCGGTTCAACAGTTAAGGGTAAGTATTCACTCAGCCATTTGTACGAAATTTTCATATCCGGGTGCTTAAAATAATCTTTATATAACGCAGGCCGACAAAGATATGAGAAAGAGAGATATGCCATCAGTTTCAGCCTCAACAAGAGATTCGATACTTGATATAATTGACGTATTTTGCATACCCAATTATTTATCGTTTATGAAACAAATGCAATACAAAAGAAAGTTTACCGGCAAAAAAGAACAAGTGACTTTACAAATTGCACTGATTTCTTTTATTGATGACAACACACATATTATTTATTGCCCCGCTCTTGATCTTAGCGGTTATGGAATTGATGAAACGGATGCCAGGAAAAGTTTTGACCTGGCACTCGAAGAATATCTTAATTATACTATTAACAAAAGAACACTCTGGATCGATCTGAAAAGTTTAGGTTGGGTAATAAGGAAAAACAAACAAAAACCTGCCGTTCCGCCACCCATGTCGCAATTGCTGGAAAGAAATGAGGAGTTCAGCCGCATCTTTAATAATTATCCCTTTAAGAAATTTAATACAGGGGTAAGTCTTCCTGCCGCATAATGGGCAAACTGAAAAATATTTCATTAAAAACTTTCCGTGATTATCTGGTTTTTTGCGGACTCAAACTTATCCGCACCAGAGGCGGTCATGAAATATGGAGCGGTAAAAATCTCAGGCGACCTGTGGTTTTGCAAACACACGTTGATCCCGTACCGGAATTCAATAAATTCTATCATTTACATTGTATACTCCAACAAATTTGAAAGTTTTCTCTCCCTAATTCCTAATTGCCAATTCCCAATTCCTTTCTTACTTTCCTCATTTATAAATAAACAATTTCTGCAGCTCCCGTTTATCTGCGATCTCACCTTCTTTTTTATATACCATTTTTTCAATCAGATCGCTAAGCCTGTTTACGGCCGTATTACTCAATATCCAGTTCAAAGGAATTTTCCTTGTGCTCAGCTTAAGATTTAAATTGATGTATTCACCATGAATAGTTTTCAAATATTGCTGCATATTATACCTTGCCATATTTGAACGGCCTGAGCGGGTATTATAGATCCCACCGATTACTTCCATGATCTCACTAAAAGATTTTACGCTCCTGGCACTGATGATAGAATCTTCGGTCCCAAAATTAAATTGAATAACATAAGGCTTTACCGGCTGATTATTCAGTTGCAGGTTCTTCATCACTTCAAGAAGTGTTTCAGAACCGGCATTTTCATAATATCCGCCGTCAACAAAATGAAACCGTTGTTGATGGGTATTGCCAAAAAAAATAGCTGCACCCGGCGAGATCAATGGAAACCTTGTACTCAAATTAATGGCTGTGCTGTAGGCAAGATTTTGATTCGCACGATTGTAAAGATTTGTCCTGCTGCTTAAAGGCAGGCCGTTTATATTTACATTGCTCCACATACACTGCAGGCCGGTTTCCACTTCGGTAGTATTAATAAAAACTGCCGGCAGGATACTATCAATGGCCTGGTTAAAAGAACCGGCCAGAATATTTTTATTTGTATTTATTTTTTCAAAACCATATTCCCATGCCTTTTCCAATGCAATCGCTCTATCCAGTCTTTGAATATGCCAGGGAATAAAATAATTAATGATTTCTCCAAACACTAATTTTCCAGTTACGGCTGCCAGGAAATCCGTCTTAAAAAAAGATTCTGTTGCAGAACTGTAAGAAATGGTATCTGCTGTAGTCAATTTATTTATCCGTAACGCGTTATAAAAATTAACGCCAAGGGCGCCTCCTGACACACCGCTATAACAATAAATATATTTATTGAATGAAGGAAAATTATCTCCGAGTTTTGCCAGCATCATAGCAGCAAAAGCACCTGTTCTTAATGCGCCCCCTTCCGAAGCTATAAACACTACCGGTAGGGTGTCTTTGTTTGCCCCCAGCCGGTACGTGGTATCTTCTTTCAAATGATTGAGCCATTTATCAAAATGCTGGTTCAGCGGTAAGGGAGGCGTTCCGTTCGCTTCTTTAAGGATTCTTACCGGGTGGTCGCGGTTATAAAAACTTGTGATCAAAAACATCACCAGCAAAAAAAACCGGATAGGAAATCTGGTTTGTACTTTATCAAAAAAATAAAGAACCGTATAGATGATCTGCCAGCAGGCAAAGGCCATACAGATCATAGCTGTGGCACCAAAAACCATATAACCCTTTGCCGATACTAAAAATGCAAAACATATTATGATGATGGCAGCAATAATAGCGAGCACCTTTAGTTGTCTCAACAGGCAGCTATAAAAAGAAGGAGGGATCTTAAACATCCAGATCTTAAGATTTGCCTTCTCGTCGATGATCGGGTTATTCGCGTAGGAGACAAACTTAGCAGGTAAGATCATTCCGTTTATAAGTATTTCATTACGCGGCAGGTCATTGCCTGTATAGTTTGTACCGGCGAAAGGCATATCCACTCTTACGTCATTTAATATTCCGTACAGTTTTCTTACCCAGATATTTTCTTCAGGACTGATGGCCAGCCATTGAAACCGTTTATATTTTCTTGAAAGGTTCACAATGCCATTGCCGATATAAAGCTTATAAACAATAAAAATTTCAAACAGGATCAAAACGATGATAATGATAAACGCGACTTTAATTTCAGCGGTATTAAAATCCTTGCTGTTACTTGAAAGCGCTTTCAAAAATGCGAGGATCATCAGCACCATGGGAAGAAATAAAGAAAATCTCGAAATATATTTTTGAATATTCTTCCGGAACTCCACTCTTTGCGGCGCCAGCGACCGCCCTGAATTATCAGTCAGGTAAATAATAAACCTTGAACAGAACTCAGCCGCGATGCTCCAGAAAATTAAAGTCACCAACAGCCAGAATAATGGCCCCCAGCTGGTAAGGTGTTTAAATGAATAGGCAAGATCTTCGGCAATACTTACCAGCACGTCTGTTCCTTGTGACGCTTTTAAAAAAGCAAAAATCGCGAGAAGATCAAACAGCAGCAATAACCATAAACCTCTTAACACGGCTAATACATCTCTCACTTTCATGGGAATGGTATAAGCAAAAACATTTTTCTTCGGCACCGGTTTGGAAGATGAAGACATAATTTTTTATTTAAAAAAACAGGTGCCCGAATTTAGTCAATGTTGTGAATTTGTGAATTGTCAATTTTGGTCACAAAGCTCATAAAGGCTTGCACGAAGAGCACAAAGAATTGCCAGGTAGTCCAATGAATGAAAGGTCGCGGTTTTGAACAGAAGGGAAACCTCAGCAGAAGAAAACAATTGACAATTCACAATTGACAATTGACAATTTCAATTGACGCTTAAAGTCCCGCTCTTGTCGGGCACTTTACTATATCGCCATACAAAGAACCACGTGATCAGGATCTGGAAAAGAATAAATGTTGGCAATAAAAAGGAATGCTCTTTGAAAATAGTAAGTGCATCTCCCGAAGCCAGCATGACCGGCAAATCCAGCAGGTTGAACACAATGATGGTAATTAATAAAGCTTTATTTCCTTTATAGTACCACCAGCAAAATACACCATACAAAGATTCAAGGATAAAATTTAGTATGGGAACACGAATGATCCCCAGGCCCCAGGCAGGCTTGTCAGAAAAAGGTGATAAGCGAATGTCCTTTTCATGAAAAATCAGATCCAACACCAGGTGTGATAACACACCAATCGCAAAAAGAAGAGCCAGCTTTTTCTTTTTAAATCCCCAGCGGATAACAACGTAGGATAACAATGAAAGCAATACAGTGGAAAATACCGAATGAGAATAAGGAAGATAATCCAGATGCAGTTTTCCGGCTTCAATGGAAAAATGCTCGATACCCAGCCAATTAAATACAACCCAAAGGATCTCTATAACCTGCGTGGAGATCAACAAAGGCAACATAGGCATGGGGTCCTCTTTCTTTTTAAGAAGCAGAGCTGTTGCCGCATGATTAATAGCGTACATAATTATTTATTTAGGACACAAAGTTGCGACCGGCTGGTGAATTGATTTTTGATAAAAGTCAAGAAATAAACTTTCGTCTTATGCGGCTCAATGTTTCCGCCTTGATTCCAAGAAAGGAAGCAATGTGAATAAGCTTTGCTGATTTGTAGATCTCAGGATAGGTGTGGAGAAACCATTCATACTTTTCTATCGCCTTCATATGCATGATTTTTTTTAAACGCAGGTCTCTTTCAATACATGCCTTTTCCAGTATAGTTCGGCCAAATACATTCATGGCAAAACTTTGTTTATATAATTTTTGCAGAGAGTTATAACTTAATAAATGCAGCTGGCAATCCGTTATTGCCTCGATGAATTCAAAGGCAGGCTGTTGTGTATAGAAGCTGTAGTAAGAGGTACAAAATGTATAAGGTAAACTAAACTCTGTGGTTACTTCATTCCCGGCTTCATCGATGTGATAGGTTCGTAAATATCCTTCTTCTACCAGCGCGATATGCCGGATGATTTGTTCATAAGAAATAAATAAAGCTCCTTTTTTTATTTGCAAAGGAGTAAGCTCTCGTTGAAAAGCGAGTAAATCCTCATTGCCAAGACCATTTTCTATAAAAAAGGAATCAAACATCCTGCATACGTTTAAAATTGGTGATCAACTATTTCAAATATATTGCCATTTAACAAAGCCTGCCCAATTGACAATTGCTCCCTGCGTTCTTTGCGTGCCTTGCGCCCTCTACGGTTCCCGTATTTTTTTCACACAAAGAACACATCCCCAATTGTCAATTGCCAATTCACCATTGCCAATTTTTTGTGGCACGTTTCGTGAACAGTATACCCAAACTATCACCAACCGGTTATGAAAATAATTGCCCTCGTCATTTTTTTACTGTTCTTCGAACTCGTAAAATCACAAACCCCTCGTTCCGATTCCACATCATTTAGTATCGACAGCACAAAAAGAAACGCTGTATCCGATACAGTTAAATACGACTCCACACATAATATTTATGGTGACCTTCTCAACGACGATCCCGAATATAATCCCCGTTACAAATGGTATATACCCGCCGCAAAAGTGATCGCCACCAATATATTTAACTGGGCCACGGCAAAATATATTTTCCACTACGACTGGCCAGCTACCAGCATCAGCGACTGGAAAAGAAATCTAAAAGAAGGCTGGGAATGGGACTCCGATAAATTCGGGATCAATTTTATTGGTCATCCTCATTCAGGAAATTATTATTTCAATATTGCCCGCTCCAATGGTTATTCTTTCTGGGGCTCGCTGCCCTTTGCCATTGAAGGCAGTTTAACCTGGGAATATTTCGGCGAGAACACAAGACCTTCCATCAACGACATTATCAACACACCCATTAGCGGAATGTTTTTGGGAGAAGTCCTGTATCGCATCAGCTCAAATATTCTGGATGACCGCACCCGAGGAAGCGAAAGAGTGTGGAGGGAAATTTTTGCCGCCATCGTCAATCCCCCGAGAGCCTTGAACAGGCTCACACAGGGAAAAATGTTCCGCGTAACGCCCCGGGAAGTATATCAGAAAGAACCGCTGAACGTTACCTTTTTTGCCGGCATTCACAAAGTAAATGATAAAGTGGGTAAGGACAATCTCTTCGGCACCGGTTCCACCAATGGCATTGTGCATCTGCAATTCGATTATGGCGATCCCTTCGAGACCAGGCATCGCAAACCTTTTGACCTGTTCAGGTTGAGAGTGGAACTGGGTTATGGCGACGACGTATACCTGATCGACAATGTGAACGGCTATGGAATTTTATTTGGAAAAAATACTAAGCCCAACAGGGTGCTGGCGGGTGTCTTTCAGCATTTCGATTACTGGCGCAATAATATTTTTGAAGTAGGAACGCTGGGTTATGGTGGCGGGTTGATAGCAAGGATTCCTGTAAAACGCCATTCCAATATTTATTCGTCGATTCATTTGGCAGTAGTTCCGTTGGCCGGAAACAATACACAGTTTGGTCCTGATACTTCGGAGTTCAGGCATTATAATTTTGGCGGCGGACTGGAAGGAAAGATAGAAGAGACCTTTAACCTGCACAATTGGGCCACCCTGGGCTTCACCGGGTTTTATTACTGGATACATACTTACAATGGCTTGCCGGGAAATAGTTTAGTGGGTATATTAAAACCGGTGGTCACGGTAAGGCTTTTCAAAAACCTGCGTATCGGTTTTGAACATCTTATCTATCATAACGATCGTTTCTTAAATAATGTTCCCAATCTTCATCTCACAAGAACCGAGCAAAAACTTTTTCTTCAACTTTATTTTGAAGACCCTCAGCGGAGAGGAAAATATAATTAGGAAGAACTGGTGGGACTGGTTAGTTCTTTGTGCCCAATTTTTCAGTTCACACAGAGCACGAAGCAAACACAACGAACACAAAGTAAAACCTCGAGTTTCCGGATTGTGGCGAATGAGTGGAAACAAACTATAATTTGTAATTTTACCCGGATAAAGCAAAATCCATATGACCCTCAACCCACAATTTGTAACAGATAGAAAAGGAAAAAAAGTTGCCGTGCAGCTTACAGTAAAGGAGTATGAATATTTGATTGAGGAATTAGAGATGAAAGAAGACATAGCGCTTTATGAAAAAGTCAAGACCGATAAAACTGAACGCTATATGCCTCTCGCTGATTACATAAAAAAAAGAAAGAAAAAATAATGCCTGCTTACGAAGTACTTCTTTCCAAAGCAGCCCGCAGGCAATTATCCACCCTTCCCGTATTTATTCACAATAAAATTATTGAAGACATCTCCGCACTATCTTCCTCACCGCGACCAGCAGGCTGTAAAAAACTAAAAGGTTATAAAAATGCATGGCGAATCAGGGTCGGTGATTACAGAGTTATTTATGAGATCGAAGATAAAATTCTGCGCATTTTAGTAATTGCAATCGGCCACAGGAAAGATATTTATGAATAGGCGTTTATGAGGTCACAAAAAGACTTTTCCAGCGCCTCGTCCCGATTATTAATAATGATTTTTCGACAGAATTTCAAGACAAAGAAAATGACAAACATTTTATGACAGAACGTATTTTGTGTTCTTTGTGTCCATTTTTTTGGACACAAACACTAAGTCTTTCACAAAGGGCACAAAGAATTAAATCTACAGTCTTCATTACACATATGTGCAGGAGGTTCTTTTCAACTTTCTTTTATTTTATCTGTTATGTAAACAAGAACAAATCAACTATAAATAATTATGAATAATCTAAAAGACAAAGTCGCTTATATCACCGGCGGAACCAAAGGCATCGGGTATGGCATTGCAAAAACCTTACTTGATAGCGGAATGAGAGTAGCAATCACCAGCAGGATCATCCGTGCAGCAAAACAGGCTGCAGAATCATTAACCCAGGATGGTACAAAAATCTTACCCCTCGAATCCAATGTAAGCTCCCTTGTTTCTGAAACAAGGGCTGTTAAAGCAGCCCTTGATCATTTCGGGCAACTGGATATAGTCATTGCCAATGCAGGCGTGGGACATTTTGCACCGATTGACAGTTTAACTGAAGAGGACTGGAAGGATACCATTGACACCAACCTCACAGGTGTTTTCAATACTGTAAAAGCAAGCATTGACCCATTAAAAAAATCCAAAGGATACATCATTACCATCGCCAGTCTTGCGGGCACCAACTTTTTTGAAAACGGCGCTGCGTATAATGCCAGTAAATTCGGACTGGTAGGTTTTACCCAGGCGATCATGCTTGACCTGAGGAAATACGGTATCAAGGTGACTACAATTATGCCGGGTTCAGTGGCCACGCATTTTAATAACAACACTCCAAAAGACGCTGATGCCTGGAAGATACAACCCGAAGATATCGGGCAAATAGTAATCGATCTTTTAAATATGAGTCCACGAACCTTGCCCAGTAAGATAGAAGTAAGGCCGTCGATGCCGGCCAAATAGTGAGCCGCTTCACGCTGTCGCGATGGTTATCGGGATTATTTCAGCATCTTTTGCTGTTGTTATTCTTTTTACGGTTAATAATTTTCCCTTCAGCAGGTTACAGTGATTTTGTATTATTGACGGCCATTTACCTGCGGTTAAACTTAATACTATGAAAAAAGAATTAATTGCAGAATTGTTTGAAAAAAATGCAGGCGAAAAACTTGCCGATCATTTTGCTGATATCGGCAAAATGATCGACTTAGCCAAGGGAGCTCAAAGACAGGTAGATGACATTGCCCTCACTCGTTACGCCTGTTATCTTATCGCCCAAAATGCTGATCCTTCTAATTCCAAATTCCCGATTTGTGGGTCTATCTATCCATTATAGCGGAACAATAAAAAATGCCAGGTTAATTCCAAACCTGGTTGATGAAGTAAAAGATATTTGCCTCACACTGCAATGGAATTATCATTTGTTTGATGATGAACTTGTGAAAGGCATTTGTTTCTCACCACAGGATTGTGAGCCTTTGTTTTTTACATTCTCCAAAAATGGTATTTTATGCTCTCCTGTTTTAATACAATACGGTATACTTTCCGCAACAACCATCTCTGTTAAAACACAGTTTGCAGGCATTGAAGTACACAAAACCGTTATCAGGCTGTTGAAACATTTAAAAGCAAATTATTTTTCTGAATTTGAACTAAGTGATGAAGGGAATTATTGGGAAAGCGATGATGAAAATATTTTACAGCAGCAATTTAACAGCTATGAGTTTGCAATGAATACGGTATGCGAAGTTTTACGGGGTTTTAAAAGAAAAGAAGGTGAAACGGTTGAATCGATGGCGGATAGGTTAGAAAGGTTTTTGAAGGAGAGATTGGGTAAGCCATAATAAACAGTTTCGAATATGAATTCACGAACGGAACCTTGCCCGGCAAGATAGAAGTAAGACCCTCTTTTGCCGGTTGTTCAAAGGCCGGCTCTGATCAGGACAGGCCTTTGTATTTACCTGTTAAAACTAAGGTCACAAATTGTGACCTTAGAAATTAAAACCTTGCTTATGAAATTAGCAATCATTCAGCAAAGAATCTTTGAAATTCGTGGTCACAAAGTTATGTTTGACTTTCACCTTGCGGAGCTTTATGGAGTTGAAACCAAAACATTGAATCAGGCTGTAAAAAGAAATGCAGATAGATTTCCAAAAGATTTTATGTTCCGGCTTAATAAAAAGGAGTGGGATTTTCTAAGGTCACAATTTGTGACCTTAGAAAATGGAAGAGGGAAATATCCGAAATATCTGCCTAACGTATTTACTGAGCATGGTGTAACTATGTTGGCCAGTGTATTAAAGAGTAAAAGAGCTGTCAAAATGAATATTGCGATTGTAAGAGCCTTTATTTCATTAAAACAATTTGCCCTGCAACACAAAGACCTGGCCACGCAATTAGAAGGACTCCGCAAAGAATTAAATGAACGAATTGGTGAACATGATGGACAGCTGGCTGCTATCTATGATGCAATAGAAAACCTGCTTGATGAAAAAACAGGACAAAGAAACTGGCAAGAAAGAGAAAGAATCGGGTTTAAGAAATAATCTACACCATCTATTCAGGTTTTTGTATAGAAATTTTGTCCCCGAACTGGTACTGCAGCCGGATTAGTTTTCTTTCCTTATCAATCCAATAGGTTGTTTTTCTGCCACTCCGGGAATCTGTATAGGTGATGGCCCAGATATTTTTTCCAAAAGGTGAATCGCTGGTTTTTTCCACTTTTCCGGATTGCCAAACCAAACCTCCTTCTTCATATATATAATCCGGGTATTTAAAAATGAATCCATCTTTCAATTCGATTGTTCTTGCAATCAGCGTTTCATAATATGAATCGAATAAGGGGTGAGAATAGCTGGCATTCACAGTATCTTTTTGCTGGTTTGTTTCAATAGTCCCTGTTACTTTCTTACCATCAAAGTTCAGTAACATGGTTTTTGTTGTTTGGTGAGAGCGATGGAATACCGGTCTAAGAGTAGATAGATCTACCAGGCCACTATCCAGTATTTCCCTTCCCGGGAAATGAAACTAATTTTATAAATTAAGGATGTCGATTTCGACAGAAGGATGTTTATCATGGTGAACGGGGCTTCTGAACTTTTAAATATTGTGTTGTGCAGGTGCTCGTCGGAGAAAAAGATCTTTTAAATATAAATCCACCAACCTTGCCCGGAAAGATTGAACTGAGGCCGTTGATGCCAGCTAAATAATGAGAGGAAAATATTATTGAAGGGAGATGATTCATTTGTATCCTGGGCGAATGATCAATCCCACGGAGTCTAACAAAAATCATCCCCCAACCCCAGGC
>Ga0137463_1000296_pt1 | contig 18569 bp, 18 predicted proteins | sample EasRivERMGT800_2_FD_102333 | JGI IMG/M metagenome (GOLD analysis project Ga0137463, IMG submission 102333) | Soil microbial communities from meander-bound floodplain in the East River, Colorado, USA - East River MetaG ERMGT800_2 | ecosystem: Environmental > Terrestrial > Soil > Floodplain ...
TCAAGTTTAATAGCAGAATGTGCAGGCGGAACCTGCATTATCTCACCTGAAAATTCACCTGCTTTGCTTTTTATTGATTCTTCAGAAATATTCTCAATTGGTTTGAAATTCCCCGGCTCACTTTCCAGGTCATAAGTAGGTGTAGTAGCCCCAAGCGTGAGTGTGCCGGTATATTCTTTTTCCCGCGCCATATATTCATTTATTTTTTTTGTGAACTTACCTGTGCAGATTATCAATAATCCCGTAGCCAATGGATCCAGCGTTCCCGCATGACCCACTTTTTTTATCCTGACCAGGTTACGAATCTTTCTGACAGCATCAAACGATGTCCAGTACAGTGGTTTATTAATAAGTAAGACTTGCCCCTGTTCGAAGGTGTTTTCCTGCATGAGTTAAGTATAAGATTCTGGATACCGGATATTGAATAATCATTTTTTACTTTCTGCTTATATGATTTCTTTCCAGGCTTTTTATAGTTCGTAAAAATTATTTTTATTTCCCAAATTCTCACTCATATTTTTCAATCCTCCAAATTATTCATCCAGCATCCAGTATCCAGTATCCAGTATCCAGTATCCCGCATCCAGTATCCCGCATCCAGTATCCCGCATCCCAAATCCTCATCAGATCGACAACTTATTTTTAAGCTCAAGATACTTATTGATTGTGTCAATCGTGAGATTTTGAGGAGAAGTAAGAATGGAGAGAATCCCGTTTTTGTGAAGCTCTTTTACCATTAATCTTTTTTCGAAAGCAAATTTTTCAGCAATGGTTTTAATATAAATATCTTCCAGAGTTTCAGCCTTTTTTTCTGTCAGTTGTTTTAATTCTGTATTTTCAAAAAACACTACAAGAAGCAAATGATATTGAGCAATCAATTTTAACGAAGGCATTTCCCTTTGCAAGCTATCCATTGATTCAAAATTAGTAAACAGCACCAGCAGGCTGCGGTGCGTGATACGATTGCGAATGACGGAGTATAATTTTTCAAAATCAGCTTCAAGAAACCTGGTTCGCTGGCGATATAAAGTTTCCAGCACCAGGTTCATTTGAGTGGGTTTTTTATCTGCCTGTAAAAATACATCGAGGTTTTCAGCAAAACTGATCAGGCCGGCTTTATCCTGCCGCACTAATGCCACATTGCTTAGGACAAGTGATGCATTGATGGCATAATCCAGCAACGTCATCCCTTCAAAAGGCATTTTCATGGTACGCCCTTTATTTATCAGGCAATAGATCTGCTGACTGCGTTCATCTGTAAAATTGTTTACCATTAAATCCTTTTTTCTCGCCGTAGCTTTCCAGTTGATCGTTCTGTAATCATCACCAGGAACATATTCCTTAATTTGTTCAAATTCCATACTGTGTCCCACTTTTCTAACTCGCTTTACGCCTGCTTCCTGCAAGCGGTTATTTACTGCCAGCAAATGATAACGCCTCATCTGGATATAGGAGGGATATACTTTTATTGTTTCCGCAGCAGGAAAAACAAATCTCCTTTTAGCTAATTGTAACGGACCTTTTACAAACACATTGATATTGCCATAAGAATATTCACCTCTTGTTAGAGGCTTAACCGTATAAACAATTTCCTGTTCGCTATATCGTTCCAGCCGTTCTTTCCGGTACCAGTTTCTTTCCTGGAACTGTTCTGGTAACTCATCAATAATATAAATGGAAATGGGAAAAGAATAATTGTTTTGAAAATGAAGCGTTACTTTATTGTTATCACCATTGCTCCAGCGCTCTGCAGTTACACGTTCTGCCCGGAGTGCGTAACGCTTGCCAAAGATTAAAAAACTATCAACCAATACCGACACACCAAGCAAAAGCAAAACAGTGCCTGCAACGTCATACAAAACCGGGATAAAATAGCTGAATATATAAAGAACCACAGAACTTCCTGCGATATAATAAACAACTTTATCCAGGTAAAATGATTGACCAAAAAATTTTATGATCGCACGGAAGAACATATAGAATTTTATACCTCTTAATTACGATTTAGAAACTGACAGATTATTCATTATTAATTATTCACTATCGCGGAATATCCATTCCATGCACAATTTGCTTAATCACTTCATCCTCCGTAATTCCTTCCATTTCTTTGTCAGGCGAAAGAATAATGCGATGGCGTAAAACGGGGTTAAAGACATCAAGAATATCTTCAGGTGTAACAAAATCGCGGGCATTGATAGCCGCCATCGCTTTGGATGCATTCATTACTGCCAATGACGCTCTTGGCGATGCACCAAGATAGATAGATTTGTGATTTCTTGTCTGGTGGATAAATCTTGCAATGAACTGCAATAATTTTTCTTCAATAATGATTGTCTTTATTTGTTGTTTCAATGAAATTATTTGGGTGCCACTCAATACTGGCTTTACCATTTCAAATATCGGGGCGTTACCCATTTGATGAAATTGTGAAAGAATAGTGACTTCTTCTGTTTCAGAAGGATAAGGTACCAAAATTTTAAAAAGAAAACGATCCAGTTGTGCCTCAGGCAAGCGATACGTTCCTTCATGCTCAATAGGATTTTGTGTGGCCAGCACCATAAATGGCGATGGCATCAGGTAAGTTTTTCCATCCACCGTGGCTTGTCGTTCTTCCATAATTTCAAACAAGGCTGATTGAGTTTTTGCCGGCGACCTGTTGATCTCGTCAATCAATACAATATTGCCAAACACAGGCCCCTTTTTGAATTCAAAACTGCCCTGCTGGGGGTTAAACACAGGCGTGCCCAACACGTCGGATGGCATCAGGTCAGGCGTAAACTGAATTCTTGAGAAACCAATATCCAGCGATCGTGCCACCAGTTTTGCAGTCAATGTTTTTGCTACCCCTGGAACCCCCTCAATCAGCACGTGCCCGTCAGCCAGTAGTGCAGCAATTATCAGCTTCACCATTTCATCCTGCCCCACAATAATTTTTTTAATCTCATTGCGAATTGACATTACCGCATTATTCAGTGCAGATAGATCCGTCCTTTGCGCAAATAATTGTTCTTCCATGTTGATGTTTTATATTTTAATTACCATCTCTGAAATTCGTTCGTGTGCTCAGTATTTGCAATTTCCCAATCTCTCATCCCGATAGCTATCGGGACACCTTTCCCCATTCCCATTTTTATCATTTACGCCATTTTATAAAATTCCTCCAGCTCTTTGTGAAAATCGGCAAGTTGTTGATCGCTAATACCATCTGTTTCATCAATATTATTTATAAAAAAAACGATTCTCCTGATTATATTTTGGGGTTGCCCTGTTTTTCTTTGCAGTGACATTATAAAATCTTCATCGAGCAGGGTAGTTGAAATTTTATACTTGTTACGAATATGTTCCAGGAAATAGGCTGCCATCTTTTGACCCAGGTTTTTATTGTCTTTTTTTTCATGATACAAACGGCCAATGGTTCTGACAAATTCAAGTGAGTCATTTCTTGGTTTTGCCATAACAGGAATGATACGCTGTTTGCGTCGCATTTCCTGAAGAATATATAAAGCCAAAAGAATGATCAGCAACCATAGGGCCGCCCTGAGTGAGCGCTTAGACATTAAAACTGACAATATCGACCTGTTCCCATTATTGTTTCCGGAATATCGTTTGTATAAATAATACTCATCCCATATCACTTTTTTTGTATCGGGGGGAATAACAGATAGTACCTTATTGTAATAGTCAATATTGCGTTCATGCAATAAGAAATAATTGCTGAATGCAAGAGGTGTGAGATGAAAATACAAACTTCCTTTTCCCACTTTAAGCCGAATAAAATCAGGTAACATATAGATACCATTCCCAAATACCGTTGATGTTCCTGAATCATATTTTGAAAAATAAGATTCAAATCTTTTACCGGGGCAACCATATTCTTCTTCAGAAAACGGAGGCTTGAGGAGAGAAACAGAAAACGAATCTAAATTGTTATTCAGTGAAAGACTGCCCAATACTTCATAAACCCCGGGAGCTTCACAATGCAAAATATTTTGCACGCTATTAGACAGAATAGCGGTGCTGACAAAAACACTGTTTCCATTTCTCGCAAAACTGATAAGTTTTTCCATCTCAAATTCATCAGCCCTGAACGAAGGGGCAATAATAATGAGCGCCTGCTTATCGGAGAATCTGCTTATTGAATCCCAACGGGCAGGTTCTTTCTTGTTCACAATGATAGTGGCACCGGGAAAAATATGAGAAAGATTATTGTATGCCACATACATCCCATACGGAATCTTATCTCTTTTGTTGAAACTGATACGCTCATCAAAAACACGATTATTTTTTTGTGTAGAATATACCAGTAATAACAACAGTAAAACAACCGTGCCAAGGATAAAATATGGTAAGAATTTTTTCACGGTAGCCTATGCTCAAAATTTTCAAACTCATTTTTAATAATAGTAAAAGCCTCCCGGCTTAAATCAAATTTCCCATACCATGTATACTCATAATTTCTTGTAAGGCGAAAGAAATCTGGGTAATACCCGGTAGAAGATAACTGGGCCAGGTAATCTAAGTTTGTCCGGTCCTGTTTATATTGTATAATGTTTTTCCCGGCAAGATTTTTTAATGCTCTCAAAAACATAAGACGAATGGCCAACCGGTAATCGGCAGTAGAAATTGCTTTCTCAATTTCAATTTCATAATTAATACTAAAGATATCTTCATTAGCAATTTCTTCCTCTTTCTCTCCGCGGGTTATGGCCGGTGTTTTCCTGATAATATTATTTTTATAAAGATACCATGCCAATATTACAAGAAAGATTACCAGGATAACTACCAAAGTCGTCATATTCATCCAGCGGGATGGCGGCTTTATATCTCTGGTTTTGATTTCTTCTGCTTTTGCCTTTTGTTTTTTAAGAACATAATCGGCATACCAGAATGCATCATCTTTTTTTAGCGAATCGATAACCTCGCCAGGCACCTGCCGCAAATGAATGGTATCCGGCGAAGCATTGATACTATTTTTTTCAAAATAATCTGGCCGCTCATAAATTGTATCACTCTGCTCAATGGTAATGGCTGAATCATTATCAGTCATTGGGGCAGCTATCGTATCGGTCTGGGCCCGGGTAATAACGGAGATAAAAAAATAAACCAGCAGCAGAGGTGTTTGCTTTTTTAAAAAATCCGAAATATTTTCATAGATAAGTTTCATGCTTTCAGGCTTCCTCTGTTGTTTGAACCCTCAATTTTCTTTGAAGTCGTATGGGATAAATTATAAAATACCATATAATAAATATAGTAGAAGAAAAAAGTATCAGCGAACTGAATATCCAGTGCATTTTATAATGCCGTGTAACAAATCCTTCAAAAAAGGCAGCAATTATAAATACGGGCAATACGCCGATTGTAATTTTTACTCCATCTTTTGCTGCTCTTTTTAATGAATCAATCCGTTTCGTAGTGCCGGGAAACAATAAACCCATCCCCAGTATAACCCCGGCAGCACCCGCCACAATAATACTCCATAATTCAAGCGTCCCATGTATTAAAACGGCAAGAGCCCATTGCAAGCCCAACCCCCTTGAAAAAAATAAATAATGAAATGAGCCAATACTAATGCTTTCTGTCATTATATCCTTAATAGTTAAAATGCCGAAGAAGATTCCTTCAGAAAAATAAACAAGCGCCACTTTAATATTATTAATCATAATCCCCATCCAACTCAAAAAAGAACTACCGGATTGATAGATGCCAAACGGATTTCCTTCTTCAATATTTTGTATTGTTTTGTCAACATAATCATCGCTTAGCATTTGCCGGACAAAAGTTTCATCCTGCCGGCTTGAAAAAAAACCAACTACAAAAAAAATACAGAAAAATATGAACATAAAAAGAATCACACGGTGGTATCTCCGGATGGTTAGTGGCAGGTCATATTTCCAAAACGTAACAATACGGTTTGATTCTTCTTTCCTGTTTTTATAAATGCTTAAATAGATTTTGGAGGCCTGCCCATTGATGAATTGGGTAACTTTGCTGGTAGGGTAAAAAGTCTTTGCATAAGCAAGATCATTCACCAATTCAGTAAAATCATTAGCCATCTCATCGGGATTGGTAGCCTGAGATTGCTGAATCTTTGACCATTTTTTCTTATGTTTTTTTATAAATAAAGCCTCTCTCACGGGTATCAATTAAGTTTGTAAAATACTGGAAAAAATCAGATTTCAGCCACGTTAAATATCGTGATAAGATTTTTACCTTTTCGACCAATTAAAATTAAAAAATATATTTTTTGAGGTCAGGATGGGATTTTAGTTTTACAAAAGAGAAATTTTATTATTAAAGACAAAGGCTGAAGTAACTGAAAGGGGCAGTTTTGGATAAACTCTTAAACCTGCGCGATTCATAATGGGAGTCATTAAAGTACCAACTACGTTTAACATTGATCTTGAATTCGAGATACCTGAATTCCATCGCCGGTTATTTGCCTGGATAATAGATGTCTTCATGCTATATATTTATTCCAGGCTGGCAATAGAAATATTGATGAAAAGCCTTTCTCCTTCTGACATTTTTACTGAAAATGGAAGATATAATTTATGGAGTCTTTGGTTGATGATCCTGTTACCGATATTTGTTTATCATTTGGTTTGTGAAATAAGCATGAATGGTCAAAGTGTTGGGAAGAAAGTTCTTGGTATCAGGGTAGTGAATGAAAACGGAGGAAGACCAAGCATAAGCCAGTTTATTATTCGTTGGCTCATCAGGACCTCCGATTATATTTATATTGTGATTATTTATACCGCCGAATATTTCCAGAACACGGGTATTATTCTTATAGTTCTTGCTATATATTCCCCGCTTACAATAATCGATATTATACTTGTTGTGAGTACCAAAAAAAGTCAACGGATAGGTGACATTCTTGCTCATACTATTCTTGTGCGAACAAATGCGAGAGGCAGCATGGAGGAAACAGTGTTTATGGAAGTAGCTGATAATTATGTACCGATATTCCCCCAAATCATGAGATTAAGCGATAAGGATATTAACGCCATTAAAAGCATACTGGATACTGCCAGGAAAAAAGGCGATTTTAATCTGGCTGCAATGGCCAGCGAAAAAATTAAATCTCATTTAAAAATAAACTCGTCTCTATCGCCTTTTGATTTTTTGGATACACTACTGAAAGATTACAATTACCTCTCAATAAAATAAATAAAGCCCTATAAAGAAGGAGCTTGAGATTTTTTTCCTTTTTATCTACTCATTTGCATACCTATACCCGTGAATATGATTGCTAATAAATATATACCGAGAACAATAATTGTAAGAATCCCTAAATAGCGAAAAAGTATTTTAAGATTTTGGAAAGACAGAGTCAGATCAGCCTGGTTATCTGCGGCTAAAGCAGTTTTCATTTTATTTGAAAAACGAAGAAGAAACAAACAAGGAAAAAAATATATGATGGCAGCGATTATAATATATACCAGGATAAACGCAGAGCCAAATGTGCGACCAAAAGAAGGTCCCATGTCACTTCCATAGGTTCTTTCAACACTACCAAGAGTTGTTACAATCGTAATGCCTCCTAAAAGAATCAGGCCACACATAATGAAACCCACAATCGCTAAAAATTTCCCCCAGCGAGCTGCTTCATACAACTGAGACTTAATTGTCGGGTCAATAGTCAGACCAAATAATGGGGAATCCTGTGTTTGATTTTGTTCTTCCATGTTAAATTGATTTTATTTTAATATTAATTTTGAAAATCTATGTCAGGAATTTTATTACATAATTTATTAAAACAAAAAACAAAACAACCAAAGAGCAGGACTTTAACAGTTGCACTTTGATCAACTCTTTATTCAGTAAATGCAAAATTGTAAATACAATCAGCAACAGAACAGGAATCAAAGGAGGATAAGTAACAAAACTTTTTGCAAAGTTTCCTTTCACTAATTCAATAAACGATCGCTGGGAACCACAAATAGGGCAATCAATGCCAAAAATAGATTTATATGCACATGGCAGCAGATGATTATCTAACCATAGCAACATAAAAAATAGGATTGATCAAAAATTATTAAAGGAATATTAATTACTGATTCAAATGCCAGACATTTACTGCAGCGCTTCCCAGGATCAAAACCCAAATGATCCAATAAATTACATAAAGAGCACCTAAGGAAGTTCCGATTATTGAAAGGATAAATCCGGCATTCAACTGACCGTAACCATCATATAAACCCGGGTTTTCTTTATACATACTCCGACCCTTGCCTGATAATGCAATTCCGATAATGCCAAGTATCAATCCAACAAAAAAACAACTGAATACAATTGAACAAATACCCAATACAAGAACAGCAGTCGCATTCGGCAGAGGTACCTTAGAATTAAAAAGAGGCTGGTTTGAATTTTCCATTTACAGTTAATTTTGGTTGTGGTAAATATAAACGGTTTTATGCAAAAAAATACCTGTTGTTTTTGGTATGGGAAAATATTTTTTTAACTATACAGCGGGTCAATTTTGCTGTCATCAATCTACTACCCTATTCATCTTTCTTAATAAGCCCTGGCAAAAAGTACACGTTGTTTTGAAGGTTTGCCGGTTAAAATACATTTGCCTTCTTCTGTTTCTTTGCTTAATGGTATACAACGAATAGTTGCTTTTGTTTTTTCCTTGATGGCCTCTTCTGTTTCGGCAGTCCCATCCCAATGAGCAGAAATAAATCCTCCTTTGTCGTCCAATATTTTTTCAAACTCATCCCAGCTATTAACTTTTGTAGTATGGTCTTCAAGATAGGCCTGAGCTTTGTTGAACATATTTTGCTGAATGTCGGTGAGCAGGGTGATTATATAATTGGTAAGGCCATCCAAAGAAATACTGCGTTTTTCCTTTGTATCCCGCCTCACCACTTCAGCTACGTTATTTTCAAGGTCCCTTGCACCCAATGCCATACGCACAGGAACACCTTTTAGTTCATATTCAGCAAACTTCCAGCCGGGACGGTTATTATCATTATCATCATACTTCACGCTTACACCTTGTGCCTTTAATTCTTTTGCAACCTGATTGGCTTTTTCATTTATTTTTCTTTTGGATTCTTCATCCTTCCCTGGAATGGGTATAATTACCACCTGCAAAGGAGCAATTTTTGGAGGTAATACCAAACCATCATCATCACTGTGTGCCATTACTAATGCGCCAATCAGCCTTGTGCTCGTTCCCCAGCTTGTGGCCCATACATATTCCTGCTGATTTTCTTTATTTAAAAATTTTACATCAAAAGCCTTTGCAAAATTCTGCCCCAGAAAATGTGTAGTGCCGGCCTGTAATGCTTTGCCATCCTGCATCATTGCCTCAATGCAATAAGTATCCTCGGCCCCTGCAAATTTTTCGCTTTCTGTTTTTAAACCACGAACAACAGGCAAAGCCATATATTCTTCTGCAAATGTTGCGTACACGTCAAGCATTTTTTTTGTTTCCTCAATAGCTTCTATTTTTGTTGCATGGGCAGTATGACCTTCCTGCCATAAAAATTCTGCAGTTCGTAAAAACAAACGTGTCCTCATTTCCCAACGTACCACATTGGCCCATTGATTGATAAGAATTGGAAGGTCACGATAGGATTGTATCCAATCTTTATAAGTGTTCCAGATAATGGCTTCACTGGTGGGACGAATGATTAATTCCTCTTCCAGCTTTGCCTCCGGGTCAACTATTAATTTTCCTTTGGCGGAAGGATCAGCTTTCAGGCGGTAGTGTGTAACTACTGCACACTCCTTGGCAAATCCCTCAGCATGACCTTCTTCTTTTTCTAAAAAACTTTTTGGAACAAACAAAGGAAAGTAGGCATTCTGATGTCCCGTTTCTTTAAACATCCGGTCCAACTGGTCTCTCATGTTTTCCCAGAGTGCATAACCGTATGGCTTTATCACCATACAACCTCTTACCGCGGAATAATCGGCAAGACTGCCTTTAATGACAAGGTCATTGTACCATTGTGAATAATCTTCTGCTCTTGATGTAATTTCTTTGCTCATGCTTGTTGCTGGTTATTAGTTGCTGGTTGCTGGTTACTTGAGTTACTTGTTGTCAGGTTACTCGTTGCTTGCCGGTTGTGCCAGTTTGTATCGTCTACACCTTTTATGAAAAGATTTATTTTTTTTCCAAGTATCTCTAACTTAGAATGAAGATAATTGTATAATGTTTCATCATGAAGTGATTTGGTTCTGTAAAGATTTTCCAAATGATCAATTGTTTCGTCATTTGAACCGAGCGAATAAACAAGAAACTTTATAAATTCAGGTTTGTAGCGTTTTCGACCATAACCTTCAACAATTGTTGATTTTACTGATTTACTCGACCTCCTGACCTGTCCGCCTTCTTCAAACATTTCAAATTTTGGAAGTTTGGTAAGAGTCATTTCATGAATCTCAACAACCAATTCATCAGCTAATTTCCATATCTCAAGATTTTTATAACTCATAAAAATGTTTTTTAAAAAAAAATTATACTATTCAATGATGTCCATAACCGGTGATAAATAACAATGGACAAGACACAAGTAACTAGCAACTAACAACCAGCAACTTTAGCCTTTGCTTAACTTTAAATAAAGCAATTTTACAATGCGATGGCAGAATATTTGTTGCTCAATCGTTTGTGTCACTTAAAAAGTCGCACAAAAGTAGTAACTTCAATTATATAACCGATTAAACTTGTTGCCATGAGATCTTCAATTCTACTTCTGGTTTTATCGGCTGCTGTTTTAGGCGGCTGCACTTCGGCTTACAAAACCGGCCAAACCCCTGATGATGTTTATTATTCCCCAGAGCGTCAGCATGACGAATATGTACGGGTAAAGGAAAATAATGACCGCAGATACCAGGGTGATGATGAATATTATGATGACCGCTACCTGCGAATGAAAGTTCATAACAGGGTCATGTGGTCTGATCTTGATGATTATTATTTTTATAACCCACGTTATAGTTACAGCTACTACAATAGCCTTAATTGGAACAATCCGTGGAGCCCATACACTTACTGGAATTATTCTTACAACCCCTATTGCTCACACCAGTTATTTTATAGCACCCCTTCAAAGGTTGCTTATAACCATCCCAGGATGTTTAATCTGAATACTTATAACAGTACACAGCTTACCAATAATAATTACACAAATCCCAAAGGGAGTGTGGACAATAATAATTATAACAACAATAATAACAGGCCGGTGAGAATAATCGGGACAAACAGCAACTCAAACAACTATAGCAACTCAAATAGTAATGCTGGAAATTTTCTGAGAAATATTTTTAACGGTTCCGGCAACAGCAATAATTCATCTTCTGGTAGTTCAAACAATACTTCTACCAAAAGCAACAGCTCAAGCAGCAGTTCAGGTTCATCGGGAAGCAGTAGCGGAGGTACTGCACCTGTAAGAAGATTTTAAACAAATGGGGTGCAACTCAGGAGCAGTGAAAAATAATTATGTAACCAGTCCCGCTAAGGGCCGTATAATTCTGTTCAACCCCCTGTTCCCGCACGTGCGGGGCTCTCGTACGTTCTTATCTCTATTCACCATATAATTATCCTGATATGAAATCTATAGTTTTCATAGCGGCTATTCTTTTATCTGCACTTTGTTCTTTTTCACAGGAACCGGCTGATGCTCTTCGCTACTCCTGGTATACACAAGGCGGTACTGCCAGGCAACAAGCGGTTGGCGGAGCAATGGGTTCATTGGGCGGAGAAATTTCGGCAACTTTTGTAAACCCTGCCGGGCTGGGCTTATATAGAACAGGTGATTTTGTTTTTACACCTGGTTATAACTTTCTTAGTAATAAATCAACCTACTTCGGAAGGAAGGAAAAAGACAAAAAAAACTATTTCAACTTCGGAACAACCGGTTTTGTAATTGATGGGGGTGGCAGGAATAATAAGTGGCACGCATACAGCTTTGCAATAAACCGGGCAGCAAATTTTGGCAATAATATTTTATACCGCGGACAAACCAATCAAAGTTCTTATTCGCAAAAATTTTTAGAAGAAATAAGAAATGGTAATATTAAAGATGCGAATGCCGTGGCTCAAAATTATCCCTTTGGAACGAGCCTTGCGTTTAACACATACTGGATAGATACGATCGCTGGAGGCAGTCCAGGTAATTTCCAGTTTCAGACCCGTGCACCTATTGCCACAGGTTTGCTCCAGCAAAATACAATTGAAACCAAAGGAGGGATTACAGAAATTGCGTTAGCCGGCTCTACAAATTTCAACAATAAATTATTGATTGGAGGTACCATTGCTCTTCCCATACTTTATTATAAACGGGAGTCCACATTTGCCGAGGCCGATGCCACACCGAATCCAAATAATAAATTTGATTTTGCCAGTTTTTCAGAAAACCTTACTACAAATGGCGTAGGTATAAATATCCGGTTGGGTCTTATTTACAAGCCTACTGAATTTGTGCGTTTAGGCCTTGCCATTCACTCACCGTCTTATTATAGTCTTACTGATAAATATGATGCATCTGTTACAACTAATACAGAATCTTACCAGGGTGAATTGACACAGAGACCTTCAGATATTCCTGTTGAAGCCCCAGCAGTATTTAAATATAGCTTGCTTACACCTTACCACCTCATTGGCAGTGCGTCCTATGTGCTGCGTGAAGTTCAGGATGTAAGAAAACAAAAAGGATTTTTAACAGCTGATATTGAATATGTGAATTATAAATTTTCTTCTTTTCATCCCCAGGATGCCAATAATAATCCCGATCAAACAACAAAGGATTATTTAAAATCTTTAAACAAAGCAATTGATAAAGCATACAAAGGAGCTTTCAATTTCCGGGCAGGCGGTGAATTAAAATTTACAACAGTGATGGTTCGCCTGGGTGCAGCTTACTATGGCAATCCTTATAAAAACATCAATGGTGAAAAGGGAAACCGTGTTCAGTTGAGTGGCGGGCTTGGTTACAGAAACAAAGGTGTATTTGTTGATCTCACCTATGTACAAACATTCTCAAAAGATGTTCATTTTCCTTACAGGCTGCAATATTCAGCTTACTCCGGAGCCACTGTAAAAGGAACCGGGGGAAATGTATTATTGACAGTAGGTCTTAAAATTTAGAATCAGGGTTCCTGGTTCTAAAAAAAAAATTATGAAGAGGCTGTCTCAGAAGTCAATTTTTGAAAAATTGCCACTAAGGCACCAAGCTTTGATCTTCAATTTTATTTTTCTTCGTGACTTCGTGTCTTAGTGGCAAATAATAGCTTTTGAGACACCCTCTATTATTTTTTCAATTTCCCCGGGTGGATACCAGTTGATGTCCTTGTCTTTTTTAAACCATGTCATTTGCCGCCTGGCGTATTTGCGTGTATTCTTTTTGATAAGTTCAATGGCTTCTTCCAAAGAAATTATTCCATCGAGGTAATCAAAAATTTCTGAATAGCCTACTGTCTGCAACGCATTCGATTGCCTGTAATCCTGTAGACTACTTACTTCTTCTACCAGGCCCTCTTCAATCATTTTATCAATCCGTATATTGATATTGCGATGTAACTCTTCCTTCGGTAACTGCAAACCAATCTTGATAATATTAAAATCTCTTTTTTCTTTTTTGCCTTTACGAAATTCAAGAATAGATTTCCCTGTGGCTTCTGCAACTTCCAATGCCCTCATCAAACGCTGGGGGTTCTGTATCTCGCCTGATTTATAAAACACAGGATCTTTTTGCTGAACTTCAGTTTGCAACCAGTTTAATCCGTCTTTTTTGTAATTAGAAATTATAATTTCACGAATTTCATTCGGAACATTGGGAATCTCATCCATGCCTTCACAAAAAGCCCTGATATATAAACCCGTCCCTCCTGTCATAATTATTACCTCATGCCCGTTAAACAACTCGTTTGCTTTTTCTAAAGCATATTGTTCAAATGTTCCCGCATTCAGATTATCATGAATAGACCCGATAGCTATCGGGTGTGTAGCAATAAAATGATGTTGAACAGTTTGTAATTCTTTTTCCGTTGGTCTTGCCACGCCAATATTTAACTCCTTAAAACATTGCCTGCTATCTGCTGAAATAATTTCCGTTCTAAAATGCTTCGCCAGTTCAATAGCCACAGAAGTTTTTCCTGCTGCTGTTGGGCCAACTACGATGACGACTGTTTTATTCTTGTCTAAAGACACTTTATATCATTTAAAAACCCCATCCGTTTAAGATTGATGGGGCAATTCAGGGTCAGGCCAATTTTATCAGAAGCAATTCAATTTTTCATTTGCACCTTTCAAATTTTCAAATTTCCTCCCCTCCTTCGCCAGCTGCTTCCTCACCTAAACCAAGATCCTCTCCCTCAGCCTCTTCTGCTTCTTCACCCTCCTGGCCAAATCCTTCTGTTACCTGTGTGAGATCATATTTCTCTTCTACATCGGCAAATTTTTCACCCAATAAACCTTTTGTTCCATATTGACTCGGCGCAATGCCTTCTGTTCGCACAGTAGCAGGATAAACTAACCTTGGGTTTTCTTCTTTCGAAACATTGATCAACTCCACCATAAAACTCCAGTTCTTATTGAAATCGTACAGGTAAATAAATTTTTGGTTAGGATCACGAATTTCTGAGCCAACGGTTGTATCCTTCATCAGGAGGGGCGGAGCCTTGTATTCTCTATCATATACCTCCAGTGAAATCTCTTTTCCCCTTTGCCAATGATCATTGCTGCGAAAAAAAGTTGCCTTATGCTTACTATCAAATTCATAAGCCTTTAAAATAGCTTCATGCAGATCGAAAAATGATTGGGTATGCCTGGTGGCAATATCACGATATACACTATCGTCTTCTTCCAAATAAATCCTGAATTTTAATACAGCCATTCGGCAAATTTACGATTTACGATTTACGATTTTTGATTTTTTGGGATTAAGACCTATCTCTTTTGCTTTTTCTATCATAAAATCATAAGCATCATCATAATTATTGTCAATTTCTCCATCTAAAATTGCCTCTTTAATTGCATTTTTCAGAACACCCACGGGCCTGGAGGGAGAAATGCCAAATATCTCCATAATCATTTCGCCGCTAATGGGTGGTTGCCAGCTTCGAATACGATCCTTTTCCTCTACTTCCTCACATCGTTGCCGAACCAGTTTAAAATTTTCCAAATACTTTTTCACTTTGAATTTGTTCTTTGAAGTAATGTCGGCTTCGCAAAGCATCATCAACGAATCAAAATCTTCCCTGGCATCAAATAGTAACCGGCGAATGGCAGAATCAGTAATATCTTCTTTGCTTAAACTAATTGGACGCAAGTGCAATTCAACCAGTTTTTTCACCAATCGCATTCTTTCATTCTGTGGTAATTTTAGTTTGGCAAAAATTTTGGGAACCATTTTCCCGCCTATCACTTCATGGCCATGAAAAGTCCACCCATGTCCTTCTTCAAATTTTTTTGTTACGGGTTTTGCAATATCATGCAGGACTGCAGCCCAGCGCAGCCATAGGTCATTCGTTATTTTTGAGAGATTATCCAATACCTGCAGGGTGTGATAAAAATTGTCTTTATGCCCTACCCCGTCTTTGTATTCGGCACCGGCTAAATCAACCATTTGTGGAAAAATAATATGCAATAGCCCGGTTTGAAATAAAAGATCAAAACCGGTGGAAGGCTTCCGGCTTGCGATAATTTTATTAAGCTCATCCGTAATCCTTTCCTGCGAAATAATACTGATTCGATATGCATTGTCCTTAATGGCCTGAGTTGTCTTTTTTTCAATAGTAAAATCTAATTGAGTGGCAAAACGAATGGCTCTCATCATTCGCAAGGGATCATCGCTGAATGTTTGTAAGGGATCAAGAGGAGTTTTGATAATTTTTTCTTCCAGGTCATGCAAGCCACCAAATGGATCAATCAGTTTTCCATAATCCTTTGTATTCAGGCTTATGGCAAGAGCATTAATTGTAAAATCACGGCGAAGCTGATCATCCTGCAGGGTACCCGGCGTAACTTCAGGGTTCCGCGAATGATATTTATAACTTTCTTTTCTGGCACCCACAAATTCCAAATCGAATTCTTCTGTTTTTATATGTGCGGTCCCATAAGTTTTAAAAATATTTACGGGCGGAATTGGATTGAAACGCCTGGCTACTTCCTTTGCCAGCTCAATACCATCCCCTGCACAAACCACATCAGCATCCTTCGTGTTCCGTCCGATGATCTTATCCCGTACAAAACCACCGATCAAATAAGCCTCTATGCCCAACTCCCCGGCAGCATGGGCAATTTTCTTAAAGATAAATAACTCCTTTTCTGTGCAATTGATATCCATTGCAACAAAGATAATGAAGAGTGTTCGAGGTTTGAGGTTCGGGGTTTGAGGTTACGGACGAAGAACAATTGGTTTATTTTTTTCCCATCGGATCAATGTTGAAGGTTCTCCGGTTGAATGGTCATCTTGCCGGTATTGAACAATATAATCAACACTCGTTTTTATCTCATTACTGATTGCAGAGAAATTTTCAGGAAAGGCATCGCCCGAAATATTTGCTGAAGTTGAAACAACGGGTTTTCCAAATCGCTTGATCAGATGCCTGCAAAATTTTTCTTTGCAGATACGGATAGCAATGGCCCCGTCTTTATTAACCAAATTTTCAGCCAGTCCTATGGCTTCATCATATACAACTGTTGTCGGTTTTTCCACAGCACGCAAATATTCAAAAACACTCAGATCCGGTTGTGCTACATGCCGCAAAATCTCTTTTTCATCAGCCACTAATATAATCATGGATTTTTCATCATGCCTTTTCTTCAGAGTATATATTTTCCCGACAGCCTTTCGATTTGTAGCATCGCAGCCAATTCCCCAAATGGTATCAGTCGGGTAAAGAATGAGGCCTCCTCTACGAAGAACGTGAATACAATTCAATATGTCTTTTTCAAAATCCATGCAGCTGGGTTGAATGTTGTTGAAAATGGTTAAATATTGTTGAATATCGTTTAAATCAACTTAAACATTTTCCTCTAAGATTAACCGTCAAAACCTTTTTCAACTACTATTAAACTTTATTAAACCACATTAAACTATATTCAACTACATTAAACTCTATTAAACCACATTAAACTATATTAAACCACATTAAACTAAATTCAACTACATTAAACTTTTATAAACATTCATCACTGCTTCGGCACAACGCTTCCGGGTAAATTTTTGCGCCTGTTGCCAGCCTTTTTCTTTCATATCATTCGCGAATAGCCCATCTGTATAAATCTTTCTCATTGCTTCCGCGATTTCCTCGGCCCTTTGCGGATCTATATAATAAGCTGCTTCGCCTCCGACTTCAGGCAAGGAAGAGATATTCGATGTAACAACCGGTAATTTGCTCCATAACGATTCCAATATTGGAATTCCAAAGCCTTCAAAGAAAGATGGATAGATCATGGCAATGGCGGATTGATAGATCGCCGGAAAATCGATTGCGGATTGATACGATTTTGAAGATTTCGCGGATGACCTTTCGGAAAGGAAAATAATCTTTTCCTCAAGACTATTTTGTTTCACAAAATCTTTTACCTGCTGCTTATATTTTCCTCCATCACCAATAACTACTAAAGGAACTTCGAGTTCATTACGTAAAATAAAAACAGCTTTACAAATGTTCATCAGGTTTTTACGCTCAATGATCGCTCCGACATACAAAAAAAACTTTGGGGGCAGGCCATATCTTAGCTGAATTATTTTTTTTTGCGCTTCGGTTAATTGTTCAGAAAAACCGGGATTACAACTTTGATAGCCAACAACAATTTTTTCCGCAGGTATTCTGTAAAATTCAAGAATATCTTTTTTTGTCTGCTCACTGGCAGCAATCACTTTATCAGCATACTGACAGGCATAGTGGAATTTTTTATCATAAATTCTTACGTCAACAGGATTGTATTGTTCCGGATAACGTTTATGGATAAGATCATGAATGGTAACAACAGATTTAATTTTTATTTTTTGAATGCCAATAGGAATTTCATTGCTTAAGCCATGGTAAAGATCAATCTTAAATTTTTTTAGATCTTTTTTTATCCAACTGCTGCGCCAGCCGGATGGGAACAAAGAGGAAGGAAAATCATGCGGCAATACCTCGTGAATATTCTCTTCCTCAAAAGAAAAAACTGGTGATGACTTTGGATTGAATAAAAAATATTCGTGGAGAGGATAATATTGCGCCAATGAATGTATAAGTGTACGGCTGTAATGTCCAAGTCCTGTTTGGTTATGATAAGCTCTTTTCGCGTCGAAACCGATGTTCATGGCAGCAAAAATAGGGAATGCGGGGAATGGTCATAAGGGTCAAATAAGTCATAAGAGTCAAATGAGTCAAATAAGTCAAATGAGTCAAATAAGTCATAAGAGTCAAATGAGTCAAATAAGTCAAATTGACCCGTATGACCCATATGACCCATATGACCCTTATGACCTTTATGACCTTTATGACCTTTATGGCGACGATAACTTATTTTCGCAACAAATTTTTATTTGATGAAAGAATTGATCATAGAAGCCTGGAATAACCGGGAGTTATTGAAAGAAAATAAGTATTCA
>Ga0137463_1000297_pt1 | contig 18549 bp, 15 predicted proteins | sample EasRivERMGT800_2_FD_102333 | JGI IMG/M metagenome (GOLD analysis project Ga0137463, IMG submission 102333) | Soil microbial communities from meander-bound floodplain in the East River, Colorado, USA - East River MetaG ERMGT800_2 | ecosystem: Environmental > Terrestrial > Soil > Floodplain ...
CTGCCGGAAGGAAAGCCCTGCCAAAGCCTCAGGCTATTCTTGATTATGAAAAGAAAAATGCCGGCAAGAAGAAGATAAAGGTGAGAGATGGGAGAACGGGGTATTGAATAATTAGTAATTATTATTATTCACCATTTCTGATTATTAAAATACTTACTAAAGAAAAGCAGATGATATTCCAGTGAATTTGCCCAATAATTCCAATCGTGTTGTCCGGGGCGTTCAGTATAATCGTGTGCGATTTTCAGCCTCAGCATTTTTTCATGCAATATTTTATTGCCCGGATAAAAGAAATCATCCATACCGCAATCAAAGATGATAGCAAGAGATTCTTTTGGGAGATTCTCAACGGCATTGATCATAGAATATTTTTTCCAGTTATCAGCATTTTTAATCGTATCGCCCAGGCGTTTCATGATTTCAAATTTATTCCTGGAGGCATATAGATCCATGCCACCGCTCATGCTGCCACAGGCTCCAAAAATGTCAGCGTGACGAAAACTTAAAAAAACTGCTCCATGCCCGCCCATGCTGAGGCCTGTAATGGCCCGGGCTGTTCTATCTTTTATAGTTTTGTAATGCGTATCAATAAATACCGGTACTTCGAGAGCTATATATGTTTCGTATTTCATGGTGGTATCAACCGGGCTATCGAAATACCAACTGCTGTATCCTCCATCAGGGCAAACGATCAGTAATTGTAATTGGTCGGCTTCATTTTTTATTTTAGGTACTTTTTTTATCCAGTCTGAAAAACTGCCACTAAATCCATGCAGCAAATACACAACTGGGAATTCAGTTTTTTTCTTTTTGTAGCTATCCGGCTTAATCACTACACAATTAAAAGCTTTCTTCATGGCCCGGCTGTAAATGCTTACAGTGTCAACTGTTGCGGCATAGCTGAATAGGGTAGTGTTAAGAGATATCAGCAATGCAAAAAAGAACTTTCTGTTTATCGTTTTTTTACCACATAGGGGAAGCATAGGCATATAAATTATATAAAAGCCACGGAGGCACGAAGTACACGAAAATAATTATTATTCCAATCCGTGTTCTCCGTGTCAAAAACCAAATCAAAGTCACTTCTTCAATCTCAAAATGCTTTTTTCTCCGCTGCTTTTTGCATGGGATTAATTCCGCCTTGTGCCTCTCCACGTGCAGCAGCTTGCCTTGATTTGAATAACTGGAATTTTGTTGGCTCAGGAATGCTCCCCCAGCTATTGTTGCTTTCATCTATATCTGCTGTTTCACGCATGGGATCCAGTTTTACGCTTGCTACTTCTTTATCCTTCATAAATGTTTTCACCACTTTTTTCTCATTCAATCTCCATACCTGCGCCGGTATCCTTTCTACTTCCTTTGTTCCATCTTTGTAAGTCCATTCAATAATAATCGGCATTACCAGGCCACCTTTATTACTAAAGACTAATTCATAGAAATGTTTGTCAGCATATTTCTGTTTATCGGCTACGTCGAGAGCTTCTCTATTCCGTGTTACCGCAACGGCATATTTTGTGGAATCATAATGTTCAATTCCCCTGTCATATTTCCAGTAAAAATCACGAAGGCTTGTATCAGCATCTGTGAGGAAGGTAATGTTCTTATTTTCCCTGTTGCGTATTTTTGAAATATCTTCAAAAGAATTTACCCGTGGTTTATCAAGGCTTCTCATATCAGTTGAGTCACGTTGGGCCGGAACCGCATTCACATCGGCAGTAAAATGCTTAACTGAATCCAGTGAAATATCACAGACATCAGTGCCATAAAACCAACCTCTCCAGAACCAATCGAGGTCTTCACCACTGGCATCTTCCATGGTACGGAAAAGATCAGCAGGGGTTGGATGTTTGAAAGCCCAACGCCTTGCATATTCTTTAAAGGCATAATCAAACAACTGGCGCCCCATAATTGTTTCCCGCAAAATGTTTAAACCGGTAGCAGGTTTTGAATAAGCATTCGGTCCAAAGCCAACAATATTTTCAGAATTGCTCATAATGGGTTCTAATTGATCCTTTGGCAATTTCATATAATCAATAATGCTGTAGGCAGGGCCTCTTGTTACAGGAAATTTATTATCATACAATTCTTCGGTCAGATACTGAACAAAAGTATTCAGACCTTCATCCATCCATGTCCATTGGCGTTCATCGCTGTTAATGATCATAGGAAAAAAGTTGTGACCTACCTCATGTATGACTACACCCAGCATTCCATATTTTGTGCTTTCACTATACGAGCCATCCTTTTCTGTACGGCCAAAATTGAAACAGATCATCGGGTATTCCATTCCGCTTGATGCCTCTACACTTTGTGCCACAGGATAAGGATATGGAATTGTGAATTTTGAATAAGTTTTGATAGTATGTGCAACAACCCTGGTTGAAAACTTACGGTATAAACCGTAAGATTCTTTTGAATAATAACTCATACACATGACTTTTTTCCCTTCTACATAGGCCGGCATGCCATCCCAAACAAATTTCCTAGAAGATCCCCAGGCAAAATCACGAACATTATCAGCCTTAAATATCCAGGTTTTCTTTTGTGTACTCTTTGCTTTTTCTCTTGCCTTCGCTTCATCCAGCGTTACTATTTCCACAGGTTCTTTTGAAATTTGCGCTTTTTGCCAACGGGCATACTGAGCAGGTGTTAATACCTGCTGATAATTCTGACATTCACCGGTTGCGCCAATTACATGATCTGCAGGCACGGTCATCTGTACTTTAAAATTGCCAAATGTCAATGCAAACTCACCACGTCCCGTGAACTGGTGATTTTGCCAACCCTGGAAATCGCTATATACACAGAGACGTGGATACCATTGGCTCATTGTAAATTCACGGTTGCCATCTTCAGGAAAATATTCATATCCCCCACGGCCACCTTGCACCTGGCGGTTAGGAATATTGTAATACCAGTCAAGATTGAAAACAAATTTTTGCCCCGGCTTAAGCGGTGCAGGCAATTCCAAACGCATCATCGTTTTATTGATAGTATACTCCAATGCTTTTCCTGTTGCATTTGTCAGCTTTGTAATCTTATCCCCAAAGCCATTGTCGTCTTTTGATGTTTCCATGGTGCGCTGTACCAGGGAATCAGTTGTTTGCGGTTGCATCACGTTACTGCTTTGATAACCCGCATTATTGATGTTGCTGTGCTGATTCTCATCCAACTGGAGCCAGAGGTAGGTAAGTATATCAGGAGAATTGTTGTAGTACGTAACTGTTTCGCTCCCTGTCAATTTTAATTTTGGCTCATCCAACTCACATTTGATATCGTAATCACAACGCTGCTGCCAGTACTTAGGGCCTGGTGCGCCGCTTGCCGTGCGGTATTCATTGGGTGTTGGTAAAATAGTTCCCAACTGCTCAAACCTGTTTCCGTGATTTGAGACAGCATTGTTCTGAATATTCTGAGCCGGCAGGTAGCTGTAAGCTATCAGCTGCAAAATGCAAGCAAAGAGGATTTTTTTCATTTTGATTTTTTGTTTTATGTTGTCAACTTTCTTTTGTGAATAGTCAATTGTGAATGGTGAATACGAACACATTAATTAATTATTGACCATTCACCATTCACAATTGCCCGACTCTCTCCATCGCCATCTTCAGCGCTATACTGAATGCTGCTGCTGATGCAAAAATCACCCATTCCCTGCGGTTTATTTTTAATAATTGCACAAACAAAAATGAAATCATCAGCACAATCATTACAATTATTATTTGTCCGGCTTCCAGCCCCACATTAAAACCAAATAAACTCCAGCCAATACTCTGATCTTCTGCCAGGATATAGCGCAATTTATTGGCAAAACCCATTCCGTGCACCAATCCAAAGAAAAGAGCTAAAAAATAATTGATACGTATTGCTCCCGGCGTAAAATTTTTCAGAAATAAATTAGATATGGCTGTTATTACAATCGTGCACGGAATTAAAAATTCAACCCAATCGCCCGGAAAATGAATAATATTAAAAACCGTTAAGGCAAGCGTTAATGAATGACCGATTGTAAAAGCAGTAACAAGAACTAAGACCTGCTTCCAATCCTTTAGTAAATAAATGGCAGCCAATGCCAGGATAAAAAGCTGGTGATCCAACGCACTCCAGCTAATAATATGCTCCCAGCCAAGGATGAAATAGAAACCAAAATCACTCATGATGAATTAACCGGGCAATGTTCAAAGCACTAAATTTAACGCTTTATATAAGCAAGGCTTCAAAATAAAGCAGAGTTTTGTAACTGAAAAAATAATTTTTTCAATGGCAGTACCGATCTACAAATGGTTTCTGGTCCCGATAGCTATCGGGACTTGTTGCTGGTTACTGGCCAGTAGTTCAAACCCCGACAATATTTTTGGATTGCCGATCTCTCAAAAAAATAATCTTCATCCTTATTACATAAGCGTAGTAGAAATAAATCATAATGCAAAGGATAAAACGCTTGAAATTAGCTGCAAGATTTTTACGAATGATTTTGAAACCACGCTTGAAAAAAATCATAAGGCAAAAGTTGATCTTTCAAGCCCGAAGGATAAAGTCACTGCTGATAAATGGATCGATGAGTATATTAAAAAGCATTTATTGATCAAAGCCGATAATAAGGATATAAATTTTTCTTACCTGGGATATGAAAAAGAGGATGAAGCAATCTACAGCTATTTTCAGGGGGATGATGTGCCCTCAGTAAAAAAGATTGATATAATCAATTCTATCCTTCACGATTTTTCAGACCAGCAGATCAATATCATTCATTGTATGGTAGGAGGTAAGAGACAGAGTAGTAAACTGGATTATCCGGCTACGCAGGCTAGTTTTAGTTTTTGAATACTATTTCTGAGCAGTAATAACCACAGCCGAAGCAGGCAGACTTACCGAGGCATCTTTTTTATATTTGGATGCTTCTTCAAAAACTTCCTTTTTTATTTTCTCTTTGGTAACTTCATCCACTTTGTTTAGTCCGGAAACAACAGGTGCTGCCACTTCCGTGTTCCAATTCCAATAAGTTTCTATTGAATCAACCTTTAATTGGAAGTCAACAATTTTTTCATTGATATTTCTAAAACCTGCCTGTTTGAAATAATTCGTGAGGTAGCCATATTCGGCACAGCGGAATAATCCCGGGACATTCGGATCAGGGGCCGGAATGTCCGCATATTTTCTGATAATAGCCATAATTGTGGTTGCCCAGGGATTCTTTTTGGGATCAGACCAAACGCTGGTAGCAATTATGCCGCCCGGATTTAATACTCTGTATATTTCTTTTGCAGCTTTCAAAATATCAGGAAAAAACATGAATCCCATGCGACAAAGAATTACATCAAATGAATTATCATCAAAAGGAAGATCATCGGCACTGCAAATCGTGGTCTTATAATTCTTTATGCCTTTAGCAGCTGCATTTTCCGCAGCAATTGCAATCATGTCTTCTGCCAGGTCAGTTGCTGTTACACTTCCTTTTTTTACAATCGTTGCTGCCGTAATACCGGGTTCACCGGTACCACAGGCAATATCCAGGACTTTATAGGTTTCCTTCCATGGAATGGAATTCAACATCTCCTTTCCCACGGAATGAAGAAAATTCATTGTCAGATCATCCCATTTTTTCCATCCTTTAGAAAATTTATTCCAGCTTTCCCGCTGCTGGCTGCGAATTTCATCAACTTGCATAAGAATAGTGGTTATTAAAATTGACTTATTCTTCCATCTTGTCCTTAATTTCTTTACTCGCCGTTACCAATACTTTGTCAATGCGATGTCCATCCATATCTATGATCTCAAAACCAAATCCCCGCCATTTCATTTTATCGCCTGGTTGCGGAATACGTTCGAGTTGATGAAGAATAAAACCAGCCAGTGTATCAAATTCATGCTCACCTTCCCCCATCCAATCCGCTTTGTCGAAGTAAGAAAGAAAATCGTAAAATGGAATCTGCCCATCTACGAGGTAAGAACCATCTTCTCTTATCTTAATGCCATAATCGTGTAAATCCGGTTGCGGAATATCACCAACAATAGCTTCAAGAATATCGTTGAGTGTGATCATGCCTAAAATAGTTCCATACTCATCCACAATAAATGCACAATGAAGCTGCGACTCTTTGAACTTTTCCATTACCTGGTAAGCCGAATTATTTTCCGGAATAAATAACGCCGGTCTCATCAGATCTTTAAACAAAGTAGAGTCATCAGCCACATATAAATCTTTGATAGAAACAATTCCTTTTAGCTGGTCGATATCACCATCACAGATGGGATAAATGGAATGACGTTCACTGATGATCTTCTCCTTCATCCTTTCTTCGTTATCGTTAAGATTAAACCAAACAATATCACTCCGATGGGTCATGAGCGATGTGATATTCCGGTCACCCAAATGAAAAACACGTTCAATAATTTGTTGCTCAGCTTCATCAATTGTACCCGCCTCTGTGCCTTCAGTCACCATGGCTTTAATTTCTTCTTCAGTTACTGCATCGGTTTGTGACCGTTTGATATTAAAAATGCTAAAGAATAAATTACTCACTAAATTTAACAACCACACGATCGGGTGAGTGATTTTAGCAAATACATGCATAGGCCCGGCGACCAGCTTGGCAATTTTTTCCGCTTTCAGTAAACCAATTCTTTTCGGTATCAGCTCGCCAAAAATGATGGAGAGAAAGGTAACGATAATAACGATGATAGTAACGGCGATGGTGGCTGCATAGGGCCTCAGTGTTTCAATCCTCTCAACATATGGCTGAAGGCTTTTTCCAAATCTTTCGCCTGAATACACACCGGTAAGAATGGAAATAAGCGTAATGCCTATTTGCGCAGCAGATAAAAATATTTCAGGATTGTTTGAAAGGTCTAACGCCACTCTTGCTTTGCGATCACCTTTTTCTGCTTGTCCTTCAAGGCGGGGTTTACGAGCAGAAACCAATGCAATTTCAGACATCACAAATAAACCGTTCAGAAATATGAGGCATAACAGAATGACTACGTCCATTAATGGGTAACAGTTGGTTGTGTATCGAAGTTAGCGAATCCAAACTTTCTATTGAAAAACATCGCCATGAATAAACCAAATAAAATACCAAGTATTGCTCCGGCCGCCACATCAAGCGGGTAATGTACACCCACATATATTTGTGCATATCCGATTAAAAATGCCCAGACATAGGCGATCCAGGTCCATTTTGGTATGTAATGACGTAATGTAAAATAAAAAAAGGTGGCCAATCCGAAATGATTGGCGGCATGATTGGAAATAAAACTATATCCCCCCGCGCAGTTTTTGAGCAGCAAACGGACATAAGGAGCAAATGCGGGATCATTACACGGGCGCAAACGTTCAAATACATGTTTAAAAACACGGGTACCCACCATGTCAGTTAAAGCGATAGTACATAAAAAAAGCACGATCCACCACAACCAGTTTCTTTTGAAATTGAGAGCAATAAACACAAACAGAAATAAATAGAGTGGCATCCAGAAATTTGATTCGCGGATGTAGGGAAAAATAAAATCAAAAAAAGAATCGGTCCATTGCCCGTTGATCTTTTGAAATAACCAATGATCAAACCGGTCGAGGCTTTGCAATATAGTGAGTAAATTATTCATGATGCCGGGTGCAAATGTAAAGGATGTAAAAATTAACACGGAAGCGTTGTTGAAACCACTGAAATAACCTTCTTTTGTAGTCCTTTTTCAGAAACGGGCTACAACTGCAGGTAACAATTATGTTGATAAAATTAAAAATACCGAAGACGATTCTTTGGGTTATCAATCTCTTCTTTATTTTTTTGCTGATCTTTACTTTGTTCAGGCTGGCCACTTTTTTCGCTTTTAAGCCGCGGGATCTTTCTTTCGGGGATTTGCTGCCCTCTTTCTTCCTGGGCATTCGTTACGATCTTCGCTGGATTGCCATTTTGCTTTTCCCGATAATTCTTTTCAGTCTTATTCCAAAACTTTCTCCATTTTATTCAAGGAAGAATAAAATATGGTGGACCTGGTATTTAGCTATAATGACCTTTCTCACTTTTTTCTTTTTTGCTGCGGATTTCGGAAATTTTTCTTACAACAATACCAGACTCGATGCCGGCGCATTGAATTTTTATGAGGACCCAAGAACATCATTGGAAATGCTTTGGCAGACCTATCCGATGATCTGGATGTTGATGGGTTTGACAATTGCCGTTCTTTTTTTTCGGTGGTTGTTTATAAAGGGGCATTGGAGAATAATTCACAGAACGGATGGATTGGGCATACCTTATAAACGTAAATGGTTTGTGATTGCATCTTTTTTTTTAGGATTATTTGTCTATGGAAGTTTAAATTTTGCACCGCTAACCTGGAAATATGCATTTATCCTTCATGACAATTTTAAATCTTACCTGGCCTTAAATCCTTTACAAAATTTTTTTACTACTCTTAAGTTCCGCCGGCCTCAATATAATGAAGGTAAGGCCCGTGAATATTTTCCATTAATGGCCGATTGGATGCAACTGGCTGAAAAAGATAAATTCAAGTATCGAAGGGAAATTATGCCGGGAAGTAATTCAATCGAAAGTCATCCTAATGTGGTGCTTGTTCTGTGTGAATCGTTCAGCATGTATAAAAGCAGCATGAGCGGAAACCCATTGAACACAACTCCTTTTTTTAATGAAATGTGTAACAATGGGATTTTTTTTGAACGATGTTTCTCTCCTCATTATGGAACAGCCCGTGGACTTTTTGCTATTTTAACCGGCATACCAGATGTACAATTATATAAATTTTCAACCCGCAACCCGCTGGCATTGCAGCAGCATACGATCATCAATAATTTTGAAGGTTATAGCAAATATTATTTTTTAGGAGGGAATCCCGAATTCAACAATTTTGAGGGATTATTACACAATATTGACGGACTTCAGATGATCACGGAAGGAAAATTTCATTCTCCCAAAATGAATGTATGGGGGATCAGCGATAAAAATCTTTTTCTGGAAGCCAATGAAAGGTTTAAAAATGAATCGAAACCTTTCTTTGCTATTATCCAAACCGCCGATAATCACCGCCCTTACATGATACCGCAGGAAGACAGTGTTTTTGAAAAGCTGGAACTACCGGTTGATACTCTACAGAAATACGGTTTTGAATCGGTCAATGAATTTAATAGCTTTCGTTATTCTGATTATTGCTTTAAGAAATTTATGGAAGCTGCCTCAAAAGAAAATTATTTCCACAACACTATTTTTGTTTTTATCGGTGACCATGGAGTGTCGGGCAATGCAAAATCCATGTATCCCTCTACCTGGACAGACCAGCGATTAACCGACGAACATATTCCGCTTTTATTCTATGCTCCTTACTTACTGCAACCCCAGAGAATAAAGGAAGTAGCTTCGCAGATTGATGTATTGCCAACCATTGCCGGCATGGTCCAGGAACCCTATGTAAATACAACCCTGGGCAGGGATCTGCTTCAACCTTTAGAAAAAAATAGTATCCTTAAAAATAATTATGCATTTATCATTAACCAGGATGGCACCATCGGTATGGTAACGGACAATTATTACTATACAAGGAATATAAACTTTCCTGAGGAACAACTTTTTCCGGTTAATGGCAACAGGTTATACTACACCTGGCAGGAACAAAAAGCGATCAAGGCAAAAATGTCTGAGGTTACTACGGCTTATTATGAAACTGCGAGATGGATGCTGATGAATAATAAAAAATAGTATCTAGCATCTAGTATCCAGTATCCAGCATCTAGTATCCAGGATTCCAGATACTTGTGCCTTGAGTCTTATGTCAGTGCATCCGTTCTTCTTCCGTCACTGTATAATTGTTTTTCTTTCTCAGGGTAGAGGTTGCTTCCCTGCCCATCCGGCGGGCGGGTTTTTTTTCCTGCAATAATGATCAGCCTTGACGTTTTTATTACATCATAGGGGTTTAAATTATAATCGCCAAAAACTTCGAGCACCTGCATGTGCTGAAAAGCAAGCATGTCAGTAAAATCGCCCAAAGAGAATTTAGCTACTTTCTCGGTGTATTCGGCCGGAGCGATAAGTGAGGTATCATTAACAATAATTTTTTTATAAAAATGATTTTCATCTTCCCAGCGATGAATTTCATAAGATGTGCCAGCAATGTTCTTTAACTCATGATGTACCAGATGGTCTTCCGCATAATGTACGTTCAGATAATCAATAACAAAAACACCCCCGGGCTTTAGGGCTGCAGCGATCGTTCTCATGGCATCATCATGTTCCCGCCTGGTGGCAAAATATCCAAAGCTGGTAAAAAAATTAAATGCATAATTGAAATAATTTATCCAGAAAGGAAGACGCATATCATGCTGATAAAAATTCAAATTATCCGTTTGTATGAATTGTTTAGCATAATTGATGCTGTTAATTGAAAGATCAAACCCTGTTACATCAAAACCCATCTCAGCCAGCATGAGACTATGCCGGCCCCGGCCACAGGCAACATCCAGCATGCGGCTCCCTGGGCCTGGTTGCAAAAAATCGATCAGCTTATGAATAAACGCCTTAGCTTCCTTTTCATCACGTTCAAAATAAAGCCTGTGATAAAACGGCGAATTGAACCAATCCATATACCATGCCCTTGCGCTTATCCTTGCCATTGTAATATTTTCATTAACAAATATCATTGATTTTAATAGATATGCTCTCGTTTTATTGAGGCTAAATATTTATTTCTGTATAGCCAAATCTTATCGCCTATCTATTCTTATTTTTGGGACTCTGAAAAATGGGCGATAGCTTAATGTTAAACATTCAACCTAAAACCTTAAACTTGCAAAGTGGCATTGATCAAAAGTATTTCAGGAATCAGGGGAACAATTGGAGGGAAACCCGGAGATTCACTTTCCCCTGTTGATGTGGTAAAATTTACAGCCGCATTTGGAAGTATTCTGAAACAGGATCATAGTGACAAAACAACTCCTTCTAAAATTGTCATTGGCCGGGATGGAAGAATCAGTGGAGAATTGATACGCAATCTTGTTAGCAGCACACTCATAAGTTTAGGCATTGACGTAGTTGATCTTGGCCTTTCAACCACTCCCACGGTTGAGCTAGCGGTAAAAATGGAAAAAGCTGACGGCGGAATTATTCTGACTGCAAGCCATAACCCAAAAGAATGGAATGCTTTGAAATTGCTGAATAAGGAAGGTGAATTTATTTCGGCAGAGACAGGAGCAAAAGTTTTAGAAAAAGCGGCCACAGAGGATTTTATTTTTACTACTGTAGAAAAATTAGGAGTTATCATTATCGATGAAACCTATTTACAAAAGCATGTCGAAGGGGTAGTCAATTATTCACTGGTAAATACAAAGGCAATCGGCAAAAAAAATTTCAAGATTGTCGTTGATGCAGTAAATTCTACCGGGGCCATTTTTGTTCCGGCTTTATTAAGGGCTCTTGGTGTAAATGATATTATTCTTTTGAATAAAGAAGTGAATGGAAGATTTGCTCATCATCCTGAACCATTACCGGAAAATCTGACAGGACTAAGCAATGAAGTGATAAAACATAATGCCGACCTGGGCATTGCGGTGGATCCTGATGTGGATCGCTTATGTTTCGTATGTGAGGATGGAAGCATGTTTGGCGAGGAATATACACTGGTGGCCGTTGCTGATTATGTTCTTGATAAAAAGAAGGGAAATACGGTCAGCAATATGAGCAGTACAAAGGCTTTGAAGGAAATAACCTTAAAGCATGGCGGTGAATATTTCCCTTCGGCAGTAGGAGAAGTGAATGTGGTAGATAAAATGAAAGAGGTAAATGCAGTAATCGGCGGCGAGGGTAATGGCGGCATCATCGTTCCCGATTTTCATTATGGTCGTGATGCATTGATTGGTATCGGTCTATTTTTATCGCATTTGGCGACATACAAAAAAACTATTAAGTCGCTTCGCCAATCATATCCTGATTATTTTATTTCCAAAAACAAGATTGAACTCGAAAATGGCCATGATGTAAAAGCTATTTTTGAAAAAATAAGAAAGAAGTATAAAAATCATCCGGTCAACACTGAAGATGGATTAAAGATCGAGTTTGATAGCGATTGGGTACATCTCCGCACTTCCAACACAGAGCCCATTATCCGGATTTATGCCGAAAGCGATTTTGAAACAAAGGCTAATAATATTGCCTTGCGGTTAATGCAGGATATAAAGGAGTTTATGTAGAGAAAAGTTCCGGGTTTTGGGTTATGAGTTATAAATAAACCTCGGCGTGCTCCATGCAAAGCATTTGCCTTTCCAAAAAAAATTTGATTATTACTTGATCTATCTCAATTATTAACCACAGGTCTATTACTTATCTTTGCGGCGAATTTTTGCTACGGATCGGGACTCGCGGCTCGCAGCTCAAAGCTCAATGATATGAACAGAATTTATCTCGATAACGCGGCAACTACACAACTTGATAAAGAAGTATTGGAAGCCATGCTTCCGTATATGACCACTTATTTTGGCAATCCATCTTCTATTTATTCCTATGGCCGGGAAACAAGACTGGCAATAGAAACTGCCCGTAAAACGGTCGCTAAATTATTAAATGCTCATCCCGGTGAAATATTTTTTACCAGCGGGGGAACCGAAAGTAATAATACAGCCATTGCTGCTGCCATTCGTGATCTTAACTGTAAGCATATTATTTCTTCGCCTATAGAACATCATGCCGTTTTGCATACCGTGGAACATTATGGTTGTGGTGAAGTGAGTTACAGTTTTGTAAAACTGTTAAGTAATGGTCATGTTGATTTGAAAGATTTAGAAGAACAACTTGCTTCACATGAAGACCGTTGCCTGGTTACACTCATGCATGCAAATAATGAGATCGGGAATTTGCTTGATATAAATGCCGTGGGGACCATTTGTAAAAAATACAACGCTATTTTTCATTCCGATTGTGTTCAAACTGTGGGTCATTACCCGATTGACTTAAGAAAAACACCCGTTCATTTTATTTCCGCTGCAGGCCATAAATTTCACGGCCCAAAAGGCACAGGGATATTATATGTAAACGACAATGTAAAAATTCATCCCTTTATTTTAGGCGGTGGCCAGGAGCGCAATATGCGTGCAGGCACTGAAAATATTTATGGCATTGTTGGTTTTGCAAAAGCTCTTGAAATAGCGATGGCCGGCTATGAAAAAGATAGCGACTATATTCAGTCACTAAAAACATACATGATTGAACAACTTCAGAAGAATATTAAATGCGTTTCATTCAATGGAGATGCAGAGGGAAGAAGTTTATATACTGTGCTAAGTGCGTCAATCCCAAAAACTGAAAAATCAGAATTGATTCTTTTTAATCTTGATATCAATCATATCTGTGCATCGGGCGGCAGTGCCTGTACCAGTGGTGCTGACCAGGCTTCCCATGTCATTCGTGCCATTAATAACAATCCTAATCTTGTTACGGTTCGTTTTTCTTTTAGCAAGAATAATACAAAGGAGGAGGTTAATGTAGTGGTAGAGAAGTTGAAGGAATTGATTTAAACGCCCTGAATCCCCCCTAACACTTGCCTTGCTCTGTACTCCGTCGCTTTATTTGCCCGCGGTCGGGAAGGTTTGGGGTGGGCTTTACAAATTATACCATGGATTTCTGCGGGCTGCCTTCATATATCTTTTCATGTTCATCCAAAAGGCAATTACCATGTAAACAATGATGGGTGAACCCATCGTAAGGAAAGAAACGTAGATGAACCACATGCGGATGCGGCTTGTAGCAATGCCTAATTTTTCTCCAATGGCAGTGCAAACGCCGAAAGCCTGCCACTCGATGAAGTTTTTAAGCCTGTTCATGTTGCGAAATTAGATTTTTTTGATTGTAGCCGCAATAAAAAAACCATTTGATTTTTATAAATTAAGTTTTCTGGTCAGAAAAAATTTCAGACAATGACAACTGATTTTTTTAAAAATTGTTATTTAAGTAAATTCGCACCCTCTTTACGGGTTTGAAGTTCGAAGTTTGAGGTTCGATATTACGAATTCCCCACAATTTCAAACTTCAAACCTCAAACCTCAAACAGAATTATAATGCTATTTGACCTTGACCTCATTAAGAAAGTCTATTCTGATCTCCCGGGCAAAATTGAAGCAGCCAGGAAACTGACAGGAAAACCTTTAACGCTTTCGGAAAAAATTTTATACTCACATTTATCGCAGCCAGCTAAAAGAGTTTATGAACGCGGAAAAGATTATGTTGATTTTGCTCCGGACCGTGTAGCCATGCAGGATGCTACAGCTCAAATGGCCTTGCTTCAATTTATGACCTGTGGCCGTGAAAGGGTAGCTGTTCCTTCTACGGTACATTGCGACCATCTGATACAAGCAAAGGTTGGAGCATCCCAGGATTTAGCAACTGCCCTGGATACAAATAGGGAGGTGTATGATTTTCTCGCAAGCATTTCTAACAAATATGGAATCGGTTTCTGGAAAGCAGGCGCCGGCATTATTCACCAGGTTGTTCTTGAGAATTATGCATTTCCCGGAGGGATGATGATCGGTACAGATTCCCATACGCCTAATGCTGGCGGATTAGGAATGATTGCAATTGGTGTGGGTGGCGCTGATGCAGTAGATGTCATGGCTGGTCTGCCCTGGGAGTTAAAAATGCCCAAATTAACTGGCGTAAAACTTACGGGAAAAATAAACGGATGGACGAGTGCCAAGGACGTAATACTGTGGGTGTCAGGTCAGCTAACAGTAAAAGGAGGCACAGGGGCCATTATAGAATATTTTGGAGAGGGGGCTGATGGTTTAAGCGCGACAGGTAAAGGAACAATTTGTAATATGGGTGCTGAGATTGGAGCCACCTGTTCATTGTTTGCTTATGATGCAAAGATGAGCGCCTATTTGCGTGCAACCGAACGGGAAGACGTAGCTGCCCTGGCCGATGGAATACGTGAACATCTTCGTCCTGATGAAGATATTTATAATGATCCGGAAAAATATTATGACCAGGTATTGTATTTAGATCTTGATAAACTTGAACCCTATCTTAATGGTCCTTTTACTCCTGATCTTGCAACACCCATTTCACAAATAAAAGAAGCCGTTGAAAAACATGGATGGCCTTCAAAGCTTGAAGTAGCACTGATTGGTAGCTGCACGAATTCTTCGTATGAGGACATGAGCCGCTCAGCCTCCATTGTAAAAGATGCATTGAATAAAGGATTAAGAACCGTAAGTGAATTCACTATTACTCCCGGCAGCGAGCAGGTTCGATATACGATTGAAAGAGATGGATTTATTAAAGAGTTTGAAGAAGTAGGTGGAATTGTTCTGGCAAATGCCTGCGGCCCCTGTATTGGACAGTGGGCGAGGCATATTGATGACCCCAATCGCAAGAATACAATCCTTACTTCTTACAATAGGAATTTTGCAAAGCGAAATGATGGGCTTGCCAGCACACATGCATTTGTAGCTTCTCCCGAAATTGTAACCGCATTGGCAATGGCTGGGACAATTGCATTTAATCCGCTTACCGATACATTGAAAAATGATAAAGGCGAAGAAGTGAAATTAGCAGAGCCATCAGGGTTTGAATTACCCCCGCTGGGATTTGACGTAGAAGATGTAGGTTACCAGGAACCAGCAAAAGAAGGAAGCCAGGTCCAGGTAGTTGTGAAGGCTGATAGCCAGCGGCTGCAATTGCTTGCCCCATTTCCGGAATGGGAAGGGACTGATCTCACCGGATTAAAATTATTAATCAAGGCAAAAGGAAAATGTACAACCGATCATATCTCTATGGCCGGCCCCTGGCTCAGGTTCCGTGGGCACCTGGACAATATCAGCAATAACATGCTTATAGGGGCCATTAATTTTTTCAATAACGAAACCGATCTGGTAAAAAGCCAGATTTCGGGTGAATATGGTCCCGTTCCTGCCACTCAACGCCAGTATAAACAATTGGGAATCGGTACCGTGGTTGTAGGTGATGAAAATTATGGAGAAGGATCGTCAAGAGAACATGCTGCCATGGAGCCAAGACATTTGGGTGTACGTGCTATTGTGGTAAAAAGCTTTGCAAGAATTCATGAAACGAATTTAAAAAAGCAAGGCATGCTTGCTCTTACGTTTGCAGACAAAGCAGATTATGATAAAGTGCAGGAAGACGATATTATTGACATAACCGGCCTTACAGATTTTGCTCCTGGTAAGCCTCTGACAATGGTTCTGCATCACCGTGACGGTTCAACAGACAATGTAACACTAAACCATACATACAATGAACCACAGGTAGAATGGTTTAAAGCGGGTGGCGCCTTGAATGTAATAAGGAAGCAGTTCCACTAGAATCCGTGTTTATCTGTCTGATCCGTGTCATCTGTGTTCTATTTTTCAGCATACCAAAGATGTGTACACACCCTGGCCCAATAGGAAGGCAGGCCGGGCAGTAGAAATTATTTCAACTTTTGGAATTAAGCATTTCATCTGAAGAATATACTTCAACAATTGTCGTGCATAAAAAAATGCATCGCCCCAGGCGATGCATTTTAAACCATCTATTATAAATTTACGGATTGAATTTATAGTTTGGTGACGCTGGTTTCTTCAACATAATGGGTGTTCCTGTTAATTGTAAATACTTCAGGTTTGTTGCTCTTACCGGACCTTACTTCCACTCGCAGTTCTGCATCGCCAAGGTTATCAGTATCCAACTGAAATTTCCTGGTGAAAATTTTTGCCTTTACCCTTTCAGAGTAAAGAATCTCACCGAACTGATCCCTGATAGAAATCGCGAATTCTTCTTCCTGGATACTGTTGAGATCGAGCTGAAACACCGGCTGATTTTCCAGGTTGCCCAGGTATTTCAATTCTGCTGCCGGCGGATCTTTCTTCTCATCATTTGCCAGCGCAATAGTTGCAAAAAAACTAAAAGCAAGGAATAAGGCAATGGTTCCGAAATTTCTGATTTTTGTTTTCATAATACTTCATTTTTTGATTAACAATGGGTTTACTAAATCATTATATAAAAAGCAACCGCAAAATGACAAGCGAATAATTGAATAATGGAGCAACCGGTGACAAGCAAGATCAGGGCAATCGAAGAGAGACAAACAAGGGGTAAAAACAAATGGAGTAGTTAGATTTCCGATCCAGATCGGCGGGTACTTGATTTGCTTTGACGATGTAAAAATAAGCCGGCAATTTCGTCCCTCATAACCTAATTGTTGAGCGTTTCAGTATCATCAGTTGAATCTTTAGAGTCGGGAAGCCTTGTTTATCAAGGGTTTTACAGGGAAATTACCATGATGGTCAAATTTTATTTCCGCCTGTAGTCAGGGGTTAAACAGGTTTGCCAAAAAAAACTTAACATTGTGAATATTAATTTACAATTAAATTTAGGTTACTAAAATAATAATGTATGACTGAGATTACAGCAAAAGCTCCTGCTAAATTATCTAAAAAGGAAGCAAGAAAAATAGTGTATGAAAAGCTTGCAAATGCACTGGCTGATTATAAAATCGGTGTGAAAGAAAAAAAATTAAGAAAAGCAAGTAAATTATTTGCCGCTGATATTGCCAAAGCGATTGCCAGGCAAAAACAGAAAATACAAAAGCCGACAAAAATAAAAGCCGTAAAGAATAGTATACCTGAACAACAAGGAAATACTAATGAAGCGGTCGTATAAGCAGCGAATAAAATTTTTTTTTCCGACCGTGTCGGAAAATAGTTTGATTCTGATACGGTTGTTCTTTAAAAGAGCCTGAAGTTTTTTATTTCATAATTTCTCTTTTCACATTCGGAAGTTCCAGTATAAGATCTTCTCCGAAAGCGCTGGCTGGTGTTTGATAACCAGGTTTAAAATTTCCCTGTAAAATTTTTTGTACAATCAACAAGGTGCTATGCATCGTTAAAGTATAGCCATCGGGACAGCTCATTCTTACTGTTGCTGTTTCTCCTTTAGCATTTGCCACCTGGCCCCAAACTAAACTCATGGCTTTGCTTCGTTGTTCATCACCAGGACCGGGGGCTCTTCTATCGATTTTCCTTTTTACGATCTTACGAAGAAAATTTGCCCGCAGCAACCAATTAAATAAGAATTGCAGTTTTAAAAAATAATAAATATTTGGTGAAACACCGGTATAACTTTCAATATTGGGAATGCCGGTAGTAAAGTATGCTGTAGCAATATCACCCCAGGGAATGGTCATTACAAAAATCTTTTTTATACCGAAATCAACCCACATTCCTCTTTGCCCAAGGGGAACAGTAATAATTCTTCCGTTTTTTCTTACTGCTCCGCCCTTACCTAATTTGGAGAGCATAGTAGTGGCAGTGCCATGAGATAACGCTCCACCCAGCGTAGCAAAGGCAAGTTTTAATGAAACAGCATCCGGCAACAGTTTTTTTAGCAACAAGGCAGTGCAGTCTGTCGGTACTACATCAAAACCAGCACCGGGCAATAACATAATACCAGCCTGGCTTGCAGCAATGTCATAGGTTTTTATCATTTCAAATACAGCAATGTCGCCATTGATATCTACGTAATGAGTACCAGTGAGTAAACATGCATCAATAATTTGTTTGGC